>CEVB01082294.1_pt1 | contig 10251 bp, 7 predicted proteins | sample 531381 | NCBI WGS metagenome assembly CEVB01 (sample SAMEA2622763, study PRJEB7988) | marine metagenome | biome: marine biome (ENVO:00000447); feature: surface water layer (ENVO:00002042); material: "saline water (ENVO:00002010), including plankton (ENVO:xxxxxxxx)" | depth 5 m | reverse complement strand
TTGTGTGCCACCATCTTTGAAAAGAACATCTTGACCATCAGCATCAAGAGTAATATCTCCTGAACTGTCTAACGATACTCCACCACTTCCGTCATTAGTGAGTTTTCCTGATATATAAATATCCTTGAATCTAATATTACTGACACCCAAATCAACAGCATCATCATTATTTGCACTAGCTGTAGTTGGTGAGATTGCTGAAGCTGCATCATTAATTCTTAAACCAACTGCTCCTTGTACTAATGACAAGTCACTTCCTATTTCTTTTATAACTCCACTATTTGCTCCTGCTGTAATAGTTCCACTTGTATTCAAGGTATCAAAGTAAGCGTCTTTGAATCTTACTGAGCTTGTTCCTAAATCTACGTCACTGTCTGTTTGTGGTCCAAAAACGCCATCAGATACAAAAACTTGTTCTGCATTTGCAGCATAGAAATGTATTTCGTCTGCTGTTTCAAAATCAATTTTTGTTTGGTCGTCCTCACCAATCTTTAAATCTGTGGCAAGAATAGAGGTGATATTTGTTTGTGCAGCGTCAATTGAAAAGGTTAAATCAAATGGGTCTCCATCTGAACCTGTACTTGTATCTGTAAAGTTTGTTGTTATCCCAGAACCAATAAACTTGAGTTCTTTGTTATTGTTGATTGTTACCTCTGTGCCATCATCATCTTCCAAAATAAACTGCGACATTCCACCTGCAGCAGATATTTCAGCATCAACGTAGGCTTTGACTGATTGTTGAGTAGGAATTAAAGACGCAGAATTTGAAGCCATATTATCTTCATCAACAAAAGCAGTTACAGTGATACTGCCATCAGATATGCTGCCAAATGTTATCGTTCCAGACGCTGTAAGCCCCGCAGACGAGATTAAACCTGTTGAGGGGTTGTAGGTAAAGCCTGTGTCAGTTTCTAAGCCCTGAGAGCCTGTAGCCCCATCTACGAACACAGGGAATATTGTCTCGTCAGTGCTGTTATTTGCTGAAACTGTTACCTCTGTAGCGAGAGCAGCAGTTCCAGTCGTATCTTGGTTTAATGTGCCAACAACAAAATCCAAAGTGTTGTCACTATCATTGAATGTTACTGTTATTCCTGTCTCTGTGTTTGAGCCAACCATTGCTCCAACTGTGTCGGCTATTACTTCGGCAAGTGTTTCGCCATTGACAGTTATGGCATCTGCTTCTAATGTACCATCTACATCAACGTCTCCACTAATATCTAGGCTTGTAGCAGCGACTTCTCCTGTTACACTTACTCCTGATGAAGTTGTTTCAAACTTTTGTACATCATTAAAAAAAAGCCTTACTGAGCCATCTGTCAAAAATGATGCTTTAGTTTCATTTACAGCAGCATTTAAAATTATCAAATCATCTGCATTTATTCTTAAATTACCACTACCAGATTCTTTTATTACTGAATGATTGTTAGATGAACTGTGGAAAATTTCTAAGTCATTACCACCACCGAATATAGCCTTAACATCATCTGAGTGTCTTGTGTCTTTAGGGAACTCAGTACGAACTGCACTACCATCTAAAGTTATATATGACGTAGTTCCACCAGAACCATCATCACTTCTAATCTGTAAATCTCCATCATCAACATTTTGTGTTATGAAGAATGTTCCTGTGTGGTTTGAAACAAAGCTATTTGTTCCATTATGGCTTATTTGGAAGTCACTTCCTGTGCCGACATTAAAACCAATATTATCATCAATTCTTATAGGTTTATGAAAAACAGTTCGTTCTTGACTACCATCAACTGTTATGTATTCAGCGACACCGCCAGAGCCATCATCTGTTCTGAAAATTATGTCTTTATCATCTGAGGTAGTAGTTATGTAAAAATGACCAGTAGAGTTAGCCATAAAAGTATCAGTGCCATTGTGAACAACTGAGAAATCACCACCTGCGCCAACAGAAAATGTTTCGCTATCGCCATTTATTCTTAAGCCATGTGAAGTTTTAAATATATCAGCACTAGCGTCCCATAAAAGGGAAGCATCATTAGAGGCATCAACTGCATCTTGTATTGTTATTCCTGCGCCATCTGCAGAACCACTGGTATCTCCTGACCCTTTGTTCAAGGTAATATTTTTATCTTCTACATCAAGAGTTGCTGTATTTAATGTGGTTGTACTTCCTTGAACAACAAGGTTTCCTGTAACAGTCAAGTCGTTCCCGATAGTCACATCATCAGGCAAACCAATAGTTACAGTAGCTCCCTCAGAACCACTACCAGATACTTCTATTTCGTTGGACGTGCCAGAAATCGCTTGAACAAAGTTTCCTGTAGTATCTGTCCCAAGTGCTACCGAGTTTGCTGCGATTGTTAAGGCGAATGAAGTATCGCCTAGATTTGTAATGGTTCCTGAACCAGTAACATCTCCCGTGAAAGTCAGTGTTGGGTCTGCAACATCAAAATCTAATGTGCCATCGCTATCTTCATAAGTTACAGATATACCATTTTCTGTGTTGCTAGATACCATTGCGCCAACAATATCTTGGATTCTTTCTGAATTTAGCGTCACAGCTCCTGAAGAAACAGAGAAATCTGTGGCATTGAAAGATGCTACACCTTTGTTTGAATCACTGGCATCTTCTGCAGCAATAGTAATAGTATTTGACGAACCAGATGTATCAATTCCTTCCCCACCTGCGATTGTCAATGTTTCGCTGTCTAAATCTATGGCGATTGTGCCACTGTCTGATGTTACATCTAAATCTTGTGCTGTAATTTGGGTATCAACAAAATCTTTTACTGCTGCTGAAGTCGGTATTGTTGTGTCATTGTCATTGCTACCAATCCCTTCAGATTCTAAGACGATTGCAGATGCTTTGAAATTATCAACTTCAATATTTGAAACAGTATTATTATCTGCGTTTATTGTTTTGTTTGTTAGTGTTTCTGTTGTGCCAGAGACATAAGTTGATATTCTTGAAGCGGCAAGTTGTTTCATTGTGCCACTGTCATTTACGATAAATCTATCAGCATCAACTATAACTACTGCTGATTCAGAAGTATCACCATCAATTATGTTTATCTCTGCGGAAGTTGCAGTGACAGCATTTGAATCATTTATTTTTGGGCTTGTAAGCGTTTTGTTTGTAAGTGTCTGTGTTCCTGACAAAGTAACTACTGTGCTGTCAATATTTACTGTCAGCACATTACCTGAACCTGCTGTGTCTATACCTGTCCCACCTGCAATATCTAATGTTTCTGAATCTAAATCTATTGATAAAGCCCCACCAGAATCACCCTGAAAATCTAAATCTTGCGCTGTAAGTTGCGCATCTACATAGGCTTTTATTGATTGTTGTGTAACAAGACCTGTGTTGCTGTTTGATGCCATATCATCTTCATCAAAGATTTGCGTAACAGTTGCCCCACCAGTTGTAAATTGTAAATTGAATAACTTAGCTGTCAGCGATTGTGACCTTGTGCTTTGGCTATCTTCCCATTGAGTATTTGCATGGTCATAAATTAATAAAGAACCAGATGTACTAGCAGTAGAACCAACAACACTTCTGCCTAAAATTGTATTTGGTCCAGATAAACCTTGAGTGCCGACTGTGACGACTGAAATAGCTGAACTGCTTGTGACTGATATAGAACTAATAGCCATTATCTGCTAACTTCTCCCCTAACCTCAAATGTCCCTTCTAAGATACGGAAAACATTGCTAGAACCATCTACTATCTCTAAGTCATAAACCCCGTCTTGTACGCTTAAATTTGCGGTGTCAGATGCTGATATTGTAAGAGTAACTGTCCCTGCTGCGCCACCAAGCGCAATTCCACCATTGCTTGTAGTTAATGTTGTAATGACTGCGGACGAATCCACTTCTTGACGTAAATCCATCTCCCCACTGGCATAACCAGTAAGATTGATAACAGCGTCTGAACTATCTTTTAGAGTTAGAACTTTGGAGAATGTTGCTCCTTGTTCTATTACAAAATGATGAAAACCTGCACTCATAAACTTCCTTATTTGTTATGGTTTCTACCATTTGCATCTGCTTTCTCTAGTTTACATCAAAAAAAGTGTGTGGGAACTAGAGATATGATTTTTTTGCTTTGAGAAGGGATTGTCCCCACACTAACTTTTCTTTTTAGATGATTTTGCTTTGCTCTTTTTTGGAGCTTTACCACCCTCATAGGCTTCATTGACATCTGGTGTATTTGGGTCATCAGCTATGTAATGCCCTTTATCATTTCTTGCTCTGACAGGTTCAGCTTCACCAACATCAGATGCTTCATCATCTTTAATTTCTATAGCCCAACTATTTTTAACAAAAACATTCATTAAATCCTCTTGCCAAGATTCTTTGGCTTCAACTTTTTCGTCAAATATATAAAGTTTTGTTTCTGTACCTAACTTATTCGCTGCTCCTGCTTTTGGAACAATTATTTTAAATTTTTTAGACATTTTTATTTACCTCTTAAATAATCCCCTAAAGTTTTCATTGGTTTTTTTGGTTTATTTCCTTTACCCATTTGCATAGGTTTTTTTGGCTTTTTAGTCATATCTTCTTTTCTTTTCGGTTTCTTTTTTCTTTTATCTTTATCCATGTCGTAATGGTATGGCATTTTATTTCTCCTTAAAAGTGGCAGGGAAGCTATGCAAGAATCCCTGCCAACGTACACTATAAGAGAATCCTAGCTGAATTAGCTAGAATAATAATCTCAACAAAATGCTGAGAAACTCTTTCTCCTACTTGCATAAGCAATTAGGCATTATGTGCAGTAAATGCGTTATCTTCAGAATGTCTAGCATGACCTTTGACAATCATAGCGCCAAGAGGTGTACCATTTGAGTGTGTACCAGTTTTTGCTAATACAACTCTTAGGTATCTCTTACCACCGACATATCCTACTCTGAAAATTCCACCTGCTGAATCTGGGTCTCCGCCAGAAGTACCATCTAACTTCAAGAATATTCCACCTGAAGCGATAGTGCCATCAATGATGTCAGCTTGTACTACGTCTGAAAATGAAGAGTTATCATCAGAATGTTCTAATGACACTTCAAAAAATACAGACCCAGACAATGTGTCGCCTTCTGCTCCAACATCAACAAGAACTGTTGCGCTTTCATAACCTTGAAGGTCCACGCCAGTTCCGTTTGCTGCTGCAGTTCTGACTGCTGCTGCTAGAGAGACTACAGGTACTATGTTATTACTTAAATCTTTCATATTACACTACTCCTTAACTTGCAACTTTTTGTTTAACAATAGCTTCAGATTGAATTACCTGTCCACCAACTCTTCTTCTTGCAACATATCTAATGTTACCTGATGTAGCTTGTGTAAATGGGTCTCTCAATACTGCCATTGCGATTCTATCTACAATCATATATCCACGATTAAAGTCACCGAAAGCAATTGGGAAGTTATTAGCTCCTACACTTGGCATATCGGTTGCTTGGATATATGGAAATCCTAATATTGAATTAGGCACTCCACTTGTAAGCATCATTCCTGCTTGGAATACATACTGTCCTGCTGTGTCTTTTAGTTTTCTAATTTCAGCTAATGTGCTTCTGTTGAAAACAAAACTTGCATTTCTGCTGTATTCTGATTTGATGCTGTGTACTAAAGAAATAAGACCATCACCAGTTAATGCTGCTGATGCTCCACTGTTTACTTCTGAAACGTTTGAATTTGTCATAAATCCTTCTGGTTTTCCAACAGCATCACCTGAAACAAATGCAGTCCCTTCAGCTTTAGCAAATTGCTCACTGAACTCTGATTGCATTTCTGCTTCTAGGTTGAATACTGAATCTTCCAAATCTTGCTCAGAAATATCCACCATAGCGTAATATTCGTGTGCAGGGATTTCTTCCAATCCAACTAAGTAACCTTCTGTTTCAGACCTTGTGCCACTTTCAGCAACCCACTGCGCTGCGAATTGTCCAGTTCTTTTTGGAATCTGGATACTTCTTTGTGCAGTCTGTCTTACTCTAGCGATTGACCTAATAGGTGAAATCTCAGTAACAGTTTTTAGTAATTCCCTAACATATTCTGGCGGGGCTAAATATCCACCTGTTGAATCGTTAGATACAGTTAATGCTTTTTTCTCTACGTCAGAAAGACCTTCAAGACCTTTTCTGCAGTAGTTGTCAAAAGCCATAAGAGTTTCATCAATTTGCTTACCTTCCAAGCCCGAATTTGGTCTCTTTATCAGCGTTTCTATATTAGAAATCTGCTCCTTGATGTTCTCTTGATTCGCTTCGGCTTGAGTTATTTTCTGATTCATTGGCTCAAATGCGTCCATTTTTTCTTCAATTTTCGCAAGTTTTTCGTCAATTAAACCATCATAACTCTTACCTTTTTCTAATGCTTCAAGTTTCTCGTCATTAGCTTTTTTAAATTCTTCAAAAGCGTAGCCGATATCCTCAATAGCACTTTTTACTTCATTATCCATGAGTTAAGTTCTCCAAGAGTTAAAAATTTTTCCTAAATTTTGTACTGCCTGTACCAAGTCAGCATCTTTCTCAACATCTCGCTGAGTAAAAGCGTCATGTACGGCTTTTGCCGCCATTTTTGATTCGGAACGTGAAAGACCGAAAGCATCTCGCAATCCATTTTCCCATTCCCTTATTGAAACATCTTCTCCTTTCACTTGCCTAATCCTCGCATCAGGATTCATAGGAAATGTTACAAGCGATATTTCCATAAGTTCTACTTCTTCAAGCATACGTTTTTTTGTACGCTTGTCGTAGTAAGTTGCTTTTGGATTCGGTTTGAATCCAATACTAAGCCCATCTAATGCGCCCATTTTTAAAAGTTCAAAAGCATCTCTTCCTGCTCCTGTTTTTAAAGCTAAACGCCCTTTGACATATAATCCGTGTTCATCTTCTTTAATTGATTCAAATACACCAACAGGCATATCCGATTTGTGTTGATATAAAAGTTTTACAGCTTTTGCGCCTTTTTTTCTTAAGGACTTTCTAAATGCCCCAGAAACGACTACATCATTTCCTAAATCTGCTTTGTTAAATACAGATGCATAACCTTCAAAAGTTCCTTCCTCATTTTCTTCATCTTCTTTGATTTTTTTGATTTCTGTTTTAACAATGAAAGGCTCAATGTCAAAAAGTTCCTCTACATTATCAAGGTTTGATTTTTCATCATCTTTAACATCTTCCCCCATCAATCTGACATAATCAGTGTGAGTTTCACATGGCATATATATTTTTCTGCCATTTTCGTCATGTGAGTGAAAACCCACACAACCTATTTCTTCTGCCCTTGCTTCAGCTTCTCTCTGCGTAGTAAAGACATCTTTTCGTAATTCTCGTTTGGATTCTGAGGATTCTTCCTCTTTTGATTTGTACTGACTAGAACAGACTGCCATACGTTGATTTGGTTTGTATTCATCTGTCATCGTTTTGTCTCCCATACACCTTGACATAAACTGTTGCCTACTTTCGCTTGGTTTAGGTTTAGGTATAGGCATTTAACTATATATAGTATTCCAAGTTGTATCCTACCACAAGATTTAGTTTTTTATCAAACTCAAATCATCTTCATCTACATACACTAAAACACATCTACAATTGATTACATTTTTTGCTCCACCTTTTGGGTCACTTGGAAAAGACATCGGTGAACCATCAATGTCAAAATCCTCGTCCATATTTCTTACCTGTCCATTAGCAAGAGCGTGTGAGTTTCTTGTTCTTAAGTCACCGACAGCAACCCATCTTTTTTTCAAGGTTTGACCAATCTGTTCACTAATTTTTTTGTTGTAAAAATGTGATGCGTGGGAAGCTGCTGAATGTGTTTCTGTTCTTGCTATTCTTGCAGCTCTAAAAACACTAAAACCTCTGACTATCTTTCTTAATTCTGTTCGTATTGACTGTAATGGCATATTCTGGCTTCTTAGCCTTCGTATGGCTTTAAGTATTGCGTTAGACTGGTTTTGGGTCAAAGTTTCAAAAATAAACGTTCTTTGAGCCAAATATTCCCTGTAAAGAATCTCAAAGGTAATTGCAGTTCCATGACTTGTAAACTCCAAATCTTTGGTATCTGGGTCATAAAGAAGAATGTTGTATTTAATTATATTTTCAAAGATACGTCTTAGGTTTTTGTCTAAAGTTTCAAGTATCTGTAAACCAAGCAGTCTTGCATTTGCATCTGGTGAATAATCTAAACCCATTCCCACTTCTACAGATATTTTGTCTGCATTTTTATTAAAAACTCGTAATAAATCTCTATAGAAACTTTTTTCTAAATTATTTCTTAGACGTAATTGATGTCTTACCTCGTAGTTAGCATTGAATCTACGCTGCCTATATCTTTTTTTATTTAGATGATAATGGGTGTCCTTTCGGGAATAAGTCTGTGTCATGTCTGCCACCTTGAAATCTTCCTGTCCTCAATGCCGCTAAAAAACTATTCGTTCTGGCAAATGCCCACTGGTCAGGTCCTGTTACTCTTGGACGCACTGAAGTTGGATTAGTATTATATGCTCCAACTCCTCTGCGAAAAACTGCTTCTAACATTCTAAGTGTTGCTCTTTTCTTTGGATTGTCTCCATATTTTTCATTGTGGTCTTTTACTTTTTCTTTGAGTGCTTCTTTTACCCTTGCAGAAACTTGTTTCTCTTCACTCTTGTTATCTATGACATCTTCTTCTGAAATCATAAGTTTCCAATATTCGTCAGCATATTCTTTATCATCAGGGTCTTTTCTGCCTTCAAGTTTTTTTGTTAGCTCTAAGATGACATCTTTCATGCCCTGAACGCCTAATTTTGGATTTACAACGCCCCATTTCATTAAGGCGACTACTCCTGCCACATTTGATAAATTTGGCTCTAAATCGCCATCTACGAACTGGTTGCCATCATTTACACTGTGTCTTGCCGCCCACGCTTCTCTTTCTTTTATCCAGTCTTTTATTGCAGGGGTATCGTCACCTCTTCTAGCTCTGCCCCATAACATAAAAGCATCATTACCCCTTATGTTGCCACCTGCTTTCCATATCTGCTTCCCTACTCCTACTTCTTTAACGTTTTTTGCAAATGTATAGTCAAATTGTGGATACTCACTATTTCTTAATGTGATTTTTTTGTCGTCTCCTCTGTTGGGAAAGTCAGTTTTTTTTTGAGCTATTCCCTGTACTAATTCTTGATAACCTTCCATGTCTTTTAAACCTTTTGGTGTATGTGCGACTTTTTCCAGATTTTCTATTCTTTCTTTCAAAGATTTTCCTTCATCATCTAATAAATTTTCTAAAGCATCGTTATAATCCTTACCATCTTCGTCATTGCTTTGTGGCGCAGGGACATCTTCACCACCAAGCGGGAATAAATTAGCAGAAATATAAAGCTCGTCACCACCACTGATTGGTGACAACCCAAGCCTTTCTCTGGCTTCGTTTCTTGTGATGATTCCCTCTCTGACAGCTTGAGTAACATTCTCATAAATCATCTTTCTTCTTTCTGTGATTGCAGGAATTTCGTCAATGTTGTATTCAAATTTTAAATCTTGTGCAAACATTGGTAAAAGCCATTCATTCAAATCAGATTGTATTTTTCTTAGGTGTGGAATTATTGTTTCTTCGTATAGTGCAAGTCTGGCTTCTGCTACATTTGAATACGTTTGGCTATCAGGCACTCCGACAAGTTGGGACGGAACCCCAAAACAAAGTGCAATATCCGTTGCACTCATGTGTTTTAAATTAATAAAATCCATGTCTTTGGGGCTAAGCCCCATCTCTTTCCAGTCAAAGTCTCCCTCTAAGAGTAGGGGACGACCTGCATTACTGGTCCCAGAAAACCGATTATTTAAATCAGTCAATAATTGTTGTCTTTGTGATTCTGTTAAATTTACAGAAAGCCCTGCGTCATCTTTTGGCTTGAATATTACTGCTCCGCTTGGTCTAGCTCCATTGTTGAGAAGATTCACATTATGCCTACTAGCTAAATTATGTTGGTCAATTTCTACTGCTGCTGCGCCGATTGGTGAACAACCATAATAATCATCTAAAGGATTAAAAAGTTTGATGTGCTTAAGTTCACTTGAACCATTTTCTTGGTCCACATCATAAGATTCTTCAACTTTGCCATTAATAATATAATCGTATTTTTCAGGTATATATTTGTTGCCGCCTTTAATCACAATTCTATCTGGTCTTAACAAATGTAGTTCTTGTGGCGGTTGATTTTCAGGTCCAACTTTAAGAATGTACGCATTGCCAGAAAGCAATAGATAACTATACAAAGAATTAAAAAACTCGGAATATGAT
>CEVB01043185.1_pt1 | contig 10253 bp, 15 predicted proteins | sample 531381 | NCBI WGS metagenome assembly CEVB01 (sample SAMEA2622763, study PRJEB7988) | marine metagenome | biome: marine biome (ENVO:00000447); feature: surface water layer (ENVO:00002042); material: "saline water (ENVO:00002010), including plankton (ENVO:xxxxxxxx)" | depth 5 m | reverse complement strand
ATTTTATAAAAAAGGTTAATGATTATTTAACTAAAGAAAAATTTGAATCTCATCAGTGGGGTATGTATAACTTTAGTAAAAAGTATGGTAACCCCAATAAACCAGATAGGAAAGTGGGTATTAGAAAAATAGATACTGAGAACGAAACTATTGTTTTTGACGTGGAGGGAAGAGAGTGGACAGGAAGTGGAAAGGGAGGTCGTATGAATCAAGAAAGGTATGTTAAATCGTTTGAGGATTTTGTAACTTATGTACAAAGTCCTACCCTGTTTGAATCTTAATCTTCGTCTCCAAACTTTTTTTGTACGTAACTTGCTTTTTGAATTTCATCTCTTCTTTTAATAGAAGGTTTGGTAAAGTGCTTTCTTTCTCTACACTCTTTTTGTAATTGTGTATTAATTACCTTTCTTCTCATTTGTTTGATGGCTCTTTCTATGTTGTTTTTTTGTACTTTTACTATTAGCATATAATCTTATTGTCTGGTTAATATAAATATTAATACAAAATTAAAAAAAAATTTACACTTAAACAATAAAATTAGACACTATTTTTTCATCCAATCTTCTATTTCTTGTTGTGTGGGTATATTTAATACCTTATCACATAATTTACAGACCCACATCGCTTTAGATGTACTTCCTTTGTCGTCACTTATAAACTTAATGTGTTTATCAGGATGGGAACATTCGTTTTGAATTTGTTCTATCTCCTTAGTGATTTTGTCTTTTTGAGAAACTAAATTTCTCAGTTTTTGTTGTTCTTCCATTTAAAATTGTTTGGATGATTTAAACATCAAAACCATCTTTACGAGCATTTTTTTTCATTTCTACACTAGACTCTTCCCACAACTTATTTAGCTCGTTTATACTCTCTTGAATAGATTTTTCATTTTTTTCAGATTGTGCTATCCTTAACTTTTCGATAACTCTATCTATTTTTTTGTTCAATGATTCTTGTTTCATTATGATACTATTGAAAAACCTGGATTATGTAAAACATTTTTAATGTTATGTTTAATGGCTAAAGAGTTTGCGATACTAGTACGTTCATCTTTATTTTCTGCCACTAAACTTTCAAGAGGGTGACCAGTGACATCTACTAGATTAACTAGATATACAATGTCATTATCTGTTCTTTTAAATTTGTGTGTAATTATCTTCATAACTTATATTTTTATAAATTATACACAACTAAATGTTAAGCGTAAACCTTTAAGGTTTATAATTCACTTAACATTTCAATTAACTTAGGTTGTGGGGATAGGTCAAATTTATCTTTTCTTACATTAGTATGTGTCCATACTCCTTCCGCTCCAACTAAAGCTTGTTTATTTAATGCAAAAGCATCTCCTTTTTTGTCATGAAGATAAGAATCTACAGCGTATTGTGTATTTCTTCCATCTATCCCATCTTCCGCTAATACCCTACCGTTAGCTCCTAGGTATCCTTGAATGTTTAACCATTTTTGTTTTCCTAGTAAATCTAAATCTTCTGGCATCTTTAAAGACTTGTTGATGATTCTTTTCATTCCTTTAGCGACATCGATATCGAATTTATCACTTAAATAATGTATAAGTTGTCTTGTAGATTCTATTTGTGCGTCTGTATAAGCATGGTAGTGTCTGTAACCTTTAAAGGTGAATCCTAAGTCAATAACGTCTTCTTTAGGTACCCTACTATTAACGTAGTTGAAATACTCTCCATCCTTAACTTTAATAGGTCCGTAGTTACATATCTCTAAGCCAATACTTTCTTTATTTAATGTTCTATTATTTCTTGCTTTGATTCCCAGGTGGTGTGCCCACTTTTCTGGTGGATGACATTCTATAACGGTACCATCCCATTTAGTATTACCATCTCTAGTTGATTTACCACCGATAACATAAGCAGTAGCGATGTGTCTTACTCCACCACTTTTGGTCTTATCTCTTTCCCAGTTAGCTACAGTCCAATCAGGTCTGTGACTACCAGCGGTATGGTGTAAGTATATTGTCTTTTTAGTGACAATGTCGTGATAATATTCCTCACTTTCTAAATAAATCTTTTTTAGTTCCATAATTTTGTTTTAATTATAAATAGTCACTAATTATTTCATTATACCTGTCCCAAAGTTTTTTATCGTCATAAACATAATCATAATGACCAGGACATAGACCAAAATCATCACTCACATTTTTATAAACTTCAGGAAAATTCAAATATTCTAATTCTCTACCATCCAAAGCAACTTCAATTAATGTTTTCTTTACCAAATCTGTAACTTCATAAACATCTGCGTCAAGTTCTATTTTTTTATTACCTCTATAATCATATGTTTTACTTTTACCTACAGGTTTACCTAACAGTCTTTCTAAATCTTTATGATACTCATTATAGTATTGAGACAATAATTCATCATTAAAAGCGTTTTGATAACTTCGTTTCATTTCACCTACGTAATCCTCCAACTCTTTCGCACAATCAAGTAACACTTGGAAATTATATCTATCAGTGTCATTTAAAAACCCATTAATTCTAGAAGCGTCTATATAAAAAGTATCTTCCTCAATATTGTCTTGTTCTACCCAAGGCTCAAACTCTTCTCTGGAACAAGTTAGGGTTTGAACATTTTCTAATATATTAGCTAATAAATTTTTATAGTTTTCTTGAGATAAATTTTCAAGTAACTCCTCTAAATCGGGTGTCCACACATCGTCGTAATCAGTCCAATTTTCCCATAATTTATCTTGGAAAATTAAAGATGCGGTTTCATAACAACTTATTCGGTTATATGAACTATCGTCAAAAAACTCAGGTTTGTCATACATATCCAACTTAAGATATATCTTTCCATCCTTTCTAGTTATATTGGTACTCATATCTCTTATCATATCGTCAACCACATACTTCATAAGTAATTCTTCGTCCATCAATCCTCTCTTATAATCATCCCTACCACCTAGTGCTTGTACCACATACCAATGTGGTGATTCATCCCAATTACTAATTTGTTCTAGGAAATCTTCACCAAACCCTCTTTTGTCCATAGCTTTGTAATATTCGTGTAGGTCACCACCGAACAATTTAACGGTGTCCTTAATGTCATCCCACGACCAACTATCAAACGCTTGCTTAACCCAAAAAGGTTGTTCTTTTTGTTCTACTAGGGTTTGGACTGTATGAAGTAATTTCATACCCATAAATAGTTTGTGAAAAATAAAAAAGGGACTTTATGTCCCTTTGTTTAAATTTGTGTTTTTGTTGATTTGTTCCGTAATTTTTTTACGAATAAGGTCTTGCATGTGTTTTTTGCCTAATTTACTATTAGTTTTACCATTACCTTTATTTTTTTTACATCCACAAGCCATAACGATTAAATAAATTTGTCAAATCTACCATTTTTAACTTCATTTACTAACAATTCAAATTGTTCTTTTGTAAAAGTAGTAAACCCTTCATCATCTCCTCCAATTATAACATCATCACGGTCAGTATGAATATCGACTGCTGGACATTTACAACTTCCTTTACCACATAGTGTGATTTCTAAAGAATTGTCTGTTTCTTTCATCGGTAATTCGTGTTCTTGCATAGTTTTTTGATTTAAAATACTTTTATTATACCAATAAATAGTACTATATTTCTATTTCTTTGTAAAGTAAATCTTCTGGATTAATCTTTTTGCCATCTTTAATTATTTCATAATGTAGGTGGCACCCAGTGCTAAACCCAGTACTACCCACTTTTCCGATAGCGGTTGAATCTTGTACCACGTCCCCCTTTTTAACAAATATTTTACTTAAATGTGCATACATTGTTTGATATCCATTGTTATGAGTTATTTTTACACATTTACCATACCCTCCCATACGTCCTGATTCCACCACAATTCCTGCGGCTGTTGAAAACACTGTATCTTTATATCTACCTCTAAGGTCTACTCCTTGATGCATTCTTCCCCATCTCCATCCATACTTACTATTAATTTTAGTACTATCTAGGGGTGAACCTATGGGTATGTAGGTTTCAAAATCTTTTATAAGTGAATCACGTAATTGTATTTCTACTTTTAAAGAATCTACATAATTTTGTTTGTAGATAAGTTCTTTGGGGTTACTGTTCGAGTCTTGATTCACCATTAACAATACAAAAAATAAAGTTATGGTAAATCCAATGATGTATGATTTACTTTTATTCATAATATAAGTCTTTTAATAAGTATTTATAATAAAAAGAAAATAGTGTTACTAGTAGAAAATAGAATTTCAAGAGTAAAAGAAAAGTACAACGTACCTTTAGATATCTGGGACCAGATGGTTAGGGGTAGTGGTGCTATAGCAAATAATCAAAAGTATTTAGAATGGATAGCTAGAGACTATATGAACTCTGTTGCACAAAATGACCTTTATTTAGAGATGGTACTAGATGCAGTAAAAACTTTTGATAGGAAACGAAATAACTTAAAGGTAAAAGATTTATACTCTTATGACTCATACACTGACCTTAACGATGCTTTAAATAATTTAAAAAAACGACAAAGAGTTATTAAGACTCATGAACAATCTGAAGTTGTTTACGAAGATGACCGTTTTAAGGTTGTAGTGCCAGAGTCTCATGACGCTTCTTGTTATTACGGTGCAGGTACCAGATGGTGTACAGCAGCTAAAGACAAACCTTTTCACTTTAAAAGTTATAATCAAGAAGGTAAACTTTTTTACATATTAGATAAAACATTACCTACTTCTAATCCCTATTATAAAGTAGCTTTAAATAGAAAATATTCGGGAGGTAAAAGTTTTTATGATGCACCAGATGATTTAATTAGTGACCCAATGTATATAGATTATATTTTAGAACATCCTTTAATGGATGCTATAGAAAGTTTTTTCCAGTACACATATAAAGAAGAAATAGAAAAAATAGGTGCGGAAATAAAAGCTAGAGAACTGGAGAGACAGGCCAGAGAAAATGAGTGGGCTCAACGTAGAAGAGAAAGAATAGCTAGATTAAATGCTGAAGCAGAATTAAGAAGAGAAAATGATGAGTGGAATCCTGAAGATACTGACTACGTTGGTATAAGAGCTAACGCATTAATGGAATTCCTAAAAGATGAAGGTGAGTGGTCGGACAACAGTGACGCAATCGAGTACTTAGAGGAACAAATTAGAGAGCTTCGTAGTGATATGGAAAATGACCCTGAAGTTATAGAAAACCCTAATGGTGAAAGAGCTCAAGACTATGGAGAAGATTTAAATAATTTAGAGGAAGAACTAGAAGAAGAAAGGGAAAATATTTCTACAGTTTATGATATTATGTATGAAGGAACTACTCACTATGGTGAAATGCCTATATTTGAGTACGATGGAGCTGAATATGCTGTAGGTGATGATGATGAAGCGGATGAAGCTGCTGAGGAACAAGTGAGAAACTTAGTTGACGATATAGGGTATGAAGGTTTTTCAGAGTGGGTTTGGTCATCACACATAGATGGTGATGAGGTTGCGAACTATATGGAAGATTATATTAGACAAGATGTAGAAGAAAGTCCTGAAAGTTACTTAGATGAAGATGATGACAGAGAGATGATAAGATATTATAAAGAGCAAATAGAAGCGATAGATGAAGAAATAGGAGACTATTTAGAAGAGTTAGATGAGGTTGATAGAGAAGCAGACGAAGAATACATCCAAGACCAAATAGACGCATTAGAAGAACAAAAACAAGATATTATAGAAGACGAGGACAGTTATGAATGGACTGAGGATGCTATTGACCAAGCTGTAGAATATAAATTAGATGAGGTTAGAAATGACCCAATGGAATATGTCAGAATGTACGAATTAGATGTCACACATTTCATAGATGAAGATGAATTTGTTAGAGATGTTGTTTCTTCTGATGGTAGAGGAAATGGTCTTGCTGGTTATGATGGAGCAGAAAATGAAGTAGTCTATGATGGTGAATGGTTTTATATTTATAGAATAGGATAAAATGAGATATAACAAACATATATTATTAGAGGGAAGAGTAGAAGACGCACAAAAATATTTTGAAAAAGCTGTTGGGTCTTGGCCTGTTGCAGAACCAGGTAATCCAGCTGGAATTCGTGTGGGAACTAATTTAGAATCTGTTTTAGAACATTTTGTTAATTCGGACCCTTCAAATAACCAGAAATATCTTTTGTGGATGGTTAAAAGGTACATTGACGAACAATCCACAAACCCTATAGACATATCGTCTCTAGCTATGAGGTTCGACATTAACTCACCTAGAATGACACCTGAACTTATAGAACAATTACCATTTATGGATGTTAATCAGAAGATGATAAAGGCTCCAAAAAACATAGACTCTTATGATGACTTAGCGGTATTAGAAAGACTTATGGATGAAGTAGAATCTATAATGACTAGAAAAGATAAAGAGAAAATGCTTAAGTCGGAGGTTGATAAGGTATATGAAGATGATAACTGGGTAATTATTAGACCTAAAAGTCATGGTGCTTCTTGTTATTACGGTGCAGGTACCAAATGGTGTACAACATCAAAAGATATGTCATTTTTTAATAAATATAATAACGAGGGTGTGTTATATTATGTCATAAAAAAACAATCTGGTAAGGATTATAAAATAGCACTTTATAAGGAATTACCTAAATTAGCTACTACTGATTATAGAACAAATAGAAGAGTACTAGGTAGGGTACCTGATGACCAGTGGTATGATATGCAAGATAATCTATTAGATAGTAGGACAGCATCCATAGTTAGTTCTATGTTACCAGATAAGGCTATTCAAGTAATTGACGATTTATATAAAAAAGAATTAGATTCTTATTCGGAAGTGTTAGACTTTAGGAGATACAAAAGTCTTAATGAATTTGTTAATCTAATAACAGATAAATTACGAGGTGAAAAAATTAAATTTAATACCGAAAGTGGTCCGTGGGAACTTGAGGTCGTGGGTCGTAATGAATGGTACGTAAGTCCTGTTGGGGATAATAAATATAAGTTTTCTGTTGAGGTGTTTAACGACACGGAATATGAAATTATTGTTTCCGATTTTAATGGATATATAGAACCCACAGCAGAGAACGACTTAGCGGAAGATATAGGTTGGTATTTTAGACTTCTTCCTGGACATATTGTAGCTGCCAGTAATAATCTTGGCTATTATGAAATTGATGGGGAAACTGATGGAATAAAGTTAGGTTTACCTACTAGGGATGAATTCAAAGAGAGGTTCTTAGATAATGATAGGTATCAGAATAACTACTATAGAGGTTTTCCAGAAAAAGCTTTCTTAAATGGAGTTCTATTACGAAACTTAAGGTTTCTTTTATCTAGACCTGAAGTTAAAGACCTTACTGCAAAAGATAGTAAAACTTGGGAACCTATGAGAGGTAGAACACCTTTAGCTTTTAAATACCCACCTAAAGAAGGTTCATTAACTCAATTATTTGTAGACTTTGTTAAGAACAACCCTGGTAAAACCAGAAAAGAATTTTATGATTCTATTGGTAGAACTTATACTCCAGGTCACAACTCTGAATTCTTTGCAGTTATAAACGACTCTGGTATAGTAAAAATGGATAGAAAAGGTAGACAGTTTGTTTATACTTTAGGCCCTAATTACGAACCTTGGACTAAAGGTGAGTTACTTAGAATTAGATATAGATAAGTATGTCTTTTACCGACCCTTTTGGATGTGGCCCTGGGAGTCCTTGTAGAGAGATTCTCAATCAGATTAGTAAGTATAACATACCTGAATATTATCCTACCGCATCGGATTATCTTTCATGTTTTACACAAGACCAAATTCCGTGTAGTGCTATAACCCACTGTATGAGTGGAGGTACTGGAGGTTCGGTAACACCAATATTAATAGTATCTAACGGTATGTCTATAAGCAATCCTGTGGGAACTAAGGAGTATATAGGAGGTAAATTCGCTGGTTTTAATGATTCTAGTTGGGTAGTAGGTAAAACTTCATTTGATTACACAACTTTAAATTGTGGGGTACCTTTTCCACATACTATAAATAGTTCTGTAAGTAATGCTATTAATGTGTGTGGTAATTTATTTGTTCAGGGCCATAGAGCAACAGTCAATGTACATATAAAAATTTATAAGTTTGATTGTGTAGATGGTAGTAATACTCCCACCCTAACTCTACTTTTTACAAATATAATAGAAGTTGTAGCACCAGATGAAGGAAAACTTGGAGTTAACAAGTGTTGGAATATAAATGTTAGTAATGAGGAAGACAAAATAACTGAGTGTACAACTCATTTTATGATTTCTTTTACTTTAATAGAAGAAGAGTCAGGTGTCACTCTGATTAAGTCTAGTTATAAGGCCACTATAGAAAAAGTATCTTAATTAAGTCCTATATTAAATCCGTTCAAATTTTGAAATACTTTGGATTCGTCTATCAAGGGTTCATCTATTAACCCCACTTCCTCAGCTAATTCTTTTTGGTTTTCTAAAACATACTCCATATATAAATCATTTAATATATCTAAAATTTGTTTTCTTGTCACGGAAGGGTCACCACCCTTTTCAAAATTAATGTTAGCGGTTTCAGTAACCTTAACCATAAACGAATCAAAGGTAACACCTGGAACTGTGGATAACAATTCGTCTTTACTATTAGGGTTGTTCTGAAAAAAACTTTTAAAGTTTTTACAATATATTTCTACATCTACATTCATTACTTATAAATATTTCAAATTAGTCAAATAATAATACATTAAAGTAAAATACTTATCAAGATGATGTGGACTTTATCATCTAAAATATTAAACTTATAATATGAAAAAATTATCAGATTACGTAGGTCGAACCCCTTTAATACCAATAGAGATTGGTGAGTTTACTGTATGGGGAAAAGCAGAATTTATGAATCCTTCTGGTTCCGTAAAGGACCGTATGGCTACTTACATTTTAAATGACGCTGAAAAAAGAAATTTAATAAAAAAAGGAGGTACCCTTTGTGAAGCCACATCAGGGAATAGTGGAATTGCATTTGCTATGTTAGCCGCAGAAAGAGGTTATAGGATGGTTATCATCATGCCTTCTAATATGTCAGAAGAAAGAAAAAATATGTTTAAAATATATGGGGCAAAATTAATAGAAGTGGATGAAGGTGATTTTGATGGAGCAATAGCACTGAGAGATAAAATGTGTAAAGAAGAGGGGTGGTTTAACTGTAATCAATTCCACAATCCCTTAAATATAAAAGCTCATTACGAAACTACTGGACCCGAATTTTACACAACTTATCCATTATATAGGGGTAAACCAGATGTAATAGTTTTGGGAACAGGTACAGGTGGAAGTTTAATGGGTACCACAAAATATCTAAAAGAAAAATGGCCCGATATAAAAGTAGTTGCTGTAGAACCAGCAGAATCTCCAGTAATGTCAGGAGGTGAACCAGGACTTCACGGTATACAAGGAATAGGAGATGGTAGTAAATTTTTAGTGGACCTAGAATTAGTAGATGAAGTTAGGACAATTAAAACTGAATGTGCTAAACTATTTGCTAAAAAATTAGCTTCTGAGTTTGGTTTATTTGTAGGTGTTAGTGCAGCAGCTAATGTTAAAGTATGTTTTGAGTGGTTGCGAGATAATGATAGTAATAACGGTTTAACAATACTCTGTGATAGAGGTGAAAGATATTTTAGTTGTTTATGAAAAAGAAATACCCAGACAATATAGTTTATAATGAAGATAGTGAACAATTTGACGCTAATATAAAATCTTACCCTACCACAGTGGGGTCACAAAAATTTGAACCAATTAAGGTAGATAAAAGTGACAGTTATAAAGCGGACAATTATTTTGATTCTAGATTAAAAGAATTAAAAAAAGAATATCAAGAATTGGTGGAGGAATACAACTGGACTAAACTGGTCTACGAATCAGAGTATAACTTTCAACCTTTACTGGGGGAAGAATATTTTTTATATGAAAGAGATAATAAGAATTTATTTCTAAGTTTAATTCACCCTACCCAATGGAACAAAAAATATATAGGTACTTTTAAATTACTTAATAACGGTAGTTGGGATAAAATTTCTTAATTACTGTACTACAGTAACCTCACCACTATCTATCATAGCCTGAACTCTAGGACCTATTTTTAATTTAGGATTGTTTCTAATGTTTAAAACTTGTAAACCTGGTAAGTCTGCTAAAGATTCTGGTAGTGTTTCTAACTGGGGATTGTTAGGTATAGAAATAAACATTAGATTTTGTAGTCTATTAATAT
>CEVB01159250.1_pt1 | contig 10300 bp, 8 predicted proteins | sample 531381 | NCBI WGS metagenome assembly CEVB01 (sample SAMEA2622763, study PRJEB7988) | marine metagenome | biome: marine biome (ENVO:00000447); feature: surface water layer (ENVO:00002042); material: "saline water (ENVO:00002010), including plankton (ENVO:xxxxxxxx)" | depth 5 m | reverse complement strand
CGTCCCTTCCTGCATCCTGGTGTCGGTCCCTCCTGGCGTCCAAAAGAAAACGTCATGTGGTCCGTCGTTCAACGTTGTTGTTGACGTGATTCCGCCAGAAGCATCGACACTGCCGTTATTGAAACGACTTGTGTGAGTCCGATCTGAAACAACCTTGATGTAGTCGCCAGCCTGCAACGCCAAAGCCGAGCTAGGCGTCGTTTTGAAACTAATCGTATGGTCAGTATGAGCGCGAACACGCAGCTTGTACTTAGCAATCGTGCTTGCGTGGTTTCTGTTGGTGCAGAAAGAAGTTAGATCTAAGAACTCCTCAGGATCAGTGTCGGAACCCTTGATAAATTTAAAGCTGTCATTTCGAGCAGAATCTGGCGATTTGTACGGTGCAGTATTTGCAAACCTGATACGTACAGTTTTTTGCTCCGAGAAACCGTTGTCTACTTCTTCGCGATAAGCAACAGCTGCCTTAAATAGTTGCCGATCTTGTGGGGGCAGGAAACTAACCTGCATGTCCTTCATGTTTCCATCAGTAAACAGTGCTTTAATTTCGTCGTTTATGTTTCTGTTTCTGTCGATAACATACGTTGCTTCGCTGTAAGGTACTGAAGGCTTCAAAGCAAACCTGCCGCCAATGATCGTAAAGTCAAGCAGGTTAAATGCTGCGTTAGTCGAAATAAAATCTCGTAACGCCTGACGGTCTTCAAGAATGCCATCAAATGTAAAACCATTGGCACGGCAGAATTGAGCTGCAATCGTCATTGCGTCACGATCAACAGTTGCGCTAGGCACTCGCTTGCCCGCTCCAATGCGGGCATCGGTCAACAAGTTATAGGCGATTTCTGCAAAATTATTGGTTGAGGCTCTTAACGTTCCAGCAGCTACTGCTGCCCCGTTGTCATCAATTAAACGTTCAACTTTTATGCCTTGTTTGATGTAAGCACTGAGTTGACCCATCGATGTCCAGTCTTTGCCAGCTAGAACACGAAGGCCCAGCAAAGACAAATCATCATACTCAGCTACTTTGTCAGGCTTAATTTGCTCGTTGACAAAAGCAATTTCGTGCTCTGGACCGTCTTGATGGCTGGTCTGCTCAGCCTGATACTTGGGGTAGTCAGCAACTGCATCAAAAATGTTCAACGGTTCCTTGCCAGGCTGTATTCGAGTTACTTCCGATGTGTTTCCGATATACAAGGTGACACCAGTAGCAGTGCTGTCACTGTTGATGAAACTGGCCGACACAGCTTCGCCAACTTTATATCCGGACCCACCATTTACTACCTCCCACTGCCATTGGCCTACAGCAAAGCTAGAAGCACTAATTTGAAGCCCTGTGCCAGAGCCCCCAACTACGTTGTAATTAGCCGGAGCAACGTCAAAGTCTGGAAGCGTTTCGGTCTTTTTATATTTTTGAATGTAATAAAGCTTTCTGTCGATTAAATCGCCAACGTATTCTCCTTTTTCAATCTTGCCAAAATATCCAATAACAGGAGCTACATAGCGAATTCTGTAAATTCGATATACAGTCGTGTTCAAGTTTGTGTCAAAATAAGCGGCAGTTCCGGCTCGATAACTAATTGGATTAGAAGGGCTGACAAATTGGTTAATTTCAGCAGATACGTCTACTCCGTTCCAAAAAGCTACATACTGCTCTTGAGCTGTGCCTGGGTTTTTGATGAACACATAAAACAGGTTTCCGATGTATAACTCGCCATTTAGATTACGGTTGTCCTCAACAACTCGCTCCTCAGTTGCGGGAGTAACGACGGCTTGTTCTGCCTGAGAAACGCTTTCAGGTGCTCTATACAGCTTTGTCGTATCTACATCGTTAGGCTGCTCTAGTTGGTTCGTAACATCGATACCCTCCCAAATAGCAAGGCTTACACGGCTGCCATCAAACTGAACGTAATTGTGGTTAGCAGTTGAAGGATCGGTACGGTTAAACCTAATCTCCTCTCGCACCCACTGCAGTTGCCCAGAAACAGTGCCGACAAGCGGTCCGAGTCTGTAAATCTCTCCTTTTTCCAGCTCTTTTGTAACGTCTGTTCCGCCCCAACGCGCAAATGTTGAGCCGGGATCGTTGGGGTTTGGAACGTTAATTAGAACGCCATAATCTAGCTTTCTGGCGTCCTCGTCGTATTTTACTCTTATCCCAAGTAGGTCAAAACTGACATCCATAGGAACAGGACCATTTGCCCTTGCCGTAAATTCTTCAACAATACCGCTAGTAATTACTTCTACATCATCGGTCCCAGTAAATTTAAATTCCCCGTTTGAAACCTTGTCTGCAGTCAGCCTCTCTTGTTTGCCTGTGTAAGAAATCTGAAAATTGCCAAGCGACGTTTGTCTGCTGTCCACTGTCCGAAGCTCACCTCTGCCAAGCAACTGCACAGGGTTTGAAGTGCCTTGTGTGTCCCCAATAAACCTGTCAACTATGTCTGAGCCTGGGACAGGCATGATTCTAAACTCGTACTGCATCCGTTTTGGATGACTAATTCGCAGTGTGTTGTACTGGGGTTGAGGGTTATTGCCTTTAACAGCAAACACCTGCTCGTTAGAAATATCGTGAAATTTACCGTCATTTGCAGCGTTTATTTCCCGACACTCAACCTTGAAAAAGCTATAGCGCGTCTGAAAAGTCGTTACCCGCCCCAGTTGAAATGGCTGGTCATCATCTTCAAATTCTGCAAGAACTGCATCGTTTGGCTGAGACGGAACATTGGCAAAACTGTTTATTTTCTTGAAAACAACGCTTTTAATCCCTATCTCAGTTTGATCGCAAGCCCTGTTGTTGGTAATTGTTGCAATGCTTACTTTCTGAATGTGGTGGCCATACGAAGGGTTGCCTTTTGCGTTATTGCCAAAAAATTGAGTAAATTTATCTTTAACGTCTTTATCTGAAGATGCGTAAGCACCGAATATCAAAGTAGCTTTGCCTGGCTCTTTACACTGAAATTGATAGCTGTTGCCACGAGTATTGCCTGGCTCTAGAGGCTCGTTGTGAGCAATGTTTACGCACTGTACTAATGCCGTCCCAAATAGATACAAATCCCCCAGGTTGATGTTTGTGTCTGCATCAACCATGCGCTGGTCGATAGCCGTATTGATGTCAGCCGTGCCATGTGGCGGGAAATCTGTTCCAGGCTCTCTGCCTGCATGATTTATAAAATTAAAACTTTGATTCTTTTTAATTTCTACGTTAATTACAGGATTTGACTTATTTGCTTTACTAATTTGAGTACCAGTTTCGTCATGTAAAACTTCTGCGTACTGACGACCTGCGTAGGCCACATTTATTTTCAACTCTTTAATTCCGAGAGGGCCCTCAGCTAACACAGGTCGAGCGTTTAGAAAATCGTCAATCAACTCGTGCAGAGGTTTTTCGCGATCAAAAATTTGAATCAGTTCATAGTCCAGGTAAAACGCTGCTCCATTTGAGATTGGAGTATGACAGCCAAATGAACGCTGTGAATTAGGTGTTCTAGTGCCGCAAATCAGCTCTTCGTAGTCCCCGGTTCCCCGATAAAACGCCTTGAAAACGTCCGTGCCTTTATGGACATTGCCAATAAATTCATCTGCGTCTAACGAGCCAGCGCTTGCAATGCTGTGAGTTGTCTCGATGATTCGACCCTTAGTCTCAAAATTGTCTCGAAAATAAGCTGCATACCTAGAATCTTGATAGTTACGCAGCAGCTGATCGCCAACCGCAAGACCTCGGGCGTCGGGCGTTGCACCAAGCTCAGCCAAGCCGAGCGTCGTCAACATTTTCAGCTCTTGGTGTGAAGCTTTACTTAACAGCTGAGACCAAATCAACAGCCCTTTGGCACGGACACCGCCAACAACCGTTTGAGAGACCTCAGGATTTTCTGGATTAGTCGTAGGGTCGATGTCATAAGGCAGCGTGCTTCGCTTCGCAAAAATCAACGGAAGAATGCTGCCAAGCGTTGCTAAGTCCTGCAGGCTGTCAAAACCAAACAGCTCAGCAAACTTCGTTTGGCCACGAATATCTGATGTACGAATTGCACCAGGGCCCTCGTCAAAACTTGGCGGCTTTGGTGCCAGCAACACAGAGGCTGCTGTAAAAATAAAACTAAGAGCAATAGTTATTATCTGACTTGTCGTCAACGGCTCACCTGTTGCGCTGATCTCAGGAATTAACGCATATTCGCTTCTACGCTCCTTAGCCTTACAGTCCGCTAACCGACAAAATTCCCAATACTCATCAAGCGTTAAGCCGAGAACATCAATAATCTGCTGCTCTACTGGCAGTAAAGAACGACGGGAGTAAGAGCGCTGGAGGGGATCCATGTCACCCGACGGTCTCTGAATTGCAGCCATCCGCCTTCATAGAAAGAAGCCAACCCATAGCTGCCATCAAGGCAATGGATTAACCCGAGTGTGCCCACTTTAGCGGCATCCGTCCTTACGCCCCATAGCTCTAACTGCTCCGAAAACACCGAATAATCCTTACGGCGCAAACGCCGATACCACGAACGCTGTGGCGTAGGCATATCGATGCCGTGCCAAGACTGCACAGCTGTAGCCAAGCTCAAGCAATCAGCAGCACCATGCTTTTCAGGCACCGCTCCAAGCCTGTAGGGCAACCCAATCAGGCGGTAAGGTTCCGTCAAGCGTTATTGATGCGAGAGCTAACTGGCAACGCTCCAACAACTTCAGACCGCAGCACTTGGTTTGGAACGCTTGCAGTAACAGCGTCGATTGCTGTGCTCAAACGAAGCTGCACGCCGTCAACGCTGTAGTTCATGCCAGAAATGACCCAGCATTCACTTGTCAACAAACGATTCTGAACAAAGGTGTCGGGAGCCATCAAAACAGTCATGACTTCAATGCCATGAAAATTTTCAACTGCCTCATGAGCATTGGCCAGGGTTAGCGCCGTAGCCTCAAACGTCAAAGTGCTTTCAATGTTGTCGCCTGTAATGCTCTTGGTTGCTCCGTTGTAGACAAACGGCAGATATGGATACGACAGCGAAGCAGTGCTGCCATCAAAACAGCTTGCCTCGTCAGGGGCATAAGTCACCTCTGAAGAGGTGTTGCTGTTTTGGAACCTATGGGTTTCGGTATTGTTGCTATCAAAAACCCTGATGAACGTGGTGATCGCTTCGACTGTCATACGCCAACCCTGCTACGAACACTGCGCTTGTTCACGAGGTCACTGTAAACACCTTGGCGTCCCAGTTCTGCACCGCGTTTGGCAGCCTGATTCATGCCACGCTCGAACTCAGCAGCAGTGACGTAATCAACGTTGTTGATCCGTTCCACGCTATAGCGAACATCGACAACACCAGAGCCGCCGCCCATTCCGCCTTCAGTTGACGCTCCATCACCCTCAGGAATGACAGCAGAGCCACGGGCGCCACGGGCGTAACGACCCATGGCTTCTGTCATCTTGCTGGCTGGAATGACGTACTCCGGCTGGCCACCTTCACCAATCAGTGCATTTGTTGGACCAGAGATGTAACCACCGCTTGCAAGCTTGAGCGAAGTCGAAGCCGCAACGTCAGCAAGGTTTCCTGTATCTGGCAGGACTGACGCCACATTGGAACTAAAAGGATCGGGCGTTGAACTGCTACCCATGCCAGCAAACGCACGAGCAATGCCAATCGCGATGTAGGTCGAAATAATCTGCTTAGCTGCGTCCTGCAAAATTGACGCAATGCTGCGAAGGAAGTCAGCAAAAGCCTGCTCTGCAGTTTTTGTTCCCTCAACGACGGCATACAGACTGTCGAATAAACCGTCTGTAACTGGCACGGTAAGAGCCATGGCTTCCGCAAAACGAACCTGAGCAAGAGCAGCTTCGTCTCGGGCGGGCTGCAACTCTTTAAGCAGGTTTAATTCTCTTTGAAGCAAAATATCTTTCTTAACGAGAGCTGCTCTTTCAGCATCACTAAGATCTTTGCCCATTCTTATATTCATATTATTTTCCTCTATTTGTTCATTCAAAACCCTCAAGGTCTCTGTGTATCTAACCGCTTGTTCGTTTTTAAGCTGTTCGCTCTTGCCAAAGAACGGATCTAGCATCGCAGCAGGACCAGCACTTGCAGCTCGTGTCTGCCTGTCAACTGCAATTCTTTGCTGCATTTCATTCAGCTGAATTCCCTGCAAGAACTGCCTGATTCCAAGCTCAGCCGATGCTTGCTGCTGACGCGCCAAAATTTCTGCGTTCTGTTTTGATGCCTTAGCTTCGTCTAAGGCAGCTTTAGCGATGTCACGCTTTAACTCTAAACGACGTTTTTCTGCTGGAACTTCTTCAGCGAGAACATTTAAACGTGCTTTATCAAACGCAAGCTGAGCACGATTAACGCTAAGATCAGCTTGCTCAACAGCAAATTGACCTCTAATTAACCCCAGCCGGTTTTTCTCAATGTTAGTTTGTTGATTGGCAATGTCTCTTGTTTGTTGACGAATGTTACCTATAATAGTTTGTATTTGAAGCTCTCGAAGACTAATTTTGGGTTTTGTTTTTTCGTTTTCCTCTTGAAGTCTTTTTAAAGTAGCCTGTGGGGTCTCGGTAAACGGACCTTTTTTGCCTAAAAAATCCTCAGTAGCATCGCTTCGAGTCAAAAACGACAGACCGGCCCTTCCTGCACGAGCAACAAAGCCTTGATCTGTCTTAAATGCAGTAATAAGTTTAGTCAGCAAAGTTATCGTATTTGTTATACCTGGAGCCCCAAATGCTGCGCCAGCAAGCTGCAATTCTTTGAACGCATTGGTCAAATTATCAGTGCTTTCTTTTATTTTTTTGACATCTTGAGCGCCTAATGCGCCAATTTGGTCATTTAACTCTTGAACCGCAACCGCTCCAGCTACGGAATCAAGCCCAAGATCCTGAAGTTCCCCAATAAGTCCTTTTGTTCTTGTCCCAGCCAAAGGCAAAAGGTCAACAAGTTGCTGAATGTTCTTGGTTGGGTTTTCAAGAGCTTTGCCAAGATTAAGAGCTGCTTTGACAAAGCTGTCAAACACTTGGCCAACTACTGAGCCTGCAATACCTCCAGCAAAACCAGGCCTGCCGGTTGGACCGATGCCACCGCCAATACCACCACCAACTAAACCACCAAGGGCAGAAAAACTAGGTCCGCCAAAAAGAAGCGGAAAACCACCACCAAGAAGTGCGCCCTGAAGAATGTTGCCAGCTCTTTGCCTTCCAGTAATTTTCCTACTAGCTGCTCCCTCTTCTTCTGCACCTTTCTTCTTTTTCTTGTTTTGATTGATAATTCTTTCATTTTGCCTAATTTGATCTTTGAGTTCTTCGGTCATTTGCTCAGCAGCATCAACCTGTCGCTCATCAAGAGCAAGATTGATTTTTGCAATCTGACTATCAAATTGACTGATTTTAACTTTATTGGCAGCAAGATCGTTAATTCGCTGCACTATTTTGGCTTGCTCTTCACGAAGCCTGTTGCCTTTTTCGATTTGAGCTGACTCAAAACGAACTTGTTGGGCAAGAGCCTCAGGGCTGCCCAGTTGAGTAGCAGGACCAATCGCTACACCAGACTGTTGACGAGCGCTTCTAATTATTTGATTCTGAGTAAAAGCCAGTTCTGTAGCTTTTTTCTCCGCTTCTGCCAAGGTTCTGGCGTAGTTTTGAACTTCAGCGCTTTGTTCTTCAAAAGCTTTTCCGCTTTTTAGCGAGATATTGTCAAGAGCCGTAGCAAAAGCGCGTGCTTGGCCAACAACGCCGGATAAAGTGCTAGAAAAGTCTGCAGCAGTTGATTCACCCCGCTGCAAGGTATTAGTTATTTTTTGAGAAAACTTATCAAGCTCTGTTTTTGCTATTCTAATTTCGTCATGCAGTTTTCCACTTTTTCCAGTGGTAAGACTAATTGGTTTTATATCTGCAGCGAGATTGCGAACTTTTGCGATTGACTTTAAAGCCGAATCAATAGACGCCTGGCCTTTGACGCTAGTGACTATGTTTAGGCTGTAATCCATAGCCGCGTCAGGCTCGACACTTCACCTAATCCTACCGCCTGCTCATTGTTTGCGCCCTACCACCAGTCTTAGCGTTCTGGATCGCTTTCTCTTCCTGCTCGTTTTTTAGCTCAAAGAACGCAGCCCAACCGATCATCTCTTCTTGAGTCAAGGTCTGCGAAAGCTGAGCAACCGTCATGCTCAGCTCCTTTGCTAACGCATAGATAAAAAACCAGTCGCCATTAGCTTTTGAGGTCTGCCTTCGCTTCCTCCACCTTGTTTTCCGTTCCAGAAGCCAGCATGGCGAGTTGAATCTCCTGAAGCACAGCTGCCTCAACAGAGTTTTTCAGCACAGCCTTTTCGCCATCCTGGAAAAGACGCTTGCCATCAGCGTCCAAAGCCTTGCGAATCATCATGCCAAGAGCAAAATCACCAGCATCATCAGAATCAGCGCTTTTCTGAATCGACTCACGCTCGGCGATCGTCAAAGGGTGCCAGTAGATCTCCAGCACCACTTCGCCGTCTTGCTCAACTTGATGCTTATAGAGTTGACTGACACCAAACTTGTTGCGAAGAAGCTCTGCGGCTCGCATAAAGTGCTTTCATGTCCTAATTAGAATACTACGCCGTAGCCGTAAATTGACAAGAAATTACGCCAACAAAATGCGATCTGTCTTCGATGTCCAACGGTGTAGGGCCAACAATATCTAAAACTCTGGGCTTGCTGCTAAACGTGTCGGTGTAGCCAGGAGCATTAACTGAAGTCAATCCATCAATAACTGACTCGCTAATCGCTGAAAGCACTGCCGTGCCAGCAGATTTGGGTACATAAACGTTGCACTGAATCGTTCCAGCGTAATAATCCTGCGCTGCACCTTGGTTTTGGAGCGTGGACTGGCCAAAGTTGACCGTCATCAAAATGTATTTCTTGGTCTTGCCTGGTGTCGTAAAAGCAACGTTGTCGTATTTCATCAGCACTGTGGCGTCTGCTGCTGCCACAGCATCAGTTACGGCCTTTTCAAAAGCTGCTCTGGCGTTGACTAAGGTCATGACTACAGCTCGGTGTAACCAGTGTAAATCTCGCCAGCTTGTGTGCCAAACGTTCCAATGCCTTGGCGGGCTCCAACAGAGATGCGTGGAGCACGCGGCTTGAATGCCTCTCCAAAAAGTTTTGCCATCTCTGGTCCCTGCACAAACTGCTGCACCTTGCCGCTTTCTAGTGCGTAGACAGCGTATTTAGCTGTGTTTCCGATATAAACACGTCGCTTGTAGTTAAAAGCTTTATTGGGTGGATAAAACCTGGGATCAATTTTATATTCGCTACTTCCCTTGCTATTTCTGCCTCCCTTTTTAGTCCATTTAGCCTTGCTGATGCTTAGCCAGGGCTCTTCTAGTTCGTCATTAGCCTTGATTGGTGACGTATCAGCTTTCCAACTAGAAGCAAAAAAGCCCGTATAGACAGGACTACGTTTTTTGGTCGCCAAACGGCGCAGGATCGTCAAAATTAAACGGTTAAAACTCTCCTGCATATACGCCTCTAAATCAGGCCCAACCAAATCAAGAGATCTAGCTGCAGCCATCAGAACCTCACCAGCAAGATATACAGATACTCTTGACCGCCGCGAAACGTTTCAATATCGGTGATCTGGGCAGCACGGTTTGAGCCAGCAAACTTCAACGTTACCGTATCTTCAAACGTAGGCTGATTGCCTCCGATTTGATCGGGCGACACATAAACACGAGCTTTACGCTCCTCACGCCCTTCTTCTTCCTCTGACCGAATAAACTCGATTGGCACTTGGATCGAGTAAGTCGTATCAGTCGTTGTCAGCGCTCCAGTGCTGGTGTTGTACGTCGGAGATGCCTTGCGGGTGTACGTGATTGTGTGGTCAAACGACTTGCCCAAGTCAGCAACGACCTGTTTGGCAACATTTTTGAAAAGACTGTCGAGTGCTCCTGCCATCTCAACCCCTCACAACGCGGAGAGAATACGTGCCACTGCCGCCCAGACAATAAGCGCCGAGATAAGACTGAAGCCAAGGATAAACGTCGAATACGTTATTAACAGTTCCAACAGCCTGGCTAGAAGTGTTGTACTTGACTTCCATTTCCCCGAGCTTGACGGATTCGTATAGCCCCGTATCGCCGGTAGTCCCTGTAATCGAGTCCGTGTCATTAGCCAGTGCCTTGGCTAACTCATAGGTAGCGTATTTGATGTTGTTTGGGATGCTGGTGCAAACCAACTCCACACGATCTACGTGATAGTTGTTGCGAGGCCAGTTCAACGCTTGGCTCTCATCGCAACGGTCACCGTAAAAATTCAAGGTGTCGATCCAGCGCGTGGCTGAAATTAATGCACGATTTTTCTTGTCGT
>CEVB01002873.1_pt1 | contig 10303 bp, 11 predicted proteins | sample 531381 | NCBI WGS metagenome assembly CEVB01 (sample SAMEA2622763, study PRJEB7988) | marine metagenome | biome: marine biome (ENVO:00000447); feature: surface water layer (ENVO:00002042); material: "saline water (ENVO:00002010), including plankton (ENVO:xxxxxxxx)" | depth 5 m | reverse complement strand
TTCTTTGCACAGTTTTACACTTACTAAAATCAGTGAGTCCACGATATATTGTCATCTTAGGATCAGCACCTGCATTAATTAGATCATTTTCCTCTGCTTGAACATCGTTGTTTGGTCTATCTGTGGATACTCTTCTATTACTCCAATTCAATTTTTTTGCATCATTGATTACTTCATCAACTTCTTTTTTCCATGATCCAATAAATTTTCCAATATGTTTGATATTGTTTTTATCTATGATATCATTATTGAAGTGATAATTACTTCTTTTCTTTGCGTCTTCCCAATTACTCATAGACATTACCAGTTTGTATTTGATGAGTCTGCGATTGCTTTTTTTACTTCATCGTCTAGTGGTTGTGCGTCCACAGATTGAATATACTTCTCATTTGTATCTACAATATCTATAACACTATTAATATCAATTGGAAAATCTAATAGTTTACTTAAATATATTAGATAATCTTTTTTGTAAAGATATAATAACTCTGTAGATATAAAATGTAAGTTGTCTAGTATTAATAGACTTTTTAACCCCTCAAAGAAATGATGTATTGTTACACCTTCTCTAACTCTTGTTTGTTGTGTGTTTAATATATTTTGATCTCTTCCAATGACACACACTTTTACATTATAGAATCTTTTTGCATGTTTAATAAACTCATGATAGTTTGGAATTACATTTTTTTTATCGTTTACATAAGGACATGATATAGATGTAAAATTATATTCATGACCAGTATCTCTTATCAGATTTACATCATGCCACCAGTGATTGAAAGGTTCAGTATGATGTCCTTGCCAGTAATCTTTCATTCTCCAACCATTTACAGATAAGTCAGATGAAAAAATTTTGGCCCACAAATGGTTACCAGAACCTTGTGGGCCAGTTAAGATAAGAAGATTATTTTTCAAGTTTGGATATTCCTAACGCAAGTGTTGGTGATCCAAATACTGCAATCATAGTTCCTAAGAATGCTGTATCTGTATATCCTAGTTTACCTAGAACAAATAACACTTCACCTACAGTTGCGGCGATTAGTATTCCCCAAAACATACCTCTTTCTGTAATCCAATCGGGTTTCAGTAAAGAGATCATTGAAGGCAACCATACGGATGCTCTCAAAACTGCAAAGAATAAAAATAAGTATAACAGTTGCATACCTGGTATATTCGCAACAATCAAACCTGCGATTGCAAGTGCGATCATTCCATATCTTGCCCAGTGTATTTCTGTTATATTTCCATTTGCAGTTTTAAATTTATTGTAGATGTCATGACCTGTCATGTTTGCCACAGAAGCAAACTGACTATCTAAGATAGCGATCAGACCTGAGAATACAATAAACATAAAGATTATACCTGCGAAGGCAGGTAGATAATGTGCGATTACGAATGCATTTGTAGTTCCTACATTATCAATCTGTAATCCAGCACCTGCACCTACAAATCCTAATAATCCCATAGAGATTGGAATTACTATGAATATAAATGACGCAATAACAAAAGATTTAATAATACTCTCTTTCTTTATTGCAAATGCTCTTTGATAGAATGAATTATCACCCCATGGTCCACCCATGTGACCTAAGAATGCGGCAGCACCAAATCCTAAGAATATACTCCACATTGTAGGATCTTTCATTCCACTCAATCCAGCAGTGACAGTTTCCCAACCACCTGCGTTCATGATTACCCAAGGCACTAATATAATCACACCTGTCCATACAACGACAATCTTTATTATCTCTGTAATCACAGTTGCTTTTAGACCAGTTCTAAATGAGTACATCAAAGCAATACCTGCCATCAAAAATGTTACAACATTGTAATTTAAACCTGTCAATGTTTCAACAGTTTTTGAACCTGCAAGTAAGTTTATGGCAAAGGCACATACAGCCAGTATCATCATTTCAACAACGAATACACTTTGCACCCTTCCACTAAATCTTTCTTTTAAATAACCTGAGAATGTGAACCCATCAGGTTTCTCTTCTCGTATCTTCTTGGCAAAATATGCAAACGCACCTAATGTTAAAAAGTTTCCTAAACAGAACCAGAATAATCCATAGAATCCGTTGACATATGCCTGCTGTGCAGATATAAACAAACCAGGTGCCCATAACCATGCGGCGGCAACTGATAGACTTCCTTGAAACGTGCCAAGTTCTCGTCTTGCCACTAAGAAAGAAACTTTATTGTCGTTATATCCTCTTGAAAAGTAATATGTCATTGCAAACGCAATGATACCATATACTGCTAGAACACTAAGTCCTACTCCACTCGACATAATATCTATCTCCTTTATCTTTCATAAATGTTTTCAACTCAAAATTATATTTTGAACAGAAATGTTCGTTGTAGTCTTTCGACCATGGAAAAAATTTAATCTCATCCACACCTTGCCAAGGATGATCTCCCAAGCCAGGATTTTGTCTCCAAATAATAATATCATTCTTTTTTGTAATATTATAGAGATGTTTTATCTGATTGTCAACTGTTTTTTCATCACCAAAATTTAAACTTCCTAGTGCTAAAAACACATCAAAGTTTTTGTGAGGTTGATAATCTTCAAACTTTATTTCTTCATCTGCCTTATCATTGTATGGATCTATTCCATATAGATTAGGAAAATGTTCTTTGAAAAGATTATATCCACATCCTATATCAAGAATATGTGCATTCTTATCAATCTTATCTAATAATTTCCAACCAGTTAGATCAAACTTATCATAATCTGGTTTCCAATTATGTCTAAAATAATAATCTATATCAGTCATGATACATCGCCAATCTGTGCATAACTATCTCCTTATCGTAAAACTTTTTTATTTGTGGTAATTTATCTAACCAAGGTTTATCTCTATTGTGTAAAAAGAAATATAATTTAGGTAAGTATTTTGGATTGAACTGTGGTGTCTCATTTACGACACAATCATATTCAAAATCATCTTCATCATCTTCAACTTTAATATTTTTAAAAGTGTATTCACCAGTGTAATTAAATTCATCAATATATTGTTTGTATTTTTCATTATTAATATTATCAGTGATTAAAGTATTATTTGGATTCCAATTGATGTCTATCGTTACACATGACTCTACTTGATTATCTAGTTGTGCTAGAAAGAATGCGATGTTAGATCCACCACCTAACCATTTTACTGTTTTGATATTATGTTCTTTAAATAATTTATTCATGGTCAAATATTCTAATAATTCAAAATCCCAAAACTCTAAATTATTACCCTTGTCATCTTTTCTATCATATGTATCACAAATTTTTTTTATTGTATTAGATGATAATGTAGAAAGTGATTTATCAATATCTTTTTTTTCTATTTCTGAAAAATTAAATATTGAGTCTTTACATATTGTATCAATTACATCAATCATCTAATTTTGGTATATCAACTGTCGTCCAAACTTCACCATATTCACTTGTTTGATATGGATCATCAACTCCGTTATCTACAAATCCAAATGGTGACATATCAGACTCTAATTGTTTTTGTGTTTCTGCAAACATCTTTGCACGAATGTTTACATCTGTTAACTCTTTAAAATATGTTTGATCACATGCCCAAGCAAACAATACTAAACACATCGCAAGATCATCAGTCGATCCTTCTTCAGCCTGTATTTGATTTCCTTTGACAATAAATGTTGACAGTTCATTTATAATATCAAAATCTTCTATAATCATTTTATCTGACTCAACTATTTGTTTTAGATTTGAACATCCTAACTTCTTAACTGCCTTAGTTGTGCGAACACCCATTTGTGCTTTACCACCTGAGTATCCACCACCCATGATCTGTCCAGCACGACCACGCATATAACACATCACTATATTATCATATTCTAAATCATAATGCAAGTTATTTGATACTTGTTCACCAATATCATTTACTTCGACTAACACAAACGCATGATTATATGCCTTTGCAACTGTGTTTATCTTATGTGGAAACATCAAAGGTTTTATTTCATTGTCTTTGAATGTTGCAACCACACGATATGGTATTTCAGTCACATCCATAACAACAAATGCAGAGTTATCATTCTTAGTTCCTCTTGATACATCACAAGTAATAAAATACACATGATCTTTCTTTGGTTGTTCATAAACAGACAACCCAGCACTATGTTGTATTGCATCTTTGTAAGATAATTGTCTAAGTTTTGTTGGATTGATAAGTGTATTAGTAGATCCTAAAAACTCACACTCAAACTCTGTTCTAAATTGTTGTTCACTTGTATTTTTTATTGTTTCTTCTTTCCACTTTTCATCTCTACCTGGCACTTCACTCCAATGAACCTCAATCGGAACATATGTGTTTCTTTTGTGTGTTGCATCATTCCATAGTTTGTAAAACATATTCATACCATGAGGTGTTGATACGATAATAACTTTTGTTGATTTACCAGATGATATTGTAGGATAAACTGAACTGAAAAACTCATCAGCAATTGTTGCTGGAACATAAGCAAACTCATCTAAAAATATTATGTTGTAAGAACTACCACGAACAGCAGATGCTGATGTTGATGATGCAAGTATCTTAGATCCATTTTCTAATTCCAATGATCCTTTGTTCCACGACATGATACCTTGTTGTAACCAAGTTGGTAAGTTTTCATATGCAAGTTGTAATCTGCCTAACAAATCTCTTGCAGTTGCAGCTTTGTTTGCCAAGATAGCGATATTAATATTTTGATTAAACAACGCATAGTGTAAAAGATAAGATAACATAATCGTAGATTTGCCAGATTGTCTTGGAAGTTTACAAATTGTGAATCTATTTTTATGAAATGTTCCTATCATTTCTTTTTGAAAATTGTATGGTTTAAAATCTATCAATCCTTCATCAAGTGATATGATTTTCATATATGATTCAATAAAATATAAAGGATCATTCATACACTTTTGATATTCAAGAATTTGTTCTTTAGTATATTCTTGTGAAGTGTTAACTTTTTTTAAGTTAGGATTTCCTAGATAATTTTCCATTGTAAACCTTTTTATATATTGGATTTTCGTTTGTTGTTGTCACAAGTTTGTTATCATAATATGTTTCAATATGTCTTTGATTAAATCTCCTAGATGATGAACATTTTCTTTTACATAACTCTGGTATGTTATTATTTATTATGTCATTATAAAAGTCTATAAAGATATCACTATTCATAATATTATTAACATTATTATTTTTTATATTTAATTTTTTGTCTAAAAAAACAGTTAGTCTATCTTCTACCTCTTCACCTCTATAATATTTTTTAGGAACTTCATCATCTACCCAACAACAAGGTAACACTTGACCCTCCGTACTTATGTATGGCCACTTATTACCATTCAAACATCTTGGTGAAAATTTTCTATCTTTCATATACTTATCTGAATTTTTTGTAGGTTTATATTCCTCTTCATATGAGTCAGTGTAATTTATTTCTATTACTAAATCATTTTCATTTGCAAGTTTAATAGCATCTTGTATGTAATCCTCATTGTATTTAAATACTAAGTATTGCCATCTAGCATCCATACCTCTTTTTCTACATTCTTTCATAACTTCGAATAGATACTCACCATCTTGATTAATTCTGTAAATAAAACTTTGATGTGGTAAACCATCCACAGAAAATCTCCATTGAACATCTTCATTTGCATCAAATGCTTCTTGATACCATTTCATTGGTTTATGAGAGGCTGCATTACTAATAGAGATATCAACATCTTTTTCTTTTGCAATCTTTAACATCTCTATCAAATTGGGATTAAATATAGGATCACCTACTGCACCATTTAATATTATGTGTGAAAAGTAGTCTGTAATTTTACGCCAATCATCTATTGATGTGTCTCCACCTGATATTTTGTGTGACTTATAATCATATTCTTTTCTTTCACATACACTACATTGTAAAGTGCATTTAGTCGTTACATCTATGTAAGCAGACTTTTTATAGAATCCGTTGTTGTTATAATCTATCATGAGTCAATTTACCATTAACATAAATCTCTTTTACTCTACTGCCCTTTACTTTTGTAGAACATTTTTTTCTACAGTGTTCTGGTATATCACCATTAGTTATTTTATCATAAAAATCTGTTAGAATTTTACCATTCAATATATCTTCAATTTTATTATTGTTTAGATTATTTTCTTTATCATTTAATTCTTTATAATCATCCCAATCTAATTTTTCATCAACCCAACAACATGGTATTACTTGTTGACTTGTCGTGACAAAAGGCATTCTTTCTTGTGTAAGATATTTGTCAGATGTTTTAGATAAACACTTTGGTCTAAACTCTTCTTTACCCTCTGTCATTGTCTCTTGATGTTTTTTTGTCACTGGTGTGAGAAACTCACCATTATCTCTACCACTATAATTTAATTCTAAAGTCACACCAATTTGTTTTGACATCTCTATTGCTTCAGAAACTTTATCTTCATTATAACTAAACACGATGTACTGCCATGACACATCTAAACCCATTTGTGATGCAATCTTCATCATTTCAAATAAGTGTTCACCATCTTGATTTATTCTGTGTGCAAAACTTTGATATGGTAGACCATCGATACCAAATCTCCAATGTGCTTTAGGATGTGCAAGAAAAGCATCAATATAAAATTGTTTTGGTTTTTGTGATGCCGCATTACTAATAGATACATCAACATCTTTCATATATGCAATTCTTAACATCTTAATAAAATTAGGATTAAAAATAGGATCACCAAATGTTCCGTTAAGTGTTAACGCAGAAAAATAATCTGTTAAGTCTTCCCACTGATCTAGACTTAAATCACCACCGGGTATATCGTTTGTTTTGTAATTATATTTTTTTCTCATACAAGTTGGACATTGTAGAGTGCATCTGTTAGTAATATCTAAATCACCACCACGGTTTTTGAAACCGTTGTTTCTATAATCAATCATTTTTCTTTTTTAACATTTTTTGTAGTTCAGCAGTTGATCCTACAAATAAAGCATTTGTCACATTGTTTGGTCCTTTATTTGGTACCTCTTTTAATTTTTTCATTTTTGTTTGTAAATCAACAAGTTTTTCTGTGACATCTGCAACTTGTCTAATTAGATTACCTGCGACTTCATAGGCACGAGGAGTTTCAGACTCTTGAGCAAGTTCAAGAATACCTTCAACAGCATCTTGACCTCGTTCAATTAGATTGTAAAAATTTTCTCTTTGATATTTGTAATCAGAATCAATATCTTCATTCTCATTAGGTCTAGGTATTGTAATTGCTTTTTTGTTTTCTTTTTTTACTTCGTCAACAACACCTAATGTTTTATCAATTATTTTATCAACTTTGTCTGCCATAATGTTTCATTATTTAGGTTCATCTTCACCTGTCGCTGGATTGTAGTTTTTTGCATCCTCAAAGAAAGAAACTGTTTCATTAAATCCAAAGTCATCATCTGCATCAGCAGTCGTAGGATTTGGTGTCACTGTGTATCTTTGTTCTCTAGTTGGTGTGTTGACTGGCATATCTGCATACTGATCAACTTGAACTTGTTTGATAACTTTACTTGATACCACTGGGCCATATAGATAAAACTTCGCAGTAAAAGTAAGTGTATAGATGATTGCTCGTCTTTCTTGGAAATCACCTCTATAACTATCTTCGTAACTTATTGAATTTAAAATAATTGGAACATCTCTTTTGATACCCATATCTTCCATGTCTTTTATTGTGACTGTATAGTCTGGTTGAAAATATGGAAGTATTTGTTCTACTATTTGTAACGCATCATCTGATTGTTTTGCCATAGCATACAATTCAAAATCAAGATTATATGGCACAGGCATGAATTGTGTATCTAATTGATTTGCTTTTGAACCTTTTACTTTTTTAAACTTTTGAACACGATTTAATTTTCTTACTGCGTCATAAGACAAGTTTTGTATTTCAAAACCCATTCGTGGCAATGTGATTGCGACCTTTGAATCTAAGTTTGCATCTTGATCTAGTCTTACTAAAAACTTTTGTTTTGGGCCATATGCTAAAGGAACTTTCATTTTTTGAGTTATGTTTCCACTATTGTCTTTTCTAACAATATTAATATTATTAAATATTGTACCAAAGGTGACGACCATTCGTCTTATTGTTTCATGATAAAATTGTTGTCCTAGCATTATGTTCTCCCAGCATCACCGAATGGATTAGATTCGCTGAAGTCTAATATGTTCTCATCTTCTGTTTCAAATAACTCATTCTGAGCAGTTGTATCAGTTGACATGTCTCCTACTATATAGTCTTCTTGAATGATATAACTATCAACTCCACTATCGGCAGGGTTTTCAAGAAGTATGCTTTCACCAGCAGATGACTCATCAGTTTCAGATACTAACGTATCACCTGTCTCTGCAAGTAAATTATCAGTGTAACCCTTTTGTGTGAAAAACTCTAATGCAAAACTTTGAGTATATCCACTTGTTTGTTCTAAAGTCATTTGATGTTGTAGTGCGTCACCTGTTAGTGCATCTTCAACAGCATCAATCGCAGTTATACCTGTATCAAGAACTTCAGAACTATATTCAAACTGTTTACATCTTAACTTATAAACAGGGTTATTGTCAAGTTGATGAAACGGGTCATCTTCGTCCACAAATGAAACTTCAAATATTTTATCTAATACTGGGTGATAAATTAAATCACCTTCCTTTGGTCTATTTGCATATAAACTTGTAGATGCAGCTTCACCTCTTAAATATGCAGTTCCAAATGATGCACTAATTTTATTTGTAAGTGAGGAAGTGATTGTACCTGATTCTAAAAGAATTGAACCTTGAGTAGATGCAGTCGCAGTTTCTAAGTCCATTTGATGAGCAACATCGTCAAATCTTGTTCTACTTACAACAAAAGTTATTTCATTTCTATTCTCTAAACCAAATTGTTGTATTAGTTCTTTTTCACCTTGATATCCACCATCTGCATCTTCAACATACATTTCTATTGTTTGTTGTTTACTAAATGTGGATAATGAGTCTTCACCAAATATGTCATCTCTTGCTGTTAAAGTTCTATCAACATAATTAACATCGTGACCATGTATTTGTATTGCTTCCTTAATTAAATCTGCGTATAGATTTTGTTCAGAAGCAGATGCCAACTTGCCTGATGTCGTAAATGCTTGATTAACAGCCATCTTATCCCTTTATGATCATATCTGGGTATTGTAAATTTTCTATGTAAGTCTCTAGTCTTTCGATTTCTTCTTGTGCCTGTGAGTATATTTGTTCACCATTGTATGTTACTCCACCAAGTAAAGCAACATTTTGAAACTTAGATAAGTTTGTACCCCATTGTCTTTTAATTAATGAAGTGGCATATCTTTTCAAGTGCATATTATTATATAAATCTGTATATGTGTCTGGGTCTAATTTTCTATAACACTCAATAATTAAATACTCATCTGCGTCCACATCACCATCAACATTCATATCAAGATATAATCTTCCTTGATGCTCGTAAAATCTTATTGGTGTTTCACCAACTAATAAATGTGATAGATAATCCAAATGTTGCATTGTCATTTCATAGTGAATTATTGATGTTGATGAGAAATCATAAAGATCGTTTAGTCTGAGTTGATAACGAATATCAAACATATTGTTTGTGGCTGCATTATCAAATGAAAAAATTCTTAATACTGATACTACACTAGAAGGCATTGATATGAAGTTCTTACCTTCTTCAAATGAAAATGTTAATGAGTTATCTGCTCTGTCTGTCGCTGTTGTAGTTTCGTTTGTTTTGAATCTTGCAATATCAGACGCAGTTAGTTTGTATTTCAAATACATTTTCTCAATATTATCGTAGTAATAATGAGCAAAGTATTGAACAGCTTCGTCTATTCTATCATCTATTTGATCGTCTGATACGTTAATATCGACAACCCCAAATCCTAAGTTCCTAAGACAATAATCCTTCAGTGTTGTTTTCGAGTTTGGTTCTGCCATTTAATTTTCCTTCTAAGTATTTATGTATATCTCTTTTTGGTGACCACCCTAATCTAGTCAATTTTGTAATATCTGCCGTATTATCTAACATTTCACAAGACTCACCTACTCTTTTTTCAACATTAAATCCATAGTATTCTACTAAATTATTTACATGTAATCCCATACCAGATCCAACATCATATATTCTATCAAATTCAAAATCTTCTGCATATAAAAATAATTTTATCGCATCTACAACATCATCAACATGTACGAAGTCTCTGATGTGATTTTCACTTACAAAATCTAGTGAGTTGTTTATCATTT
>CEVB01015170.1_pt1 | contig 10316 bp, 10 predicted proteins | sample 531381 | NCBI WGS metagenome assembly CEVB01 (sample SAMEA2622763, study PRJEB7988) | marine metagenome | biome: marine biome (ENVO:00000447); feature: surface water layer (ENVO:00002042); material: "saline water (ENVO:00002010), including plankton (ENVO:xxxxxxxx)" | depth 5 m | reverse complement strand
GGGATTCATTAATCAAAATAACGGAGAAATGCAATTCATTTCTCGCGAAGACACCACCAACGGAACATTTAAATTTCAAGGAAGCAATGGTACAGCATTTACTAATTATATGGTTATTGATGCTGATGGTGAAGTTGGTATAGGAACAAATACTCCACAAGAAAAATTTCATGTGGATGAAGGCTTTATACTCGCTGATGGAGCTTCCACAAATCACGGATTTGAATTAAGAAGAGATGCTGTTGACACTTTCCAAATTAGACATTTAGACGGTAATTTTACTATAAATAACCTTACAGATAACCGTAAAGATTTAACGATTGATGGAGATGGTAAAGTAGGTATAGGAACAACTAATCCAGACGAAGCTCTAGATGTTGTAGGGTTCATAAGAATGGGCCATGCTACCGCAAATAGCACACAAAAGATAGCCAGACAAGTTGTTCGTGCTTACAATACCTCTCACAATGATTTTATAGCTTTTATGGGTACGGCTAATGAGACTAGTAATGTAGTAAGTTACGGCGGTGGTAGTAGTAGTCAAACATGCGCGACTAAATTATCTTTCTTTACTCATACTAACGTTTCTACATCCACTGCTGGAACAGAGAGGATGCACATTAATTCTATTGGTAAAATTGGAATGGGTGCTGCCACTTCATTTAGCACTGACCATGCTGGAATGAGGCTCCAAATATGCGCTGAAGATACGAGTCCAAGTTTAGATGCATCAACACTTGATGATTCCTCTTTAGTTATAAGTAACGAGGATGAAGACTATGGAATGGTATTTGCTGTTAGAGGTGGTGGTCAAGGACAGATTCAACAGAGAAGAATGACATCTGCTCCTAACGTCAATAACTATCCATTAGAACTCCAACCATACGGAGGAAATGTCGGAATTGGAACTGAAGATCCTAGTAATAAATTAACTGTAAATGGATCTTTTTCTGCTAGTAGTAAAACTTTTGATATTGAACACCCTACGCAATCAGGAAAACGATTAATTCATGGTTGTTTTGAGGGTCCAGAACATGGGGTTTACTTTAGAGGTAAAACACAAAATAGCGGCATACAGGCTCCAGAATATTGGTCTGGATTAGTTGATATTGATTCAATGACAGTTGACGTAACTCCAATAGGACCAAATCAAAGCATTTATGTTGATAGAATAGAAGATAATGGAGATGTCTATGTTGGCGCTAATACTAGCGAGCCTCTTAATTACTTTTATGTCGTATACGGAGAGAGAAAAGATATAGATAAGTTAGAAATTGTAAAAGATCCAACTCCTCCAGCTTTAGAGGCGCACCTCATGGAATAATTAATTAGAATTTTAAGTATATTTTAATATATTTAAAATATGCTTGATTGTGTTTTTTTAACTCCTATAGCTAATGGTATTACAGGTAATTTAGTGCCAAATTATCTTAAATTGCAATCTTGGTGCGATAGAAATAACTCAGCCATACTTACTTGCCATAGATTGTTTCTAAACTTTGCCCGTAATTATCTCGCTACAGGAGGTAAAGGTTTTGTAGATACAAGACCTCCAGATGCAGAATGGCTTTTTTGGATAGATTGCGATGTAAATTTTAGTATACAACAGGTTGAACATTTATTATCAATCGACCCAAGTAAAAAATTTGTTACAGGTTGGTACAGATCAAATTATTCTGACAATGCCATGGTAGGTAATTTGGATGAAGATTTTTTCAAAAAACATCATCATATGCCTTTTATCTCAGTAGAGTGGCTCGACAAAATTGGCAAAAAAGAGCCAAACAAGTTAGTTCAAGTGGATTGGTGTGGATTTGGCTTCACTAAAATACATAGATCTATATTTGAACAAATGGAATATCCATATTTTCCACTAAATCATGTACATATAAAACATTGTGATAATGGAAAAAATGGCAAATTTGACTTAAAAGATTTATTTTTTGAGGATGTCAGTTTTTGCCAAAATTGTTATAAACAAACTGGAATAAAACCTTTAGTTGTTCCATCAATTAGAGTTCCACATTACAAATCATTTTTCGTTTAAATTTTCATCTACTTTAAATGCTTGGAAATGTGGTGTGTTTCCATTACTAAAGTCATTTTTGAAAATACAAACTTTGTGGAGCTTTCCATCAATGTTTATATTTCCTGATAGAAAAGTTTTACCGTTTGGTTGCTCTTTAGTCCAAAAAACCCCAACCTTATTCTTTTCCCATTTCGATGGTTTTTTGTTCAAGGGCTTCGATGAAGTCTTTTCTTGCATAATGTGGTAATGATTTATATTTAGATTTTAAATTTCTGTAAACTCTCCTAGTAAAGTCGTTTATAGGAGGACAAATTTTTCTAAGTTTTTTAGCTACTCTTCCATTCATATTTTGGCAACGTATGTTTCTGAGTCTTTTACAAAACCCATTCTTTTATAAAAATTACATATTTTATCAAACTTATCTGACTCGCAGACAGCAGACATGCTGACATATTCAAACTCTTGTTTTTTAGCAAACTTCATTGCTTGACCTAATAATTTAAAACTTACTTTTGGATTATCTGATATCCAAATATATTCAGCAAAAATATTTTTAGCAAACTTTTCATTTTTATTATTTATAAAAGCAATAACAGCATCATATTTATCATTTTCATTCAAGTTAGACCAAACAAAAAAATCCCATTGTAAAATTTTCTTATTGCTAAAACATGCTATAATACAATCTTTATCGTGTGGCAAGAATTTATGGAAAGAGTTTTTATCTTGTTCCCCAAAAAGATCATGTATGTCATTTACAACTTTTTCAAATTTTTTTGGATCTGTAATTCTTTCTATCATTATTTTTTTAAGACAGCTATCAACTTTCTAGCATCTTTAGCTGATATATCGTTGAAAGATGACCAATTTTTAGCATCTTCGTTGCGATATGTTTCTTGTTTCCACAGACTCCTCAAAACATCTTTAAAATCATTGTAAGATTTTACATTATGCTTTGATTTTAGAATTTTTTCTAAAAGATCATTTGGTGTAATCGCTGGAACATCATGATGCTCTATAGTTACAGAATTATCAGCCTGTTTTGATTTATCTATCTCATCAGCACCAACAATATGCACATTTAAATAGTTTCTTACGCATCTTACAAAAGCCCTATTACAGGCTATTGTCTCTAAAAATTTTAAACAAAAATCATCAGTGTTTGCCTCTGTCGCGTTAGCAAAATCTGTGTATGTTACTATCGAACTATTAGATGTTTCATAGTTGCTAGACCAAGATATAGTACACTTAGCAGTTACATAGTTATCTGCTACATTTTTAACATCAAAATCAATAGAAGTATAACCTCTTAATTTAGCAAGCTCTTTGATTCCTCCAAGCATTATAAGAAGTTGTTTATCTTCTAGACCTTCGATTGAATCTGGAAGTGGTTTATTGCGGCGAACAAACCAATCTTTATTTGGGTATAAAAATTCAGGTTTTACCATCGCTCGCCAATCAACTGAGCCATCATCGTTAAATGTATAGTTTACATTTTTAAGTAAACCGTGCTCATTTCTTTTATAAATATCTGGTCCGTATTTTTTCTTAGCTTTGCTCATATATAAAAAATTGTTGTGATTCTTTCCAAAAATCATCAGTATCGATCACTAAATCATTATTGTCAAGATTATTTTTTAAGTGAGCTAGACTAGTGTAAAATTTACCATCTTTGAAAATTGTTTTTTTTGTGAAGAATCTGGATTTAGAGCCAACTTCACATTTCTTTTTGCTGTTTGAATTATATGTCCGAATATTTATATCAAAGTAATTATTTCTTATTTTTGGTAAAAGTTTTTCGTCTTTTACTAATAAAGTATAATTGATATTCAATTCATTAAGACTATCAAAATAATCTTGTCTAATAGATTTAGAATTTATATCTGTGAATATAAACAAATTTTCAATATTGTTTTTATGTGGCTGTATTTGACTAATATTTATAGGTTTATCACTAAAAATTGAAACTTTATAATTTTGACAATATTGGCTGAAAGCTTTTACGTTAATTCCATAATCTGTTCTTATAAATACTGCTTCATTAGGTCTAGTTTGTATTTTATGAAACGTGGTTGGAACTATTTCAATAGCTCGGTCACCAAAAGCAGAACCTATTTGCAAAGTTTTAAAATTTATTTTTGCTTCTTCTAATTTTAGTAAATTTAAAATTGATTGAGCTATGAATTCTGGCTTAATTGTGTTAATTTGTGCTGCTGGATCATCTAATGAGAATGAGGGATTTTTATTCCAATCTGGCTCTATATTAATAACTTTAGATGAATTACCAATCAAAGGTTTGCATAAATTTGAATATATATTTCCATATAAATTTACTGATGGGATTTTTTTAAAATCTGCGATTTGACTTAGTATACCATCACAGCCGACATACAACATACTTTTTGCTATTAAATAGGATTGCTGTTTTAAAGGCAAATTTAGTGTTTTATTAACGCCCTCTATATGTTTATCAGAAGCAAATTGAACAATTTTTATGTTATTTTTATTTAAAAATGGTTTTAATATATTTAGTGCAATATTAAAATATTTATAATTTCTAGATTGAACATTATGTTCATTATATAACACGATGTATTTATCAAAATCTAATGGAAAAAAATGTTCCTTGAAAACAGGTTTAGATATTTTTACGCCTAAATTTTTTGCATATTCTTTTAACAAATGTGGCATTATTTTAAAGAAAATTGTATTTTATCATTTCCATTATGCAAGTATGCTAAATTCTTTTGAGTTGTGCAATTAGGATTGAATAATATATCAAAATACCCATCATGGTCAGAGCATCCCTCCATCATCAAAAAATCTTCTAACACGGGGCTATAAGGCAATAGCTTATGTACATGAGGATTATCATCTATACAAGGATAGTATTTAGGATCAGTAAATACATATATATTGTGATTTTTGTATAATTTTTTTAAATTATCTAACAAACAGTTTATAAAAAACACATCGATTTCACTTTTTGGCATCACGACTCCTATTCTTTTGTCTTTGCCTTCGTCATCAAGAATATCTTTTAAATCAGGTATAGATGCTTTATTTATATGTTCTTGCGCTGTCTGTTTAAAAAAATTAACAATTTCTTGCGGATTAGCGCCAGCTTTTACTTTAGCAAACCAATTTTTAAAACCTGTATCATTTTCATCTACAGTCTCATTCAAGATGTTTTTATATATATCAATTAGAAATTCTTTTGGAGATGGGTAATTTTGTTTTGGATTGTAATTAGGATTAAAAAATAATTTTTTTAAATTAAAATCATAATCAACAGGCGGCATTTCGTCGATTATCTTCTCTAGTTTTTTACCTATAACCTCCATTGAAAAATTATCTATTACCCATTGCCTAGATTTTTTACCTAGCTTATCTTTTTCAACGTTCGTCATTGAATGAACCTTTTTAAGATTTTCACATATACTATTAGGACAAGTAGATGCTTTTATAAATTGAGTTCCAGGTTCTCTATACTCACTCCAAGATAAAGGTAAGCCACCACTTTCATATGAGCAGCTATCTTCACCACAAGAATAATTTGTTACTAAAGTAATTAATTCTGTTAATTTAGCTTCTTGCACTGGTATTTCTTGACCTCCGCTTGTAAATGGATGACAATAAACATCCATTATATTATAAACTTCATTAAGCTGCTTTTCTGTAACTCCCATATTTACATTTGTAGTAACTAAAGATTTTTTAGCGCCACATTTTTTACAGTCAAGTTCTTGACCAGTAAAATTTTTAACCTCGTAAGATCTACATTTACTACATGAATAAGTAGTTAAAATATCAGATGGATTAATTTTTTTTTCATCTAACATCCTAGGTATATCCCAACCCTCAGACCAATGAGTATGCAATAGTAATTTTGCCCTTGGCTCTGTATTTTTAAATAATTTAAAGCCATCTAATAAATTAGGTACACTTTTTCTTAATTGATTTCTAAAGACAAATCCTACTATATATTCATCAGACAAATTGTGAGCATCTCTTAAGGATTTGCGATTATCATCAGATAATCTGTAAAAGTTATTAGTATCTAAAGAACCTCTTAATGTTTTTACATGATCATAACCTTTTTCTTTAAATTCTTTTTCTGCAAAACTAGACCAAACATAATAATTTTTTACTTTTGGAGCAAAATCAATAGCTTGAGGTAAGATTGGTAGACTATCTAAGGTAGTCCAAACCATTGTATTTATTTTATCCCACCAAGGTTTATTAGAGTAGCCACCAAAAGCCCAAATATCCTCTATACCAATGTAAACATCAGGTTTAAACTCTGAAACTGCTTTATCGACTAATGTTCTCCCATATCCCTCTTGCCTTTGCTCATCTGGGCTTAATATTTGTATTTTATTAGGTGGAAGCGAAGAACCTTTGCAAATCCAAGGAACTGTTTTCGTTTGTGGGTCATCCCACTGTAAACCATTTGCAAGTTCAATTATATTATATTTATTAGTATTATAAAGATACCTCAATATATTTTTTTTATTTTTACCAAAACCAGTAAAAGCTCTACAAAAATTAGAGTGAACTAAAATTGTTTTTTTACTCATTAATTATTGTTAGATCTGATTTCTTTTGCTTTTTGCAGTCTATGTAAATACAACTCTTGCAAATAAAGTTTTAGAAACTCTAATAAAGAATAAGCTTCAGACATTTCAACTCCTATACCAAATTTGTTGGCTGAGTTTCTATTTATTGAAAAAGAGAAAGCTTTTGTGCCATCCTTTTTGCTGTAAGGTTTAAAGGATATAGCAGTCTTATTATCCTGATAAGAGTGAAAGGCTGAAAATTCACAATAATTAGTTATTGCATTTATTAAACCTCCAACTTCTATCTCATTTAATTTTAATGAGATAGATTTATCTGGATTTTTTGAATTTTCAGAAAATGAACCAGTTCTTCTTTCTTGATTCCAAGAAAATTGTTTTATAGCTCTTATAAAAATACAAGGCTCTTTATTTTTTTGATTTGGCCCGATATCAAAACTAACTGCACACCCAGTATTTTTTGAATTAGGTTTGTAGTACTGTACAATCATGCACAATACTATCAATAAATGAGCCTTTTTCTATATAAAATTATTTTTGAGCTTTTTTTATTTGGTCAGATGTAGGAGCACCTTTATCACCTTTTTTACGCATTTTTTCACCTGATCCTCTTTTAATGCGTTCTCTTTTTTTTCTAATATTTTCCCAAAGACTGCTCTTTATTTCGTTTTTTTTTCTTTTTCTTTTAGAATTTGGTCATGCCTTTTCATGAATTCTTCATGATTTCTTCCAGGCATGTAGACAGGTTTGCCATCTTTTCCTCTATGCATATGAACACCTGTTAAACCTAATTTTTTGCCCTCTTCAATTGCCTCTTTTGCTGTTGGTTTTCCATGAGCCATTGGGTCCATCGCGGCTCTCATTTTCATTTTATCATCCTTCTTGGGCATATCCATAGCTTTCATTTTTTTATCTTTTTCAGGCATATCCATAGCTTTCATTTTTTCATCCTTATCTTTCATATCCATGGCTTTTAGACTTTTTTTAAGTCTTTCGTCTAATTCAGGATAAGGTTTTCCAATGCTAGCTTTAGTCTCTTTATCTTTGCCGTAATGATGAGCTTTGTTCTTTTTATCCTTACCATAATGATGAGCTTTACCTTCCTCTTTCATTTTTTTAAGGATAGCCTCTTGTAAAGCAGGTGGAAGTTTTTTTTGTTTCTCTGTAAGCTCGCCATTTGAATTTTCCATCAACATCGGTTTATCCTTTGCATATTGAACAGCACATGCTTTCATGGTATTATCCATATTCATATCTTTAGTATCAACCATTTCTGCATCATTCATTGCACAATGACTCATATAGGACTTAAATATCCTGCTCTCTTGCTCGTCCATTTTTTTATCTTTGGACATTTTTTTATCTGTAGCTTCGCTCATTTTAGTTTGTGGTGTGTTATGTATAAAAAATAAATCTTGTCCATTCCATGGACCTTTGCCGTCTAAAAGCTCGCTACCGACTGTGACAGAAGCTTTTTTTGACGCTTTTTCAAATTGTGACATGCAAACAGCGACTCTTTGTTTATTATCGCCGAACTCGCCTTTTTCAGATAAATCAGCAATACATCTGCTCATAAAGTCAGATCTTTTCTCTTTATCATTTGGAGTTGGAATAGGCATTTTGCACTAATATTTACACTAAATATTATGCTTTTGCACCTAAAACTGGTTCAGTTATTGTTTTAAGTAGAAAATCTTGATTATCTATGAAAACAGGCAGTTTTTTAAAGTTTTTAAAATTAGAATAAAATATAGACATGATATCAGTTATTTTACTTATTCTAAAACATCTTAATTGATATACTTCTCTTAGGTAATCGCCAAGACATTCTAATAGTTTCTTTTTAACGCAAAAATCATAAAAACTTTTAAATTTTTCGTCATTAAAATTTTCATAAACATTTTTATATGAGGATACTATTTGATCTTTAGCTTCATCATTAAAACTTAAATTTAATATAATATCACATAAATCTAGGTATGGATGATATTTACAACAACCCTCTAACTTATCGAAAAAAAACAATGAATTAGTTAAAAATATAGAATCAATGGTGATGTTTGACAAGCATGGGCTAAAATCACTTATGTTAGGAGCTGTGTTCCTGATATCATCAAGCAAGCTAAATAAAATTTTTTCTAACCTATTGTAGTCAGTATAATCTTTTATTAAATTTTTTGTTTTGTTTGTAAAATTTTTTGAAAAATCTTGATGTTCAGTTAATTCTTTGAGATAACCACTTTTTGATCGTTTTGGCTTAATTTTTTCAACCAAAGCTTTATGTGTCCAAAAAAATACGTCTGCATTTTTTAGGAAAAAATCTCTACCTACATCTTTTAGGTTTAAGCAATCAGGGAATTGACTTAGTAAACAAAGTATATCATCTCCTACTTTCACTCTTTTTAAACAAATAAACTTCCCTGATGCAAAATTTTTTAATTTTTTTAAAAAAAGACTTTCTCTAGATAGTTGAGTGTTTTCTGGGTCAAGAGATACTTTTAAAAGATAAAATTTACCATCTAAACATTTTAAATAGTAAGTGTCGTAATTAATTCCAGTATTTAATAACTTTATGGATTCAACATTTAAGTTGTTATAAATTTTATCTATAATTGCAAGAACAAACTCTTTAGTAGAGTTTTCTAAACTTGGAGGATTTAAAACATAAGCTTTATTATTGAATAAATGTAAGCTCATTTTACAAGCAAAATATATTTTTGTTTTTTATCTTAACTCCAACAGTATCTATATCTTTATGCTCCATCATGTATTTAGAGACAGGAAATTGAATAAATTTCTTTACAAAACTTTTTATATCTCTTGCATGAATTTTTTTATTTTTTATTTCATTAAAAATAAATTTTTTAACATGAGGAGTTATCTTTAAGTGAACTCCTTTTAACTGTAATCTTTCTTTAAGGTTTTTAATTTCTTTTGTAATAATGCTTAAGTAAACGGAATCTTGCAAATCATTGAAGCTCAATATCTCATCTATCCTTGATATTAATTCTGGTCTTAAATATTTTTTTACAGCAGATATTTCTAATTTTTTAGGACTGTCAGAATTATCTAAAAAGCCCATACTTTTTTTCTGCTTCTGACTTTGACCTATATTTGATGTCATAACAACTATTGTGTTACTAAAGTCAATTTTTCTGTTTAAATTGTCTGTGATATATCCTTCATCTAATAAATGTAGCAAAATATCTAATATTTTAGGTTCACATTTTTCTATCTCATCAAAGACAACAACACAATTAGGATTGTTTCTTACATGCTCAGATAATATACCGCCATCATCGTAACCAACATACCCAGCGCTTGCGCCAATTAATTTATTTATACTAGTTTTATCTTGATACTCACTCATGTTGAGTTGTATATAAGATTTTTCACTACCAAAAAAGTATTTAGCTATATTTTTAGCTGTAAATGTTTTACCAACTCCAGTAGATCCTATAAATAAAAAACTCGATAAGGGTTTATTTTTATCTGATAAACCTGTTTTAGCACATGATAGATTGCTATGTATTTTTTCTAATGCATCATCTTGGCCAAAGACCTCAGATTTTATATTTTCCATAAATTTAGAAAAAATATTCTTTTTTTGCATGATGGCTTTTTTTGATATGCCACTTTTTTCGCTAACAACTTCTATTATATCTTTTTCTCTAATTTTTCTTTTTCTACCTCTACCTTTTGAATCCATG
>CEVB01045734.1_pt1 | contig 10323 bp, 3 predicted proteins | sample 531381 | NCBI WGS metagenome assembly CEVB01 (sample SAMEA2622763, study PRJEB7988) | marine metagenome | biome: marine biome (ENVO:00000447); feature: surface water layer (ENVO:00002042); material: "saline water (ENVO:00002010), including plankton (ENVO:xxxxxxxx)" | depth 5 m | reverse complement strand
TAACTATTCCCCACGATTCTATAGGAGGGCTTGATGTTTAATCCAAAAGAAAATTTACTGGATCAGCAGCTTGCCGTCTCTGGTCTGGAAATGAACATTCTGGGTGTTCTTGCAGGTGTTTCTGCTGTAGCTTCTATTGCCGGAGGCATTTCTGCCTCAAATCAGGCTAAAAAAAACAATAGACAAAACGCAAAAAGTCACGCTGCCCAGAAAAAGGCTGCCGCAAAACAAGCTAGAAGAACTAACAAATATAATAAAAAAGTTTTTGAAGCAGACAAAGAGAATTATTATAACAACCGTGCATACGAATGGGAAACTAGCCTGAGAAATTGGCAGTATAACCAGGATATGCAGGATTACCAGTACATGCAAGCTGCTCAGCAATATCTAGGTGCTGTTGAAAACGCAGATACTCAGTTAACTTACAACAGCATGGCTGCAATGGAAGCTCTAGAGTCCGAGCAGGCATCTCTTAATGAGATTATGGCTGAGGACGCTTTTAAACAGGAAGGGCTTTTAATTGAATCACTTCAGGCTGAAGGCAAGGCGTCTATGGTTCAGGCTGGCAACTCTCGTGCTAAGGCAATGCAAAGTGCTGCTGCACAGACAGGGCGAGAGCGTGCTGTTATGAATGCTAGCATGATTAGCGCTCGTGCACAGTCTGCACGCAACATGCGTGACATTGTAATCCAAAAATTTCAAGACGATCAAAATGTTATGTCGTCTTTGATGATTAGACCTGAAAAGCTGCCTAGTCTACCTAAACCTATTCAAACACCTGAACGTATTTTTGTTGAACCTATGCAAGTCGATCCACAGTATATTGCTCCACCTCTTAAACAAAACACGTTTGCACCTCTTGTTCAGGGTATTGGATCAGCTGCAATGAGTGTAGCAAAGATCGGTACTATGGGAGATAACCCTTTCATTACGTAATAAGTTATGGCAGACTATCGTAGATCCGCTCAGTCGCGTGGTTACCGACCAGGGCGTGTAGATCAAAGTAACCTACAACGTATGCGTGAGGACAGTGAACGTACTGCTCAAAACATGCGTCAACGTGCAGAGATGGAGATCAGCGAACGTCGCCGTACTCTTGCACAACAAAAAGAGGATCAAGCCGCTACCCGGCGAATGGAAGAAAAGAACTTCCAGATCCAAGACCAAAACATGCGAAATGAGCTTCGTGGTCTGCAACTTAAGCAGCAAGCAGATCAGCAACAGATTGCAGCTGATACTAAGGCTAACGAAGCTATCTTTAATACGATTGCTGATCTTAGCACAACTGCTGCTAAGGTTGTATCAACGGTACAAACAGAAAGAGAAGCTGCTAAATATAGAGACCAGTTTGGCGATAGGAGCCAAGATGATACGATCAATGCTCAAGCAGAAAGGGTTGCTCAAAACATTCTAGGCATACAGAAATTATCTGCTATTAATAAATTAGAACAGAAAGGCACTCTGGACCCTCTAGCCGGTGAGACTATGAAGGGTTCTGACGATGCACTTGGTACTAATGCTACCTTTGGTAATGTTGCCGGTTTTACTAGGCGTGGCGGTTATGTTCAGCTTTTGAACAGCTTAAAAATGCAGTTTGCTGATGCTAAGCAAGCTCAGGGCTTGGGAGGTTTGACTGCTCAAGACCATAGAGACATTGTTAACGCAGCACGTGAAGCACTTAAGACTACATATAGTCAAGAGTACAGCCCTAAGTATGTACAAGCTGAGTTTGATTATCTCAATCAAATTGACGCTACGTTTTTAAAAACAGCTAGTGATGCTGAAGTTAAAGAACGTAAAGAGCAACGCCATGCTCTTGCGTTAGCTAACATTGAATCTGCTCCGTCTGAACTTTTTAATGCTACTTTTAACAACAGCTGGACGCATATTGTAGATGCTAATGGTGGTGACCGTAGTCAATCGTGGCAAGATGTTAAAGCCGTTTTGAACGCTCAAGACCCTGTAACTGGTGAGTTTTACCGTAAACAAGGTGAAATTGATAGTCTAATTATTGTTACCGAAGCACATCCTCAAGGTATTGAGTTTGGTAAACTTTACAGTAATAAGCAGGGTTTGCCTGTCGGTATTCGGCGTGAGATTCTTTCTGATCGTATACAAAAAACCATTGATCATGAACGTCAGCAGGAACAGCTTGATAAGGTTCGCCACAAAGAGTATGGCGAAGAGCTTGTCAGGGCTGTTAAATTAAACCCGACCATGGCAAACATTGCTGATGCTCAACGTATGTATGTTGAGAAAACGAACGGTAAGGTTTACCAGCCACTTGAAAACCTCTCTAAGTACACAAGCATTGAAGCTGTTCATCGTAATCATGAATTTGAGCGTATTGCATCTCTACCTGACTATGAACTAACTCCTGAGTTGGTTGACGCGGCTAAAGCTGTTAACCCTACTGAAGGTGCTGTCATCGAGCAGCGCTATAAAGACGGTCCTGGTCAATTCCGCACCAAGGCTGTACAAGATATTATTAAAAAAGCAGAGAGTGTCATTACCGGTACGACTGAGTTTGGTACTGCTAAACTCGGTAAAGCAGGTTCTCTTCCTGCACGTATCCATTTTAGAGCTAAAATTATGAAGCAAGCTAAGTTGCTTTATGGTAATGGTCAGAAGGGTTATACTGTAGAAGAGGCTGTTGCTAAAGCTACCTCTGATGAAGCTGATCTTTACACTACAACTTTTAAAACAGAAGGTGCTGAATACCATCGTAAGTTACATGCTGATGGTACGATTTCTTATCCTTGGATTGAAGCACGTCAAGGTAATGTTGCCGCCGCTGAAAAGGCTTATCGTGATTATGAATCTCTTAGAAAACAGGTCAAGTCGATTGGTTTTAAGTCTGTGCTAAACATTCCTAATTCATTTATGACTGCCGAACGTATGGAATACGTAGCTCAAAACTATGGCGAACCTGGTTTTACCCCTACACCGCTTGAGCGTGCTGTACAGGGATTCTCTAACGGTATGCCGTTGCATGAAGTTTATAACCGTGCATTTGCTGCTGGTGGTAGAAAGGAAACTTTTGACCCGCCCCAGGTAGTAAGCGCTATTAGCTTTACCCCTGAACAGCAACGCATTCTTAATGATGCCAATGCTAGTTTTGAAAGAAAAGTCCATACTGTAAACATGGCAGCTGGTAACACTCAGTATTACGCGCAAGCACCATCAATGCGCCGTGGTACTATGTTCCGGGACGCTGTAACTACTAACAACATTACCAGTGCTATTGATCAACTTACTGATCAAGATTGGGCAGAACTTGGTTATGTTGTAAGTGGCGAAGCTGCACGTGGTACAGATGATGAATTTGGCGTTGCTGCTAATGTCCTAACTCGATTGCTTTCAGGTAATTACGGTGAAACTATTGCCGATGTAATCCGCCAACCTGATCAGTATGAAGCTGTTACTATCGGTACTGCACGTTATGAACCTAAGCTGTCTGCCAGACTGAAAGCAAATAAAGAAAAGATTATTGAATTTTACAAACGTTTAGATGGTCGAACTGAATTTAAAGGTCAGTCTATGCTTAAAAATAGGGTAGCGGCTGAAGATCCTATGTTTGACCCTAAAGGTAATTTTTACCACTACGCAGGTCAGTAATTTAAACAATTGAACTATGCCTATCGATCTTGAAGAAAGGTTTAGGTATGATCCAGGTGAAGACGAGATGTCTCCTGAGCTTCGTCTAGAGGCTGAGGCAGATCTACAGGAACAGGCTGCTCAGCAATCCGCTGCTGCAGCCGTTACCGAATCCGCCATGGATCAACCTACTGCTACGGCAGCCCCACAACCTACTCCACAACAACCCCCAGCTTCTACGGAAGTTGATCCTGAAGACGAACGTCTTGCAGCCCTTGAAAACGCTAAAAAATTCCAAGACCCTAGGTTCTACGCAGAGCAATACGCTGCAATCCCTACTGGTGTACTTGACTTTGCAACTGATGTTGTCAATGTCATTCCTGGTGTTGAGATTCCGAAGCTGCCTGAATTCCAATATGGAGAGTATCAGGCTGCTCGTGACATTTCTGGTATTGTCGTACCGACGCTTACTGGTACTGCAAAACTGAAAGGACTTGGTGTAGCTGCAAACACACGTGTTGGTTGGTCTCTTGGTAACAATAAGTTTATCCAGTGGCTAGGTAACCGTGGTGTTGAAGCTCTTGCTGGTCTTGGTGTTGGTCTTGTTAGTAGCGATTATGAAGACCACAATGCTACAGGTAGTCTTAAAAAAGCATTTCCTAAAACATATGATTTGATTCCTGATAGCATTGCTACACTTGATAGCGACTCTCCGGATCAAAAACGACAAAAGAATATCCGTGAAGACCTAGGTCTAGGCATGGTTGTTGAGCTTGCTGGCGCTGCTGCTAAATTCGGTCTCGGTATTGCTGGTACTACAGCCGGTTTGCGTAAATCCAATAAATTGGTTGGTGAAACTGCTGAGGCTAAAAAATGGTTAGAAGGTAACTCTCCTAAACCACGAGCTGAAACGCCTGAAGATTATATTATTGAAGGTGCTATTAAGCAGGAAGAAGCCTTAGATGAGGTGGGTATGTATGGGTACTCACAGAACCCCAGCCTAGATGCACCTATTAAAGGTATTCACGATGCCTTTGATTACACTGAAACCGGTGTACGCACTGTTGATGACTTTGGTATTGTTGGTGCTGCTGTGGACCAGGTGCGTATTGCGCGTAACCTTGACAGTGTAAATGGCCGTCTTGGTAATGTTATTTCTGAGCCTGCTCTTAAGTACGGTCTTAGCAGTGGTGATAACGCACAAGATATTGTACTTGGACTGGCTGATCAGCTAAAGCAAGCTGGTGAGATCGGTATGGAAGGCAGTAACTGGAAGGTATCTTTTAAAGATGTTATTGACGAAGGTGAGAACCTAGCCATTGAGCTGTTTGACCCTCGCATGTCTAAAGAAGATGTCCGTGCTGTACTAGAACCTTACATTACACGTAAACCTGACGGCACAGAAGTTCTGGCAGAGGAAGGTTTTGCTATGGCTGCAAAAGCCCTTAGAGGCTTTGGAGCAGAGCTTACCAGTATGGATGTAGCAAGGGCACAGTCTCTGCTTGCTGGAAGCCTTTCTGGACGCATCTCAGACCTTTCTGAGGGTGCACGCCTGATGACTGGAACGCCTGCAGTTAAAGCTGCTCAAGACAAGATCATTGATCTTATGCAGTACACTACACAACTCAGTGCTTCTGCTAAGTATTACAAAAATCGTAAGATGGGTCTGGTACAACAGATCCAGCAAGGATTTACAAATATCACAGGTTTTAACAAAGCAACTGTAGAAGCTGCTCCTGAAGTAGCACAGCGTATCTTTGAGGATTCTCAACGATTTGCGTCTACTATGCGTATGATTGCTAACAACCAACCTGAGCTGATGGATCAATTCCTGATGGCATATGAGCTGACTGATGGTCGCATCGATACCATTACTAAGATGAATCAATACATCTTTGGTATGACTGCTGATATTGGTAAGGGTATTCTTAATCTTAACCCTGAGGTAGAAAACAAGCTTATTGCTGGTGTGTGGTCTAACATTTACAACAGCATTCTATCTGCATTTGTTACTCCTATCCAGGCTATGGTTGGTAACTTTGGTGGTATTGTTGCTCAACCTATTGCACACTTTGCTGGTGCTGTAGCTGCTAAAGACCTTAAAGCTATTCAACGTGGTTGGATGGCATACAGCTCTATTGGTGAAACACTTAAGCGTGCTACACCGTACGCAGGTGAAGTGTTTATGAAAGCATCTCGTGAGCCCGATTCAGTACGTGCTGGTACTCGTATGGACTTGCTGCTGCAATCAGAACGTGAGATGGATTTCTTGCGTGAAGCAGCACGGGTACAGATGGAGAAAGGTAACAATGGTTTGACCTATTTGGTAGATCAAATCGAACAACTGAACGATCTTGCTAAAGATCCTATTCTGCGTTTTGGTCCTAATGCTATGACAGCATTGGACGGTTTTACTGGTGTATTTAATGCATCTGCTGAAGCCCGATTCCGTGCCATGGACGACCTGGTGTCAGAAGGTAAGGAGATTACTAAAGAAAACATCAAACCTATTGCCGACAAATACTACAAACAGATGTTTGGCAAAGATGGTATGATTACTGATGAGGCAGTTAGGTATGCTACTGGTGAAGTAGCTTTGAACCTAGACACCCCATTAGCAGAAGGTGTGAGTGATCTTGTTAGAGAAGTACCTGCTATGCGCCCATTCCTTATGTTCCCCACTACGGGCATGAACATGATCGATGTGGCTGGTAAGTACAACCCTGTTTGGACTCCATTCCAACGGGACATCAATGAGTTGGCTTACACTAAACTTGACGATCTCTTTGCAGATGAGGCACGTGTTGACGCACTACTTCGTGCTCGTAATATCAACACAGATGGCATGGATTCGCTTGCAAAGCAAAACAAAATTGCCGACCTTAAATATACAACTCGTGGTCGCAAGGCTATGGGTGCTATGGCTGTTACCGCAGGTATCGGTTTGTTTATGAACGACCGGTTGACTGGTGACGGTTTGTATGATAAAGAAGCACAACGTTCTCGTGTAAAAAATTCTAACTGGGAACGTCGTACTATTAAAGGTCTTGACGGTAAGCGTTATTCCTATGAAGGTCTTGGACCGCTGGCTGATTGGCTGGCGTTTGTCGCTAATGTTGGCGACAATTTTGACATGCTGGGTGAAGCTTACACTGAACGATTCTTTGAAAAGGCAATGTTTGTCTTAGGTGCTGCTATTACTGATCGTACTGGTTTGTCCACTCTTAAACCTCTTATGGATATGCTGAGTGGTAACGAGGGTGCAATGAACCGTTGGGCTGGTGGTTTTATCAATAGCCTCGGTCCCCTTGCTGGTCAACGTTCTGAATGGGGTCGTATCTTTACTAAAGGTATGATGGAAGTCAATGATGAATTGATGTCTGTCTTGGCAAACCGTAATAAATTTATTATGGAGATGGACCCAGCCAACCGTGCTCCGTATGTGTATAGCCCAGTTACAGGTAAAACAACTAACGATTACGGTATTTTAGGACGGCTGTACAATGCTTACAGTCCTATTAAAATTACCTCATCTCAATCTGATGCAGAAAAGTTTTTAGAGCAAATGGAGTTTAGTTATAACACTACTTTCCGAACCAAAAACGGTGTACGCCTAACTGCTTCTGAACGGTCTGAATTGTTTAGACTTATGGGCGAACAAGGGCATTGGGAACGGTCTATTAAATCCATCATGAAAGATGCTGGTGATTGGGACAGCATTGCTAGGATGAGGCAACTCCGCCGCCCCCAACTTTTTGGTGGCGAAGGTGCTACATCCGAAGAAGTGGCTCTGGAAAAATGGGACTTGATTCATCTCCGGTTGGACCAAGCTCGCCGTGACGCCGAAGAACTTGCATATCAAGAACTTGATTCAAACATTTATGCTCAAATTGAAGCACGTCAGTTACAACAAGACTTACGTGAAGAAGCTGCTGAGCAGGGTGAATTTTTGGACATTGATGAATCTTTAAACATTCGTAGGTAATTAACTAATTATGTCGTGCACTGACGTACAAACAATTCAAGCAGGTAACGGGTCAAAGACACAGTTTTCTTTTGATTTCCCGTATATCTTTAAATCTGAGATCCACGTTTATTTTTGGAACGCTACAACTAAAGAATACGACGAAAAGCTCACGACTGATTCCAACTACCCCTGGCGCATTACTGATGCTAACCCCACTATTGTGGAGTTCACCGGTACTGCGCCTCCGTCTCCAGCCACCCCTGTTGACCCTGGTGAGCCTACTGTTGACAATGTTAAGATCCGTAGGATTACTAAGGTTGACGACATCCGTGCCTTGTTTAACCCTGGATCAGCTATTCGGTCTGATGACCTGAATAAGAACTTTGAACAGTTGCGGTATGCTATTCAAGAGGCTAACTGCCAAGGTATTCCTGATGATGTTGATCAATATCTAAAGGACTACTATTGGGATCGCTATGACAATACACTGTATGATGGCGATACCTGGGTCAGCAATGACACCAAGATTGCATCTACTGAGGCTATTGATGACCGAGTAGATAGCAAGATTGACACTGCTATTGAAGGTGACATCCTTGTAGATGGCACTGGTCTTAATAAAACCGCATCTGGTGGTCAGGTAACTATTGGCATTAGTGCTAACTCTGTTGACCTTGACCGTATTAAGAGCAGCGATATTATTAACAATGCGGAGCAGGATGCACAATCCCCCTCCCCTACTGACACTAATATCTTTACTGCTCTTGCAGCCAAGACTCGTCACGATACACTGATTCAAACTGGTACACCAGCTGGTTCAACTTATCAAACTGGTAAGTTCTGGTATCAAAATGATAGTGACAAAACCTTCCATGTGTGGAACGGGTCAAGCTGGGAAGGTATTACCTCTGGTGGTACGTTTACCAAACTTGAAAAGGTTATCTATGTTGACGCTATCAACGGTGATGATAACAACGATGGTCACCGACTTTCTACACCAAAGGCTAGCATTAAAGCTGCTGTACAGGCTATCAATTCTGATGCAACGTACGGTGATGGAAGCTGTGTGTTAGTCGCGCCTGGTATTTATCAGGAAGCTGCACCTATTGACATCGAAAAACTTGATGTTGCAATTATCGGTGCTTCTGTCCGTAACGTTATTGTACACCCAACTGCTGCTACTGAAACTAGCAGCCTGTTCCGTGTGAACAGCGGTACATACCTGCATAACATGACGTTTACAGGTATGAAGGCTAGCGGTACCCGTGGTGACACTGGATCCTTGTGGGAAGACTCTACTTATGGTCTCCCTCCTACACAAGGTTGGAACGTGTCGTTCTACCCGAACGCCATGATCTACAAGTCACCGTACATCCAGAACTGTACTAACTTCTCTGATTCTGAGATTGATAACAATAACCTTGCTTTCTACTCAGGTGTAGAAGATAAAGGTAAGGCTGGTGACCTTGACTCTGCACCGACTGGTGGTGGTTTGTTGGTTGACGGTTCTGTACCTCACGACAATTCTCCTCTCCGGTCGATTGTTTGTGACAGCTATACCCATACTGGTCTAGATGCTCCTGGTATCTTTGTCACCAATAACGGTTACATGCAGGCTACCAGTAGCTACGCATTTTTTAACCACTTCCATATTGCATGTTTTAACGGTGGTCAAGCTAACCTGGCAGCATCGACTTCTGACTTTGGTCGGTTCTCTCTGGTTGCAGACGGTAAATCTACTACTGAAATTTTTTCTGGTTCTGTAAAAGGTACACCTAGTTCTGGTGATATTACATTTACTGTTGATGGTGTGGCAGCGCACTCTAGCTGGCATGGTTCGTCTTTGCGACCAGCTAGTAATATGCTGGTAGAGGTCGGTGGTAATCTTTATCCTGTCCTGTCTTCTACTGTAACATCATCTACTGAATTTACAGTTACTATTAGTCGCCCTGACTCTAGTGATCGTACTCAAAACCTAGGACTTTCAAACGCTCCTGCCGATAACTCTTCTGTTAAATTCTACCTTCGTTCTATGATTGCCTCTTCTGGGCATACCATGGAATATGTGGGTTCTGGTACTGACTACCGTGCTTTGCCTGAATATGCAACTGGTACTTATCCTCTTGGTTCTGGTACAAGTCAATGTGGTGTTCACCAAGAATCTCACCAAAAAATAGAGCGCAATAATGGTAAAGTTTGGGCTGCTATTACTGACCACAACGGTAAATTCCGTGTTGGTGATACGTTTAGCGTAGATCAACAAAGTGGTTTTGTTAGCATTCCTGCAGGTGCTTTGTCTGTACAAACACTGTTGGAAAACCTGGATGTTAACGGTAAGAAAATTGTCAGTGATTCTGGTAACGAAAACGTTGTCATCAGCCCCCACGGTACGGGTACTGTAGACGTTGAGTCTAGCCGCATTACAAGTGTTAGCGATCCTACTGGTGCACAAGATGCTGCTACTAAGGCTTATGTAGACAGTTTAGAAACCGACCTAGTAGGTGGTCAGCTTGACAATCGTTACTTCCGTCAAGACAGTACAGAAACTATTACTAGCGGTGCTACTTGGAGTAGTGCTGATACTCACATTGCAACTACTGCTGCTATTGATGCCCGTGTTATTGATCTTGTAGATGACGTTGGTGGTTTTGTTCCTATTGCTAATGAAACAAGTTTCCCAACTGCTAACCCAGATGTCAATAATGGTACTGGTACTCTGATTAGCATTAAAGAGATTGCTACTAGCCGTACACCGTCTA
>CEVB01033413.1_pt1 | contig 10333 bp, 10 predicted proteins | sample 531381 | NCBI WGS metagenome assembly CEVB01 (sample SAMEA2622763, study PRJEB7988) | marine metagenome | biome: marine biome (ENVO:00000447); feature: surface water layer (ENVO:00002042); material: "saline water (ENVO:00002010), including plankton (ENVO:xxxxxxxx)" | depth 5 m | reverse complement strand
TATTGAACGACATGCCTCGGACAGCACTCGCAGATGTAGAAGCTGCCAATATCTTACTGCCATTTTCTAATTCCAAAGAACCTCTGTTCCATACTAGCACACCTTGCTGCATCCACTTCGGTAAGTTTTCATATGCTGTCTGAAGTCTTCCTAAAAGTTCTCTCGCGGTTGCTGCTTTGTTGGCTAGGATACCAATATTGACACTATCGTTAAAAACTGCATAGTGAAGCAGATAAGATACAACAGTTGTAGACTTACCAGTCTGCCGTGGCATCTTACAAATGTTAAATCTATTATCGTGGAAGTTATTAATTAACTTCTCTTGAAAGTCATATGGTTGAAAAGGAACCAGTCCTTCATCAAGAGAAACAATCTTAACATAGTTTTTTGCAAAATAAACGGGATCCTCCTTACATTTAAGAAACTCAAGAACTTGTTCCTGAGTAAACTCAATAGGGGTATTCGCTTTTTTTAGATTAGGATTACCAAGATATACTTCACTCATAAATTAATCAGCAATTCCAAGCTCTAAGTGATTTATTAATTCTGCTATCTGGATCGTTCGCAGTTTTCTTTGAAGTCAACTTCTTCTTCATCCCTTTCATTCGAGCGCAGAATGACGCTCTACGGGGATTTCCAACCTTCTTGCTAGGTGCCTTAAGGTCGCTTCCTGGATTCTCTCTTTCGTAAGATTTACGTCCTTTTTCGTTAAGTCCGCCCTCTTTGTTTTTTCCTGCTTTTTTGGTCCATGCTGCTCCTTCTGCATGGAGAACCGGTTGCCCTGGTTCATACTCGGATACCTGGTAGCTTTGTACTTTAGCGCCAGGATATACAGTTTCAATCGTTGATTGAATTTCTGCTCTGCTAGGAACCTTAACTGAGGGGAAGAACATCTTAATCATATAGAATTTGCCTCTCCAGTTCAGAGAGACTGCTATGACGTTACCAGTCTTAGATGGCATTCTTACTGCCTCTTCAACCATGTCAGGGCATTCCTTCTTGCCATGCACCGGACACTCTTCACCTTTGTGGTTGTGCATACAACCTTTCTTTTCATCAATCAGTTCAACTTCTTCTTTCTTGGTTTTCTTAACACAGTTTGGATATCTCTTTCCAAACATGGTCTTCATACCTTTTTTTTCATAACCTTTCCAACACTTCTCATCAAGTTCAAATTCTTCTTTCTTTGTCTTAGACTTGTTTCCCCAGTTGGCAGCACCAACTTTACGACATTTGACTAGTGCTCCTGACGCATATGCACTTGGCCAAACAGAGTAGCGTGACTTGACTTTGTGGTAGCAAGCATCTTTCTTGCCCTCCTCAATATCAATCTGGTCACCTACTTCAACGTTGTTTTCTTCAAACCATCCGCGATTTACTTCTAACGCGCACAGAACTTCTCCCTCAGAGAAGACTGGATTCTCGTCGAATGGTTCTAATTCTTTAATGCTTTCGATTGTACCATCCTCTCTGATGAAAGCAATGTCCAGAGGGATTCTGGTTTCAGTCATGTGGAATGACTGTTGTGCAACTTCTTCAAAAATGAAGAGCATTCCGCTATTAGTATCTAAACTTTCACGGAACATGAGACCTAAGTTAAAGTCTCTGATATTATTAGGAATTTCAATATTAAGTGGTAAGGTTACGAAATCAACAGACTCTTTTACAGACTTCATTTTGCTCTTAGGTTTATCGGTTGACACATAAGTTGGTTTTGCTGCTCCTGATTTTTGTGGTTGATTAGGATCAGCAGCTCTTTTTCTTCTTTGTGCTGAGAGTCTTTCTGATTTACTCATACTTGCTCTCTTCGCAGAAGAAACGCATTTAGGTGTTGACTTTTGACCGGGTTGTCTAGCACAGGGTTTACCTGAAACTACTTGAACCCAACCTTTCTTACCATCTTTTGATTTTGACTTACCAAACCAATCACGGAGACCTTCTTCATCAATAGTTGCACCATTTTCTTTACGAAGCATTCCTTCGGGATCAACCATGAATCCTTTTGGAATTGGTTTGCAAACTTTATCTGTATAGCAGTAGTATTGTCCTGCTTTACATCTTCCGTTTTCTTTTGCTTCGTTCATCTTTTTGGTCTTCTTCTTCATGGCGTTGATGTACTTTCTGTAGACCGCTGCTTCTGAAGTCTTGCCCATTTCTCTTGCTCTCTGTTCCATGGCAACTGCTGCCTGGATTTTGTGAGCATGAGATCTTGATGAATTACGAATCTTAGAAACAGATGCTTTAGCGGTTGCAACATCCTTAAATCCAAGTCCATGAATCGTACCTTTTGGATTTTCATCCGTGTAAAGGTCAGAGTGCTTTTTGGAATTTGCTGGTTGCCCAGGTTTTCTTGGAATACGAGGGTTGCTCATTCAACTGGTTTTGATTTGGTTTTACCACCTGCTGCTCTTTTTTTACGTCCAGCACAGTGTGCCTTCTGAGAGAATCCTTTCGGATTTGAACAGTCAATACTCTTTTTATATTTATTAGACCAAGACTCTTGAAATTGTTTGAAAGATTTCATTAGAAGACTCCCATACCAAGTCCAAGTGTTACGCCTGGCAGTTCGATCCAGTTCGTTCCATCGTAGAAGTTCATTTTCTTTGTAGTGGTGTTAAAGATAATCGCACCCTCTCCAAAAGTTGCTGCATCTCTTGCTGTAGTTGTATATTTCGGAACATAAAGTGCTGAAGAAACTGTTGCAACACCAACAGATACCGAGTCAAAAGTTGGTGTTGAAGACGCCGTAATTGTTGCCGCCGCGCCTGAGGCAGTTGCTGTAATATTATCTCCGACAAAGTTGACGGATACAACTGTTCCGGCAGTTCCTACTGTACTACCTTCTTCTCTGATTGTAATACCAGAAATAACTGATCCACCACCAACACCAGTTAGTCCGGTGCCATCACCAATAAATGCATTTGCAGTAACTATTCCAGAAACGTTTATATTTTGACCTGAAATAGCAGGCAAAGTAGAAACGCCTGTAACATCTAATGTGGTGACGGATGCGATTCCACCAATTACATCAGTTGCAACACCTGCTGTAGTTGCAAAAGTAGATATACCTGCTGTTAAAGCAAACGTTGCTTCAGTTGCTAATCCAGCAGTAACTGCATAAGTTGCCTCTGTTGCTAATCCAGCAGTAACAGCGTATGTTGCTTCGGTGGCAAGACCAGCGTTGACGGCATAAGTTGCAGTTGTTGCTAAGGTTGCGGTATCGGTATTTCCTGTAACATCACCAGTTACATTACCTACAAAACTTGTCGCCGTTATAATACCAGATGTATTAATTGAAACTGTGGTTCCGATACCAACTGACTTTTGAGTTCCTGCTGCGTCAGTAAATTCAATCTCACCTTTGGAATCTTGTTTGATTGTAATTGTGTTTGCAATACCAATTATAATCTCTTCAAGACCTCTAATTTGTTTTGCAGTAGGGTCAAATGTAATTGATTCAGTTCCAATCGTTAAAATACCGGTGACTCTTGCATCACCGTCAACCAATAAAGTTGTATTTCCTGCACCAACATGCACCGTTCCGACACCGGTGCTTATTGTGGATATACCGACAACATTAATTCCATTCGCTAAGACATCAATTCCAGTTCTTGCTGTTACAATACCAAGAGAATCAACGTTCTTAACATCTTCATATGTAATAGTTCCACCAACTGTGACGTTTCCTGAGAACTCTGCGGATGCCGCTGTAATGATACCAACAGTTATGTTTGGTGTACCAGTAAGCCCCTGAGCATTTGTTGCTGTGGTTGCTAACGTTGCTGTATCAGCATTACCTGTGACATCTCCAGTTACGTCACCAGTAATATCTCCAATAAAACTTGTAGCGGTTACAATACCAGATACGTTTATACCACTTCTAGCGGTAATTTGATATGGAGTGTCAACTAAGTTTGAGTTGAGGAATGATGAATTCCCCATGTATCCATGACTGGAGCACTGGTAATGTAAAACAAGTGGAGTTGAATCAGTAACCAGAATCTCTGTATATGCACCAGAACTACCAGCAGTTCCGTTTGTGGTAACGTTAGTTGTATATGCTGTTGTCTTATCTACCTCTAGATAAAAACGAAGAGGATGACCACCATTTGAACTGTCAGACTGATCAAATCTATATGTTTTGCCGGGAAGAAGTGTAAGGAATGGAGACTCAATTCCATCTAAAAAATATGCGCTACCAGAACCAGTTCCATGATAGCGATGATTAGTTGTCTTGCTATCAACTGTGGTGACAAATGTTTCTGTTGTAGAACTTGCTGCTCCAACTAATGATTTGAATCCAGAAAGTCTTTGAGCAGTGGTTATACCAATAACAACATTTGGTGTACCAGTAAGTCCTTGAGAAACTGTTGATATGCCAGCAGTTTTAGCAAACCCAGCACTAACAGCATCAGTAGCGATTCCTGCTGTGGTGGCAAAAGTAGCGATTCCCGCCACAGAGGCATAGTCAGAATCTCCACCACCACCGCCAGAAGCATCAGCACCGACAAAAGTTTTAGTTGATGCCTGATACTTTAGGAACTTTCCATCAACTAATGCTGTATCTCTATCAACATCATCAAGGAACTCAAGACGTACTTCACCCCCACCACCTTGTGCATTTACAAGATTTTTAAGATATTCTAATTCACTTCTAATCTTAATAATTTCTGGATCACCAACGTTCTCTTGAACTTCTTCTTTTGACTTGATTGTCTCAAGAATTTTAAGTGCATGATCAACTGTATCTTCAGGAATCTCCTCTGCTTCTTCAAAAATTTCTTCGGGTTCTTCTTGCTCCTCTACAACTGGTTCAGATGGTTTGAGTGGTTCTGGTGTAATTAAATCAACAACTTCAAACGCTACATCTCCATTAGCATCTTCAATTTCAAGTTTTTTCTCATCCTTAGGTTCAGAGTACAACCATGATTCAAGTGCCTTTACTTGTCTTTTTTCTTTTGCCTTCTTCTTTTTGTCTTCCTCTAATTTTTTCTTTTTCCTCTTTTTATCTTCGGCAACGGAGGTTTTTACTTCTGCAAACAAAGAGTCAATATTAATCTCCCCCACAAGAGATTGGAATTCTTCTTCCTTCTCTTGTCTGGCTTTACCTATGAGGGAAAAAAATTCTCCTAACTCTGTGCTCATTTTTTATCCTTTTCTTTCAACAGTTTTGCTAATTCTGCAGTAGATCCAACAAACAACGCATTATTAATTGTGGAAGGACCACGAACTTGTTTATCTTCTTCAACGTCTTTCAGTTTTTTCTGAAGATCCATCAACTTGTCTGTAGCGTCAGAAACACTCTTGATAAGTTGTCCTGCAACTTCATATGCACGAGGTTGATCAGACTCCTGTGCTAATTCAAGAATACCGTTGATTGCTTCTTGACCTTTTTCAATTATAGAATATAAATTACCTCTAGTGTATTCATAATCCTTTTTGATGTCATCAACTTGAGCAGTAATCTTTTTAGGTTTGATGGGAGAAACCTCAGGGACAACCACTTCACCATCGACATTAAATGTTTCGTTTAAATCGTTAAAACTCATAATCCGTCAAATCCTCCAGTCAGAGTGCCGCTAAATCCAAAGTCATCACCTTCTTCAATCAATGCATTATCTGAGGAGTCAATTACGAATACGCCATCACCTTTGAGGTGAGTGACTGCAGCAGTATTATATTGACCTCTAAGAACAGAAAGTTTAGTGCCGTCAATTGATTTAATGAAGATAGTCTCTCCATTCAGATCAACATAAGTCTTCTCACTCAAACCACTTGCACTATCAACGCTGATTGTCTTAGCAGTCTTAGTGACATCATCTGCCAGGTTAGTGATTGCATCACCTGTATAATTTTTGATTGCTCTTGGTTCGACAGAATAAGTAAGTGCTCTTGTAGTATTTGAAGTATCTGTGCCTGTGAGATAATTGACAGTTGCCTTCTTGATAATATCCTTCGTTGCAGAAGAAACAGGACCAAACAGGTATGTCTTTGCTGTAAATCTCAAAGTATAAAGTAAGACTCTTCTTTTTGTAAAATCTCCTTCATAGTCATCTTCCATGGTAATATTTTCAAGAACCACAGGGACATCTTTCTTTTCTTGAATTGTTGATACTAGTTCAACAGTAAGGTTATATGCTGGTTGAAAGTATGGTAATATCTGTTCTACAATTTGAAGAGCATCATCATTTAACTTGGTCATGATTGCCAGTTCAAAATTCATGTTGTATGGAACTGGCATGAATGCCTTTTTAGTCTCTGTTCCGTCGTCAGGATCTTTAACTGTAAACTGTTGAGTAGTCGTTACTTTTCTAGATGGATCGTAAGTAAGTCCTGTAAACTCAAACGACATTCTTGGAAGAGTGATTGCCGTTGGTTTGTTGAGATCAGGTGACTGCTCAATTCTTGCTAAAAACTTTTGAGTTGGACCGTAGGCCAGAGGAACTTTTACAACAGAATTATCCTGCTGAATCGTTACATTATTGAAGAGGGTTCCAAAGGATATGATTGTCCTCCTCAAAATTTCGTTATAAAAGTATCCAAACATGTTAAGACCTTATGACAATAAGTAGTCCGACTAACTATATTTAGGGAATACCGAATGGATTCTGTTCGGAGAAGTCAAGAATATTATCCGCTTGAGTTTCAATCTCAAAATTATCAGCGAATGGGTCGTTGTCAGGTTCAGTATCAATTACCCTCAAGGCATGAGATGCACCGGATGTAGATCCTACAATATCTTCACCAATCGTGAATGTTCCACTTACACTTGCAACCTCAAGGACATTTGTGGTGGAGTTATAAGTTCTAACTCTTGCTGTAGTTCCGCTAGTAGAACCTGTTACAACTTCATTAAAGATAAAGTCTCCAGACGAGTCCATGTTGGGACTTCCGATAGTGATAGTTGGTGCTGTGCTATAACCAAGACCTGCGTTTGTGATTCTGATTGCACTAATCGTTCCAGCAGCACTTACGACTGGGACCAATTCAGCAGACTCGGTAGAAACACCTGATAAGAACACTTCATTAGAAAGTGTAATAGTTGGTGCTGTAGTATAACCAGAACCGCCACCACTAAGAGTAACAATTCCGACTACACCATCACCAATCCCAGAGGTTGCTGCTGCACCTGTGCCTCCCTTGCCACCATAGAACTTGACTTTAGGTGCAACGGTATATCCTGCACCTGGATTTATGATAGGAACAGTCTGAACAGACTGCAGTTTTGGATTTGCGTTGAGGTTGCATACGTTGATACCACCGATCATGGTAGCAGTTGCAATACCTGTAATACCTGTTGACGGAGCAGAGGATATTGCAACTGTCGGAATCTCTCCATACCCTCCTCCTCTATTTGTAATGGTGATAAATCTAACACCACCGGATGTAATGATTCCTGTGACAGCGGTAGCGGTAACACCAGTTCCAACCAGAGTTAACGTATGAGTGACACCTTGAATGGTGCTGATGCCGTCGTCGGTTTGACCGTCAGACTCTTCACCAACTAGGTTATTGTCAATCTCATCAATACCTGTTGCGATGACCTCATCTTCATAACGATAGAGCTCGCAGATAAGTTCATAAGTGTAAAGATCTTGCAGTTGATAATATGGTTTAGCATATTCAATATCTTTAATCTCATAAAGACGATCATCAAGTGGGAACCAAATTAGGTCTCCATTTTTTGGTCTTGTAGATAATTTGATATTTGATTGATCTTCAATCAGAGGTGTGATGTAATTTTCATATCTCTCTCTAGAGATGACTAATCGTACCTCATCTCTTGATTCTATTCCAAACTTTGATAAAAGATTTCCTGCGCCAGAATATTGATCGTAATTATCAACATACGCCTCAAGAGGTAAAGCAAGATCAAACTTTGATTGAACTACTTCTCTAATTACAGACTTTTCTGTAACAAATTTTCTTGGGATGTAAAAAATTTCTACACCATAAGTTCTCAACTGTTCGTTGATAAGATCCTGAACAAGATTTTGTTCGGATGAAGTGCCTTGTGTGAAAAATGGATTTAACACCATGATATCAACCTATCATATCAAGGGGAGGAAGTTCATAAGTATTTGACATCTGCTCCCTAATAATTTCTAAATCTTTCTCTGCATCATCATAAATTTGACGACCATTAAGTTCAATTCCACCAGGAAGTTTGACACCTTGGAACTTAATCAAGTTCTGTCCCCACTGTCTCTTCATCAGAGCAGTAAGATATTTCTTAAGGAATGAGTCATTATAAACTCTGGTGAAATCGTTCGGATCAATAAGTCTATAACAATCAATAATCAAATAATCATCTTTACTTGCTGCACCCCAATCAAAGTCTAAGTAAAGTCTATCTTGTCTTTTATTAAATCTAATATATTTTTCTGTTCCAAGTGCAAAATCAAGATCCTCAAGATATCTTTTTGTCATAGCATATGACAAAATCTCAGTCGAACTGAATGTATAAACGTCATTCAGGAATAACTGATACTTAACACTAAACATGTTATTAGTAACAGTATTTGATCCGTCAAATCTAAAAATCTTATTAATCCCAAGTACAGCAGGTGGAATCTGTAAGAAGTTGCTATTCTCTTCAAAAGAAAAAGTAGAAGAAATCCCAACTGTTGATGTTGCGGTGGTTGTTACAATACCAACAGGATTATTGCTTCCTTTTCCTCTACCTCTATCAATATCGTCTTGTGTAATTTTATATTTTAAAAACGTCTGTACTACACCATCAAAATGTCTTTCGTGAAAATACTGCAGAGCATCATCAACCAGATCATCCACCTGCTCATCTGCGATGTTGATCTCTAAGACAGGAGCACCTAACTGTCTTTTGCAATAGTTTATGAGGTCTGTCCTACTTGCAGGTTGTGCCATCTATTCACTACTTTTTAAGTATTTATGGAGCGGAGGAAATACCCTGATATACATACACATTTCCATTAACCAAGTTATAGTAAGTTGCTCCCGAACTTACTAAGACATCATACATATATCTTCCTTCTGCTAAATTTCTTGTATCAGTAGAACCCATAGAAATTTGCAAAGTACCATCTAATGCACTCGTAATTCCTACAGTAAAAGTTCCTGCAGCAATAGTTGTTGATCCGATTGAAGTGCTCTTTCTCATCTGACCCGACCCTGAATAACCTGTAAGATTAAAGGCAGAGTTTGATGTATTTTTAATATTAAGAGTTTGTTTGAAATCCCCACCAGTATAGATGGAGAAATTGGCACCGTAAGGGACTCCAGAATCTGGATCAAAAGTAATGTTATTACTAGCCATTCGGGATACCTATTACTGATATGGTTTCTTGTTGTTTATAATAAAGTTTGATAAATGACTTAGCGATGTTTCTAAGTTCATCACGATCTTCACAACTATCTATCTGTGATGCTAATTTTTGATATGCAAAACTCTTAGAAAGATTGTTAAGTTCGATGCTATCTGGGTCCATTTAATAACTCCTTAAGTAGTGACTTAATTTCATCAATATCACCCTTCATACTAGCAAGTTCGTCCTCAAGGTTCTGTACTTTCTGATTCTTTTCAGATTTCACTTCACGTCTAGCAAGATATTGTTCATATTCAGTTTTATTTACATTAACAATTGAACCAGTACGAGGGTCTCTCGCTAAATCGGAGTGACCCTCTACAGTATATTTTTCCATTATGCAAGTGCGATAACTCTCAGATCTTTTACTCTTGGGACATATACCTGACTTGTAGATGTTAACAGAAGTTTGATTCTGTATGATCTAAATGCAGGTAGTTGATCGATAGTAAATGTCATTTCCTTATAATCAAGATTCAAACTATCGAAGTTATAATTATCAGATCTAATAATCTTAGTATCTGTTTGACCATCATTTAAACTAGAGTCAATCACTTGTCCTCTGGTATTGAGATTATCATAACCAGGGAACAGTTGGAAGATAGGATCAAATCCCTGTTTGTCGCTAATCGCGTAAAGAGCTCTGATATCAGACAGAGCGTTTACATGAGCAGAAACGAGAATCTTCAGCGAAGTTGCAGGATTTTCCAATACAACTTCCTTAGAAATGTATTGACATGCTGTAGGATCTTCTCTGAGAGTATTAACTCTCGCGTCAGTAGCGTAGTCAGTAACAACACTATTGACTCTATTTGAAGTAGTAATGACAGAGATTCTCTGTGCATCAACCACAGGACTTACTCTAGTATCAACTGTTCCAAGGAACAGTCTCATATTCATGGATTTATTTCCGGGAATATTATCAAGTTTTTCATTTTCGTTCACCTTAGAAGCAATCATTCTTGGGGTGTCAAAGTAGTTTGGAGTAT
>CEVB01023168.1_pt1 | contig 10352 bp, 5 predicted proteins | sample 531381 | NCBI WGS metagenome assembly CEVB01 (sample SAMEA2622763, study PRJEB7988) | marine metagenome | biome: marine biome (ENVO:00000447); feature: surface water layer (ENVO:00002042); material: "saline water (ENVO:00002010), including plankton (ENVO:xxxxxxxx)" | depth 5 m | reverse complement strand
TGCCGGTTTCTAGATAGGCTTGTTTTTCTTGGGGATTTAGCTTTCTGCCTCGAACAACTTCGCCTGCACTGCTGACAACAACATAGTTGGGCACTGTTGCATTACGCTTGCGTCTGTCTTCTACACGATAGCTTTCTGTCTCTGGTAGACCATTAACGCGAGTGTCTGTCAGGTTGATTAGCTTGTCGCCTAAAACGCCCTTGGCTTCTTGCAACGTGAAGTTGTTTGAGGCGGCTTTTCCGTCTAGAAGTCGTTGACGGTTGATCTTCTGTGAAGCCGTCATTCTTGCTTCTTGACGCACCCCCGCACGAACATCTCGGATAACGTCTTCTAGCTTTTCGCCCTCGTAGAATCCTCTGTCAAATGTGGTTTCTGCGGCACTGTCTATAGCAGCGGATGTGAAGGTTTGTGCATCAGGATCATTTGCAGCAAAGTTATAGCGTTGAAGGGTTTTCTTCTGGTCATCAGAATACATTTCTGGCGAAGACTGAATGACTGCGTCACCACCGTTGTAAACTGAGTCAACCTCCACTTGCTTATTGAGAGCAGACGCTAACGCCGCTGCGCGACCTTGGGTTTCTGATGGCTCTGCGTATGTGTAACCCTCAGAATCGACTACTTGATAACGCTTGACTCCGTCTTGCCCGACAGGCTCGTCTCGAACACTGAAAGAAGAGTTAGCTGATGGGAAATAAATGCCCATTAACTGCTTGATGCCTGAAGCAGTTTCATCAACAGGCGCTTGTTCGCCTATAGGCAACTGGCCTATACGCTCTCTTACAACACGAAACCTTTCTTCTTCAGCGGTGGGCGCATTTTCGCGCTCTTGTCTCAACGTCTCTTGGAATGCTTGATCTAGCTCAAGGTCTGCTGACAGAGCCTCTGATCTTGACTGTATGTTCTTTTCGTTTTGCTCTAGCTTGGCTTTTTCTTTTTCTAACTGGGCATCAAAAGACGCTTTGTTTCTGCGTCCTGCTATAGCATTTACTACCAAGTCTGCGCCAGCACCCACTGCACCGCCGATGGTTAAATCGTCGTACAAGTTGCCACCCAGCAACTCCAACTGCTCGTTGTAAACACCCTTCTCAATAGCGTTCTGGGCGATAGTTGCGCTAACTTCTTGGATAGCCTCTAACGATCCGCTTCTCAAGGCAGACTTGAGTAGTTCCGTAGCACCAACAGGGAGCTTTTCCAGTGCGTCTGGGTTCAGGCGCTTGAGCAGTGTTGCTGGCAGTGCCAACTCGGACAAACCGACGAAGCCACCACTAACAATCGAGAGATCTTCTTGGTTTTCACTGACATCTATACCGGCATCTCTTGCGGCCTGTATACGTTGAGCCTGATCACCAGCGCCAGCACCAGCGGCTAAGGTGCCACCAGCCACGGCTTCTGCCGCCCCCATACCACCTAACGCGGCAACAGGTTTGCCTGCCAAACCAGCAAGTCTCAACGCTCCGGCAGGCGTAAAGAATGAAGCTAAAGAACCTACACCTTCTCCGAACTTTGTTAGCCAGGTATCTTGGTAGGCTTGATCAGCACCCATGTACTCATCGATTGCCTTTCTACCCTCGCGTGATGCAGCGACGAGAGCATTGTCATCACCACTATCAATGACATCTTCCAGACCAACAACGTTTGTAGCTGCGTCAGCAAGCTCTGCTAAACCCTCGCCAGCAGACAAGAAGGTGTTTGCAAATCCTCGAGGTATGGCTTTGAGCGTTTCTCCTGCCTGACCGAGTGCAGTGCGCTCATCAGCAAACTGATCAATGCCGAGAACCTCATTAACCGCCCTCTGAATTACGTCATCGTCAGTTCCATCAGGAAACTGTAATGTGCGCCCATCAGGAAGCTTTGCTCTGATCATTAGATTCTTTTGCCTTGATCATCAAACTCTATTACTTGATCTTCGCCATTACCTTCATTTGTGGAACCAGAAAGTTCACCGACAGGCACATTCAGAATGTTTGCTGCCTCTCTCAAAAGCTGCTGCCTCATGGCATCTTGTGCTTGCCTATCCTGCCCAGCCATAGTTTGCCGAGTAATAATTCCCTCAACATAGTTTAGAATAGCTCTTCTACTGGTCGCTTTTTGCTGCTTACTAAGTTGATCATAGTAGTCTCGCTTGATGCCGATGTTTGCAAGTGTGGTGTCAATGCCATTTTCAAAATTTAGAACAGCTTGCTCTGCGGCGTCTTGCTTCGCTCCATAACTTTCTAGAGCACTAATCCTAGTCTTTTGCGCTTCAAGTTTATTAGCTTGCTTTTGAACCTCGCTTTGGAACGCTGCATCGATCTCTGATTTCCTGAGTCCCATCTGCATTGCTTGCTGTCTTGCTTCTAGCGCCCGTTTCTGTGCGTTGCTTGCGGCAGCAGCCTTACCCGCGTCAGACAGCCCAGCGCCCAAGTCACCTCTTGCAATACCTGCACCCAAAGCTATCAAGGCTTGAGATCCTTTCTCACGCTTTATGTCAGCGAGTTGAGACTCCATTTGTTTTTCAAAATCAGAAATCAAACCTTGATACGAAAGGGTTGGTCTTTCTTGGTTTTCGATCATTTCAGCCAAGCTCATTCTGCCGGAGAGTTCTCCTGCTCTTCTAATCGACCCAGCCTGTGCAAGCTCTCTAAATTCAGAGCCTTCTCCAACGCGACCAGCCAATCTACCTTCAGCAGACCCAGTGCCTTGTACCGCTTTTCCTCCACCAGTACCCGTTCTGTTGGTGTCCTTTTCGTCTACCGTGGTAGATCTGTCTGAAAGGCTTGAGGATGTATCTCCAGTAAGGGCGGCTTCAACAACCTCTGAATCGGTCGCGGAGCCTGTTAACAACCCTCTTCCGCCATCAGTTTGCACTGCACTAGACTGATTTTCAGCTATCTCAAGCAATTCCATCATGTTGACGCGAGGAGATTGACTTAGCGGTGAATCATAAATTCCCTCTAAAGGAGTTCCTTCTAATGAAGCGAGCATTCTTTCTCGGTTGCGCGCTAAATCATCAGCAGCCGCTCCCTCATTGATTTGAGAGAGAATTGGGTTTTCACGTCCTCTTGCAATAATTTGCGACTTTGTGCCTTTCAGGCCATAAGTAGGATCATCCTTAGCTCTTTCGATTATTTCCATCGACCTCAACATAGCAGCTCTTTCTGGACTATCTGACACATTTCTGCCTGATGGATCTCTTAAAAAACTAAATAGATTAGTAGAGGGGTCTGCTTTAAGCTCTTGAATTAATGCAGTATTTTCTGGCAATGGCGCATTGAATGTTCCTACAGCAGGGCTTGGTTCTCTCATAGACGCCTGCGTACCCGGAGGGTTAGTTTGACGCTCTGATAATTCAACAAGCTCTTGCGCTGTTTGTATACCAGGGTATCTTGCGCCTCGCATGGCTGGAGGCGTTGAGTCCACTACACTCCTAAAGCCACCAATGTTCTGATCGTACATTTCCTGAGTAAATGGCGTGGGTGCAGGCATTTGCGGCTCACCGAAAACTTGTTGTAAAGCATCAAACGCTCTGTTTCCGGGTTGAACGATGTCGGTCAAAGGGATGTTCTCAATAACAGTGCCAACGCCCTGTTTATTAGGCGGTAAAACCTCCGACATGGGAGTGGTCGCAACGCTTCTCAAAGATGTCTCGCCAGCCGTGTTGTAATACATATTGTTAAGTTGAGCTAAGATGTCTTCCATAGTGACGCCTTGATCCTTCAGTGCCTGAAGGTATCGCATCCTTTCGTCAACGTAAGCCAAACGCTCTGGATTGTTTTCATATTCTTCTGACGTTATTGGGGTGGGTTCTCCTTTTCTGCCCTCAAAACTCAAGAATGGCACATCTTGACCAACAGCCATTCGGACTGCGCCACCTTCAAACATACCCATAACAGGCTGTCCCGTAGACATAGGCGGCTGCATACCCATCATTGCTGCCTGCATCTGTGGCTCTGGTGGTGCCATTGCAGCTATACCCTCTTGCACTACTTGATCCTTCACTGTGCCTTGAGGCTGTCTTTCCTGAAACCGTTTACGCATGTCAGATCGGCGCTGTATCTCAGATACAACAAGGAACTGAGGCACCTGACCTGATGGCATCTGCGCCTCTCGCTGTAAGGCTTGATCAGGCAAGCCTTTGATCATGTCTTCGATTTCTAAGATGTTCATTAGCCGCCTCGCAATGCGTTATAGAGACCTACGCCGCCGATGCCTGCACCCAGTAGCTGTTGGGTTTCACTAGGCCCACCGAACGTAGAGGTGGTGGTTCCGGGCGTAACAGGTAATCCTTGAAGAATCTGGCTGAAGAAAGCGAGTTGCTCTCTTGGGAACGCTTGCTGACGCAGGAAGTCTTGATATCCAAGATCAAGTCCACGTTGCTGTAGCTCCCGCTGTATCTGTCCCGCTGCCTGTAAGTTACGCAGACGATCAAACGCCATGCGCTGCTCGTCGGTGCCAAGCTGTCCAAGCAATCTGGCTGCATCAAGCTGCTGCCCTCTGGTAGCACGATCTGCCTCCAGACCGGCAAGACCAAGCCTTGCTCTTGTTTCTTGCAACTGAGCGTTTTCTGCTCTGGCTCGCATACGAGCTTCGTTCTCTGCTTGATTGATGCGCTCCTGCATCTCTTGCTCGTTGAGTCCAAGCCGCGCAGCTTCTTGTCTTGCAGCTTCTTGAGCTTGAAATACAGCACGGTCTTCTTGCTGTTGAGCCAGTCGAAGCTCCTCGTTCTGAGCAAAAGACGCTTGCTCAAATTGCTCTTGCGCTTGTCTCGCAGCATCCTCTTGCTGTTGTGCAGTCATACCCATCTCTGCTGCGCGTTGACGCGCCTGCTCGCCAGTCTGGAACGCTTGTTGTCTGAATTGTTCAGCTTGTTGCTTGGCTCTTTCTAGCTGCTCTGATGCGGTTAGACCAAACTGAGCTTCTTGCAGTCTAGCGGCCCGATCAGCCTCAAACGCTTGCTGTGCTTGCTCAAATGCAGCCTGACCACCGCGAGTTTGTATATCAGCCAACTGTTGGCCTAGGTTACGCTCACGCTCTGCTTGCATGATCGCCTCTCGATACCCGCCCAATCCGCCAGCTTGTGCGGCTGTTTGTGATATATCAGCGGCCTGTATGTCAGACTGACGTTGCGCCTCACGCTTTTCAATGTCCGTTACCAACTGCTGATACGGATTCATGTAGGACTCAAGTGTTGCAGGATCAGCGATAGTGCCTGCCTGAAACCCCGGCCCTAAATCTACTTGACCCGTGTATTGCGACTCAATATCTCTAGCTTGATACAACGGATCAAACTCACCAGCCTGGTAACCAGCGCCGCGTTGACCCGCTTGAAAGCCTTGACCTAGAGATCCAGCGTCATAATCTGCATCTATGTCTCCAGCGCGATAACCAGAAAACTGCATGGGAGGTCTGAATCCGCTAGCAACGTCCATCCCAGAACCAACGCCTTGGAATCCCACACCTGTGGCTATATCTGAAGCAGACCTGATCTGTTGTGGTGTGCCAGCTTGCGCTATCTCAGCCATGCCCTGCATACCCGCCTCCTCGAAAGGCGAGAACTCTGCTAGGCGCTGACCCGGAAAAGTTTCGTAAGGTCGAGTTGACTCATAGACCGTCCTACCAAGAAGCTCTTGAAAAAATGGTTTAGCATATTCTGGTAGATTTGTTTGTGTTACGACGCTCTCTTGTACGCCGCCGCCGCCACCTTTACTCATTACAAGCTCCTCTCGTATACGACATACGATCTGCTGAAGTCATCTTGCTCTAGCCACCTCCAGAAACCCATACGGGCAGTAGCCTCTATGCCATCACAGTTGTTATCTCTGCCGAAGTCTTTAAATCTCTCCAACATATCCCACACCCAATCGTTGAATCGATCACCGCCCAGAAACTGAACAGCGATCATCCGCTTTTCTGGATACTGTAGTATCTCAGTTGTACCCACACCATCAATGTTGTTCTCAGCATCGAAGGCTAACCAAAGTTGCTGATTTTCATTTAGTATCGAGGCATACAAATGCTCCATACTCCAGCGACCATTTGATCTCTTGATCGCTTTTGCCAACTGCTCTCTGACATCGGGCCACAAACTGTTTAGATAGTTGGGGGGCACCATCGTTATCGTGTGTGTGATCTCCCTCGGCGCGTCTTTGCGACACACCTTTGGCTCTCTGGAGATATCTTTGATCTTGCTTTCATCAAACTCTAAGAGACTGTTCATGCAGGCAATGCTCCTCCTGCCATAGCACCCAGAGGTGCAGGCTGTTTGGTCGTGCCTGTGCGCTCTTGCCGCACTCGATCCATCATGCCCTCAAGCTCTTGCACCCCAGCGTTGGTGTCACCATCTCCGATGCCAGATACAACGTCAGCAGGCACGATAAACTCACCTGGAGAAACCGCTACAGGTTGTGAATCACCGATCATGCCGGGGATTTCATCATCCATACCGCCGCCTTGGCCTCTAATCACGCCTTCTTTTTGTGAATCTGGCACTATCGACTCTAGCACTTGTGATCGCAGCATTTGGAATGCCTCAGAACCGAACTCGTCTATAAATCGATTGATGACCGCTTCAGACTCTTCTTCAGGCAATCTGCCTAGCAACGCCATAGACACCTGCTCTATTAGGCGCATCGCATCTTGCTGAGTCATCTCAGTCTCGCCACCCCCCTGCATACCGTATTCAGTGTCGTAGGTAGCATCCATCACAGCATCGAAGTAATCACGATTACTGTCTTGCTCTTTTTCATAAGCATCAACTGTTGCTTGAGCAGCTTTGCGCTTACGCGTAGAAACTGACTTTCTGTTTAAGACATCCATAGCCTCTTGTATTTTGGCAGGAAGAGTCCTTGCTCCACTTACACCGCCTTTACCAACAGCGCCAATACCCTGATACAGGTCTGGATTTATAGGCACTACACTTGTGTTAACACCCGTGATCTTTTCTAAAGAAGAAGCTGCTTCATCCCTTGTTGGTGCCCTGAAGTAACTGATCTCAGGCTGAAACCCAGGTCTAGTGCCAACAAGGTCTTCTGGTTTAATCACCTCTGGCCCTCGAATCCTAGACTGTCTTCCGGCTGGGGCACCAAATCCACCCGCCGGACTACCAGTCATAATCCCGGGGAAGGGTCTGATCATAACATCAGGGTTTGAAGGGCCTCCGACGTTCATCTGGATAGGCTCTCGGCCCATCATCTGTAACTCCATCATTCTGCGCTGGAAGTCATCTGGATCAACAGATGTTATGCCACCTTGAGCAGCGTATCTGGTGCCATACTCCCGCGAGTAGTCTATGCCGTAATCCGAACCAACTTGACGGATTGAGGCATCGCGGATACCTGCCATCCTTTCAAGCTCTTCTTCTTTCTCAGCAGCCCTTCTACCGAACATGCGATCACGTTCGTCTTGAGCAGCCATCGCAGCACGTTGGCCTTCGCCTATAGCGATAGGTGCTGCCACTCCGGGAGACAATAGATTCTTGCCTGCCTCCATAGCGAACTTTCCAGGTTGATCTAAAAATGCTTGACCCAAACCTTTCTCAGCGGCCGCCCTTGCAGACTGCTCTGCGACCTGCGCTGCGGCAATATCTCTTGTTCCTTGGGTAGCAGCATCTTTAGCGGCTTGGATTGCAGCCTCTCTAGTACCGCCCCCGACTATACTTTGTGCTCCAGTTTTAGCTACGTTACCAACAGTCTCTGCCGCTACTGCTTTTGTGGCAGCGGTCTTAGCCGCTGCCTCTGTGACCGCTGGGTCTAAGGCTTGAGACGCACTTCCCAAAGCCTTACCAATACCGAAACCTGTAAGCCCAGAGACTAAGCCCTGTTTAATATCGCCGGTCAATGCCGTTGTTGCTAAACCTGATCCGATAGCACCTGCCGCCGCTGAGCTTAATCCTGTGCCCAAGATGCCTCCCAGAGTAGAGCCTGTCAGTAGCGTTGATCCTGCAAGGCTTCCCAGCAGTGGAGCGAGGAAAGGCAAGAAAGCTTCAGGCTGTCCCGTCATCGGGTTGGTTGTAAGCTGCCCTGTGGGCGACAGAGAGGCGATACCAGCCACTTCTATCGGGTTCATGTGTACCATCATGCTGTCGCCAAAACGGCCTTGCTGGGCCATCTGATCAGCCATAGCTTGCATGGGAGGTTGTGGCATTGGGTTTTGATACATCATTAGCTCGTCTCCACTCCGAAGAGATTGAATGAGAAGTCTCCTGAACTAGCGTACACCTTCACCACATCTGTCTGGCTTAGGCATATACCGATGACTACCGTTCTAGTGGTGGTAGCCGCTAAGTCTTCATCGTAAAAAATAAACTGCTTGTTGTCGGCACTAGCCCCACCAACATGGATGCTGACGCGAAAGGTGCCAGAAGAACCGCCTCTGTTAACAGCCACTAACGAACTGACGGTTGTTTGTGTGAGATCTGGAACTGTATATAGAGTGGTCGTGGTTGTGGCGCTTGGCGCTACTTGACCTAATACTTTGATGACATCCGTCACGATGCACCCATCAACAAGAACTGAAACCGACGCATAGCAAGAGACCCTGGCTTATCGCCCTGAGTCTTAGCTAGCTCTACATCGTTTTCTATCTGATCTAACGCCTGCTCCAACGTGCGTCGAGTGATCGCTTCGTTACTAACGTCGTACTCTGGTGCAGGCACTGGCAATGGATTCTGTCTTGTTGCCATTAGCGCCTACCGTCCTGTCGCATGTCGAATCGCAAATCACCCAGACGCCAGCCATAACCAACGCCAGAACTTTCGATACGCACAACTGCGTGTCGTGCGCGAGTCCTGATGTTGGACTGTGTGGTGCTAGATGTAACTGTTGCTGTGGCCTGTGTTGTCGGCGTCTCTAGCGGGAAGTTGCTGCCTTTGATCGTGAAGTCCACAGACGCATCGGAGGTCAACCCGCTAAATTTGAAGTCAGGCACGATGCGGCTTATCATCATAAACCTATCGCCTTCCCCGATCTCCAGATCTCCTGATTCCACAAACGCTGTCATCGCTGACCCATCGTCATCGAAACCTGTTTCGTGGTTGTACAAGAAGTTTGCGTCCGTCACACCCGTATTCACAGATGACGCTATCGGATTGGAGTTTTGTGAGTATCCGATCCAAGCACCTCGATCTAATGTGCCAACAGCCCACAGATTCTCTGCATAGTTATATGACACATAGTTCGTGATCTCTGTATCGTCGGTGCCTACAGGATAGAACCAGATTACCTCTGAAAAGTCATTGTTCTCAGCAGCAAACACCTTTAACGCTTGGCCTTTGTTCAAGTTAGAAAACACATGCTCCTTCACACTGCATGGTAGTGGCTGCACCGAACCGTTGTAGACATAGAACCCACCAGAGTCCATGAAGTACACAGCACCTCTGGCGTTGACCGCTGCGTTAGGCGAGATCATAGATACATCGGTGCTAAGCGTTGCAAACTGAAATGTAAAAGGCGCACCCGTAAAGCGCATAGAATGCAGGCTCACGTCGGTAAATATCAGTATTTCTTGTCGTGTTTGCACCGCACCAACGATCTGCGAGCCTGAGTTGATTCGCACACCACCGGCTGTATTAGTGGCTGTAGGTGTCCAGTCAGCCGCATTCTCTTGATCAGAAAATCTTACAAGCAGCGGGTCTATGTTTGATGAGCCTATCGGATTCACACCAAACGCAATGACGTGCTGATCTATGTCAGATACTAGAACCTGCAATGCTACAGTCGGTACGTTAGATGCACCCGCCAATGCGGTAGCATTGATAGCTCTCGTCCCTGTACCCGATGACTCATCCCAATAGAAGATGCCGCCACCACGGACGTTGAAGATTAGATCCTCGCCAAAGTTATCTTGACTGAATAGTCGTAGCTGACCGGCAGCAGCAATACTGCTAGAACTACCCCATGTGCCAGAACCCCATGTGCCTGCACCCCAACCTGTGCCCTGCACAAATGTATTCAGACCTGTATTGATCTGATAGGTCGCAACCGTCGAGCTACCACCGTTGCCTGTGTCACTAGAGTTAGCCGTAACAGCAGCGCCACTTGTGTCCTTAGCTTCAATGGTGAACGTATTCGTCGTGGGCACAGAAGCAATCTGATACTCCTGATTAAGAACGGTCGCCGTAATGTTGCCACCAAGCGTTGCCGCATCACTGAACGTCACAAAATCGTTGACCACTGCGCCGTGTGCATTTTCGGTCACAGTGATGGTGGATGACCCGTTGGTTGCGGCAAAGGTGGCATCGCCAGCACCTGATGTCAGCCTTATCGGTGTGACATCGTTATACCCAGAACCCTCTGCCACATAGAACTTTAGGTTCGTGCCAATCCCAATGTAGTTAATAGATTCTAGTGATGACCAGTTATGTAATGATCGGCACA
>CEVB01079575.1_pt1 | contig 10353 bp, 4 predicted proteins | sample 531381 | NCBI WGS metagenome assembly CEVB01 (sample SAMEA2622763, study PRJEB7988) | marine metagenome | biome: marine biome (ENVO:00000447); feature: surface water layer (ENVO:00002042); material: "saline water (ENVO:00002010), including plankton (ENVO:xxxxxxxx)" | depth 5 m | reverse complement strand
GGTGTGATAACCTTAAAAGGTTTTGTACCAACAAGCACAAATCAAATTAGAATAACAGTAGTTCCAGTCAGTTTAGATATTGCACCTGTAAGAAATCAATTATTAAATATAGATCAAGCAAGAATTGCAACTACTATTGAAATTGATACTGTGGCAGTATCTGGTACATCGGGTACAATAGATTATAATACAACTACTAGGATTAAATAATGCCAAAAAGTTATAGTTCAGGTAATATTAGCTTATCTAAGAATACACTTAAAGATACAAAAGAAGATATTAGATTAGATCAGCTGATACCTGGTGAAATATTTAAAGATAAAACTACATTAGAAGCTTTATTAAAAGCATACTATAAGTTTTTAAATATTGATGAATTTAATTATACTTCAAATGAAACATTTACAGATACCATCTTAGATAGTAAAGCTGTTTTTAGAATTGCTGATCCAGAATTAAAAAATAATAAATTCTTTCAGCAAGGTTCAGTAACTACAATGACTATCGACCCAGCAGATGGCAGTGATCCAATATCTTTTCCAATTATTTTTACTGGTTCTAATGCAAATGCTCAGATTTCTAATGGTAATAATTTACCAGAATCATTATCTAAGAGTTCATTACAAAGAGGTAAAACATTAACTATAATTAATACGAATGCAAATAATCTTACAATACATAATGGAAGAGTTGCAACTCTTACGACAGTAATTCAGAATCACACTGGGGCTGGTCCATCTTATGCATTAAATGAGATAGAAAGAAATATTGATATTGACAGAAATGATACTCAATACTTAGACAAGATAGCAAAAGAAATTGCTCCTATATTACCTCGTAATCCAACAGTAGAAAAAAGAACATTATATAAACAAATAATAGATTTCTATAAGCTAAGAGGCTCCGAAGATTCTTTAAAAACATTTTTTAGATTAATATTTAATGATGAAGCTGAGATAGAATTTCCAATAGATAAAACACTCATACCTTCATCAGGTAAATGGGAAACTAATACTAACTTAGTAGGTGGTGGTCAATATTTAGATAATAAAGGTTTCCTATCTGATACTATTAAAATACATGATAGTGATAAGTTTCAAAAATTTTCTTATGTAATTAAATCAGGTCAGAGTTTAGATAGTTGGAAAAACTCATTTAAAAAATTAGTTCACCCTGCAGGGTTTAAATTCTTTGGAGAGATATTAATACTTCTAGCTTTAGTAAATGCAGGTAATCCAAGTACACAAAGATTAAGTACTCCATTTAGAAAGACATTACCACAAATAGGAGATAGCACACCAGAGTTGTTTAGCGCTATGCCATTCAGAGTTCCTGGAGTTATAGGTATAGAAGATATACCTGTTTTAGTACAAGCATTTGCAGCTTCTTTTGGACCTGGCATACAAGTCATTAGAGGTGTCAATGCTAATATTCAATTAAACTTCCATACATCTGGTCCTAATGCAGGTAAACTTAGATTAATGTCAGAGACACCACCGGGTGTAGAAATTATTAATCCTGGTTCTGGTTATATTGCATTGCCATCTATAACATTTACATCTAATTCTGGCGCAACAAATCCAGTAATTTCTTTTGGTGGTAGTGCTAGTGATCTTACAGCTGATGGTGGAATTGATCCAGATAAAATAACAATAGTTAACGATGGAGGCGGTAATCCACAAAGAGGAGCAAATATAACAAGTATAGTTGCTTCTGTTGCAGGACCTAAGAATGCAAGTAATGTCGATATGACTGGAAAGATAGTTAATTTAAGATTATTTGGTCAAGCAAATAAAGTATATAGCTCAGCTCCAGTAATACAATTTACTGCACCAACTGCAAAAGATGCAGATGGTAATTTAACTGGAACAACAGCCACAGCAACATTACAATTAGATAGTGAAGGTGAGATTAGTGGATTCACAATTACTAATCCAGGTTCTGGTTATATCTTAGACCCAGACGTAAACTTGATAACTGGTTCTCAAAATGAAGATAGAGTACAAGAAGATTTTGTAAAACAAATATTATCTCTAAATCATCAAGGAAATTTGCACGATGGTACACATAGAACCATTATAAATAATAGCATGAGGAAACGACAGGGTTCCAATGCAACAACCCGTTTGTATAATAGAAATGCAACTATTGAGGCTTTTGGTACAGAAGAAATCCAAAACTTTGATGCAAATGATATAAATAATATAGATATACAAACTTATATTAATATAGAGTAGGAAAGAAAAATGACAGCAATAGTAAGTTCAAATTTTAGAGTTGTTAACGCAAATAATTTTAAAGAAGATGTTAAAAACTCAAATGTTTATGTGACTATCGGTAAAGCAGATGCTTGGTCACCTAGCACATCAGACACAACCGATACGACACCATTTATACCAAAAGATCATTTAGAAGATCAGAATAATGCAAGACGCCAATTTATTGGTATGCAGAAATTAACATCAGCCGATGTTTCACACGTAGTTAAAAGACATGACTGGACCACAGGTACTGTTTATGTACCATGGGATTCAGACGATGAAGATATTTACGATAGAAATCCATGTTTTTATGTTTTAACTAATGAATTTAAAGTTTACAAATGTTTAAGAAATGGTAATGGAGCTCAGTCAACAGTGCAACCTACTCACACTACAGCGAGACCAACCGGATCAGCAGTTGATGGTTATATATGGAAATACATGTATAGTATTACAACAGCAGATTCAGAAAAGTTTTTAACAAATGCATATATGCCTGTTAAAAATGTACCAGTAACCATAGAAGCATTTGTAGCAGCAGCTGGCGCGACAAACCAAGCAAAGATATTACTCAAACAACCTAATGCTGATATTAAAGTTGGTCACAGAGTCAAAAAAGGTAATACAACTCTAGGTGAAATATCTGCTATTGCTGGTGCAGAAATTACACTACAAGCAAATCTAGCAGCAACTGTATCTGTAAATGATATTTTAGTTCTTGATTTTGAAGATGATGACCATGCATCTACAGCATTATCAACAGACTTTGTTCAGTATAAAGCACAAAAAGATTCACTATTATTAGATGAAGCTGGTGGTATAGAAAGAATTGAAATTCCATCTGGTCAAGGTGGAAGTGGTTATAGCGGTAATCCAACTTCTATTACAGTTGCAAGTGATGGTGAAACTAATGCTGTAATAAAACCAGCAGATGTTACTATTGTAGGTAACTCAATTACTGCAATTGATATAGGTCCAGATACTGGAACTAGTGGTTCATTACATGGAAAGAATATTACAGTTGCAACAATCACAGTTGCGGGTGGAGGTGCAAGTACACAAGCAACTCCTAAAGCTATCATAGCTCCAAATAAAGGTCATGGTACTAATCCTGTCGAAGAACTTGGTGGATATTTAGTAGCATTAAATACACAATTAACAGGTTCTGGTGGAGGTGATTTGACTGTAGGAAATGATTTCAGACAAATCAGTATAATTAAAAATCCAAGAGTTCACAATGCTACACCTTATGCTGGTACATTAGCTACAAGTGCAACATTAAATCCATTAAAAGCTTTAAATATAACGGGTGGAGGTGATGTAGCTGATTTTTCAGTTGATGATGTCATCACAGGAAGTAGCTCAGGAGCAAAAGCTTTTGTAGCTTATGTTGATACATCTGATTCAAATAATAAAGTATATTATTATCAGAATGAAAAAACAGGATTTACAAGTTTTGCAACTAGTTCAGAAACTATTTCAGCACAAGATGGTGCAGGTGGTTCAGGCTTTAGCGTTACTTCTATTAGTGCTGCAGATGTCGATAGCAGAACTGGAGAATTGCTATTCTTAGAGAATAGAACACCGATCAATAGATCGTTAACACAAATTGAAGATATTAAATTAATATTAGAATTTTAATCTAATATTTATAGGAAAGATTTATGACAATTAAAATATATGGCGACCCTTACTTTGATGATTTTTTAGAGTCAAAGAATTTTCATAGAATATTATTTAAACCTGGATTTTCAGTTCAGGCTAGAGAACTAACTCAATTACAAAGTTTATTACAAGCACAAATAGATAGGCATGGCCAATATTCTTTTAAAGATGGTTCAAGGGTTGTTAATGGTAAAGTCTCTGTTGATACAAATATAGATTATGTTAAAGTAGAAGATGCGTTCAATGATGGAAGTGCAACATTAAATACTAGCACATATCTATCTCAATTTGTTGGAAGAACCATCACTGGGGCTACCTCTGGTGTCACAGCAACCGTTATTGATCATGTAGTTGCAGGTGGTACAGCACCTAATGGTGATGCTATTGTCAATACTTTATATGTTCAATATACAAATACTGGTTCTAATAATACTACAAAGGTATTTACAGCTGGAGAAATTCTAAATGCTACTAATTCAAATGGTGCAGCTATTAAGGCAATGGTTGGTGGAGGAACTGATACAGATTTAAATGCATCTGGAAATCAAAATTCAAATATAACAGCACAAACCGGTAAAGGTTCAAGAGCTAATATAGAAGAAGGTGTCTATTTTATATCAGGTAATTTCGTATTTGTAGCTGAACAAAGTTTAATATTAGAAAACTATGCTACAACACCATCATTCTTATTGAGTTTACAAGTCACAGAAGAAATCATAAATTCAAATACTGATCCAAGTTTATTGGATAATGCTGCTGGTACTCCAAATTCTACAGCACCTGGCGCAGACAGATATAAGATTGGTACTAAACTAATTAAGCATAAAATTACAGATGCCGATCCAACAGGATATACACAAAGAACATCTGATGGACTAAAACAGATTATTACATTACTAAAAATTGTTGATGGCAAAATTGCTGTTGATAGAACAGATAAAACAGACGATACTCCACTAAGTAGAAGATTAGCTAGAAGAACATTTGAAGAAAGTGGTAATTATAGTGTAGAGCCATTTCAAATTAATGTTAAAGAATATTTAAATGATGGTTCTAATAATGGTTTTAAAACAGCTGCTCAAATAGTTGCTGATGGAGATGCAGCTAATACAGCATTGGCTACACAATTTGGTCAAGATAGATTAAGCTTATCTGTTGAACCGAATGTTGCTTATGTCAAAGGCCATAGAATTGAAAAATTAGTTACAGAAAGAGTTATAGTCAAAAAACCAAGGGCAGCGTTTACAGATGCATCTAGCACAGATCGTGTAGATAATGATGCAGCCACAAATGCTAAAGCAGATGTTCAAAGCACAATTAGAGTTGGTAATTTTGCAGAAATAATATTAAATACAGTCGAAGGTGTACCAGATGTCAATGGCTTTACAACCATAGATTTATTTACATCTACAAACCAAAGTGGAAGTTCTGTTGGTACAGCAAGAGTAAGAGGAATCTCAGCTGATGATGAAGCAGCAAATGCAAGAATATACTTATTTGACATTAATATGACTTCAGGTGCATTCTCTGCAGTGAATAGCTTTCAGGAAACAGCTAATACAACTTTAAGATTTAAGGGACAATTCAAACAATATAATAGTACTGGTGCACAATTATTTGATACAAATAATTTAGGTTCTATTATTAAATTACCAAATGCTTCCGTAAAATCAGTAAGTTCAGTTAAATATACTACTAAAAAAAGATTTGTCAGTAGTGTCAGCTCAACTGCAACACATACATTTACATTAGGTACAGGTGAATCAGCAATTAATGTCGCTGGTTCTGGTTATATATTTGCTAATGTCAGTGGTTCACCAAAAATTAAAAAGATATCAGCTATAGGTTCAGGTACCGGTGTTGAGGTAAGTGCAAATAGTGTAGTAGTAAATTTAGCAAGTAATAATTTATATGGCTCAGGAGCTGCAGCAGCTAATGTACATTTAATTATAGATGTAGAAAAAACAGCTACACAAAGAGGAAAAAGTAAACAAACAGGAGTTACAGCAACTGGCACAGTTGGTACCGTTGATGGTGTTGCCAATGCTTTATCATTAGCAAAATCAGATATTTTAAAAATAACATCCATTACAGAAGCTGGTAATTCACAAGACATAAAAGATCAATTTGAATTAGATGATGGTCAAAGAGAAACAATATATGAAATAGGTAAAGTATTTTTAAAGCCTGGATTCCAAGCTCCAGTAAATGCTATTACTGTAACATTTGAACATTTTACACATTCAGCTGGTGATTTCTTTAGTGTAGACTCTTATGGATTTGCTAATTATGAAGTAATACCAAAATTTAAAACTCTTAATAGAGAAATTTCATTAAGAGATGCATTAGACTTTAGAGCAGTAAGAGACAACTCAGGAGGATTCAGTGGTACAGGTGGAAATCCACAACCATTAGTAGATTCGAGTATTATAGAGTTTGATTTAAGATATTATTTACCAAGAATAGATAAACTTATTTTAACACGTGAAGGTAAATTAGAAGTCAAAGAAGGTGTTGCAGATGAAAGACCATCTCCACCAGTAGTAGATGATGATGCATTTGCTTTATATGATTTAAGATTAAGACCTTATATATTTAATTTAAATGACTTCAAACCAAAAATAAATAATACACAAAGATATACAATGAAAGACATTGGTAATCTTGATAGAAGAATTAAAAACCTAGAATATTATACATCATTATCTTTATTAGAACAAAGTGCAGCAGATGTACAAATTTTTGATGGTAATAGTAATTCAAGAACTAAAAATGGATTTATCGTTGATGGTTTCTTTGGTCACAATATTGGTGATCCAGCTAATCCAGACTATAGTGCTGCAATAGATAAAAAGCATGGTCAGTTAAGACCTAAGTTTGATGAAAGAAATGTCAACTTAGTTAGAAAGGCAGGTGATACTGGCACAGCAGTAAAATCAGCTTCATTAGTCACTATGCCAATGTTAGATGATGTTGCATTTGTGGATCAGCCATATTCTTCTACTATATCTAACGTTAACCCATATAATGTATTTACATGGGGTGGTGTAATCAATTTAACACCTTCAAGTGACGAATGGAAAGAAGTAGATATCAGACCAGCAGTAATTATAGATGACACTGCACAATATGATCAATTTGTCAAGATGGCTGAAGAGGAAGGTATCTTAGGAACTGTTTGGAATGAGTGGGAAACTAACTGGACTGGAGAAGAAATAGATATTCAAGTAGAAACCGGATTTGGTGAGAATGGTGATGGTGAACTAGAAGAATTTATTAGAACAACCGAAACAAAAACTATTACAAGTAATCAAACCCGTGATGGTTTGAGAACTGAAGTTGGATTTGACACAGTGTATAGAAGTGATGGATTTAAAGTTGTTGAGATTAATTTCTTGCCATTTATTAGATCAAGAAAAGTATTCTTCGATGCACAATTACTAAAACCAAATACTAAGTTCTTTGCATTCTTTGATGGTGTAGAGTTAACAAATACTACACTAGCCAATTCTTTCATTAGAGAAGAATCTTCTATAACAGAATTTTCAGATCAAACAGCAGTAGAAACATTTGAAGGTCTTACAGGGCATCCAAGTACAGGAACTGATCTTATATCAGATGGCACTGGAAGAATTAAAGGTTCATTTATCATACCAAGAAACGATGTATTAAAATTTGCAGCTGGTGTAAGAGAATTTAGATTGTCAGATGATTCAAACAATAATAAATCAAATGAAACATCTTTTGCAGAAGCACAATATCATGCACAAGGTATGTTAGAAGTATTAGAAGAAACTATTACGTCTACTAAAGTACCAAAAATAGTACATACAGAAGTAAATGAAGATAGAACTGTTACAGAAACAGAAGTAACAGAAACTGTAGAATGGGTTGACCCAATAGCACAAACGTTCTTAGTTGATAAAGATGGTGGTATTTTTGTTAAGTCTGTACAAATATTCTTCCAGACAAAAGATGACAATATACCAGTCAGATTATCAATTAGAACAACTAAAAATGGATTCCCGACACAAAGAATCGTACCAGGTGCTGATAAGATTGTTTATCCAGGTGATGTAAATACATCTACAGATGCAAGTGCAGGTACAACCTTCTCATTCGATCACCCTGTTTATTTAAATCAAGATGGTGAATATGCAATCGTACTTACATCACAATGTGATAATTATAATGTCTATATTGCAGAGACAGGTGCAGAAGATTTAACTAAAGTTGGAGAAAGAATTACTAAGCAACCTTATGGTGGTGTATTCTTTAGTTCAGCAAATGCATCTACATGGACACCTGAACAGAGCAGAGATATGAAGTTCAAATTAAATAGAGCTGAGTTTAATATAAGTTCTACAGCTGTATTGACATTACAAAATGATTCATTGCCTAAGAGAAGAATGGGTGGTAATCCATTTGTTACAAATAAAACAAGTGGTTCTGGCAGTACATTTGGAAGCAATAAGAAAATTGTTTTAGTAAGACATCCAAACCATGGTATGTATCAAGGTAACGAAGAAGTAATAATCGAAGGTGTAAGTGCTGATGTAAATGGTATCAATAAAGATAGATTAAATGGTACACACACAATTGCAAATGTCACACACGATACATATACTATTACTTTGACTGGTACTAACTCAGATGCAACCTCTGATGGAAGAGGTGGCGGTTCAGGCGTGAAGATCACAGAAAATAGACACATGGATGTGATGTACCCTGTTATTTCAAATATAACTGTACCAGGTACTAAGGTAAGATATTTTGTAAGAACAGTATCAGGTAAAAGTATAAATGGTAGTGAGACAGGAAAAACTAAAGACGCAGCTAGATTTGAAATATTACCTAATAGAACATTTACATTTGCAAATCCAAGATGTATATACTCAGATGTAAATGGCGAAGATTTAACAGCATCTAATAGATTTGGTACAAATAAATCTTTCCAATTAGAAGTTGAGTTATCTTCAACAAAATCACACCTTAGCCCAGTGATAGATATGGATAGAACCTCAGTACATACAATTCAAAATAGAATTGGTAATAGTGGTTCTGCATCTTCTGGAGAATTAGCGGCAAGAGGTGGAACAGAATTGGCTAGATATATCACAAGAAAAATTCAGTTACAAGAAGAAGCTGATGTCTTTAATGTATATCTAAATGCACATAAACCAACAGGGACAGACATATTATTATATTATAGGGTTCTAGGTCAAAATAGTAAGAAAAGTATATTTGATGAACCATTTATTTTAGCTGATAGTACTACAGTACCTTTCAATGATACAGGGTTTGAAGAAGTTGAATGGTCAGTGGATCCAGCTGGAACATTTGGTGTTGTACAATTCAAGATTGTAATGGTAAGTAATAGTTCATCAATAATACCAAAGGTGAAAGACTTTAGAGCAATATGTTCAACATAGGATAAGAGATGGCAAAGAAAATAAAAGAATTACCAGGTTTTATTAAAGATGAAAATAGCGGTGCTGTTATAAATACTAATAGTAATGCAATCAGAGCTCGAAGAACTCAGATGGGTATAGCAAAACAACAAGCAGAACAGATCATAGCTATGGAAAAAGAATTAGCAGAACTTAAAAAGGCAATTAAAAAATTGAGTAAATAAAAATGGCAGTAGATAAAGAAACTAGAATTTTAAAAAGTAATACTATAGAACAGTTTAGACAAAAAACTAATAAGGTATCTTTACATGTCGGAGATACAGACCAATTAAATACTTTATATGGTGATAAAGTTTTTGATTATTCAAATCCTGGAACTAATTCAGAATTATTACAAGGTAATGATGATAATAGTTTACTTTTAAAATTTAATGTTAAACCAGATGAAACATTAGATAATACTGGTGGTTATATTATTTTAAAAGGTAGCTTTACTTTACATGCTTCATTCACTGCAAATGCAAATCTAACTCAAAGTGGTGGATTCTCAGCAACAATAGTAAGTGCTTCATCTAAAAAAATATTAGTTAAAAATACTTCAGGTACTTTTGCAGATGACGAAAATTTAACAGTTGGCTCAGATAATATAGCAGCTGCAAATGTAGTTAGATTAGTCACTGAATCATATAAAGTCGGTGTAATTAGAGTATTTAAAAATGGCACTGAATTACCACAAGATATGTCAGCTTCTGGATTCCACGTAGCACCACTATCTGCAGTCATTACATTAACTGGAAGTCCAGCATTGGCTGGTTATGAAGAAGGTACTACCGTTTCACAAAGTGGTGGATTTAGTGGTACTGTTTTAAAGGCCACTTCTACAGCTCTTTTCCTAAAAACTAGTTCAGGTACTTATAATACAAATCAAAATATCACAGGTGGAGATGCCGCAATTGCTAATACTAAACATACAGGTATTACAACAAAAGATATTGCATTCGGAAATGCCATCGAAC
>CEVB01045115.1_pt1 | contig 10353 bp, 7 predicted proteins | sample 531381 | NCBI WGS metagenome assembly CEVB01 (sample SAMEA2622763, study PRJEB7988) | marine metagenome | biome: marine biome (ENVO:00000447); feature: surface water layer (ENVO:00002042); material: "saline water (ENVO:00002010), including plankton (ENVO:xxxxxxxx)" | depth 5 m | reverse complement strand
GACCTCTTGCATGCCATGCAAGCGCTCTCCCAGCTGAGCTATAGCCCCACACTTTTATGTTTTTCGCTAAATTGCATTAGCGCTGAACACGGGGCGCATTCTAGGGCGCCACCGAAAATGTGTCAACAGTTTTTTCTGCCGCCTTGATTGTTCGGACACTTTTTAAACGCAACGATGAATTAACCAGCAAATTTGGCAAAAATTAGCTGTTTTTAGAATGGTTTACTCAAGCTATAGCACAAGAGGCTGATGTTTATTTTGCCTCAAACAGAAAAAACTACCACAGTAGCTACCACAGAATGTCGTGTTCATACGTGTTTTTGTATAGACTATCGCTAACGTTGACCTCAGCAGCACCGCTGCTGAACTTTGCTAAAGGATTATACGCTATGTACGAGAAGTACTATGGATTCAGGGAAAGGCCCTTTCAACTTACTCCTACCCCCAATTGGTTTTACGCCAGCAAGCTACATAAGCGTGCCCTCGCCTATCTTCAATACGGCCTGTCTCAGGGAGAAGGGTTTATTGTCATCACCGGTGACGTAGGCACCGGTAAAACCACTATTGCAAACCAGCTACTAAATCAGCTGAATCAAGATGAAATTATTGCCAAGCAAATCGTCACATCTAAGCTGGAACCGGACGATCTGATCCGCATGGTGGCGTCGAGCTTTAATCTGGTCGTGACGGAGCATACAAAAGCCAGCTACCTGGATGCCATATACAGCTATCTGAAACGGCTACATGCTCAGCACCGCCGCGCATTGCTACTGGTAGACGAAGCGCAGAATCTGCCACTTGCGTCTATTGAAGAGTTGCGTATGTTGTCTAACTTTCAGTTCAACGGCAAGCCTCTGCTACAGAGCTTTTTACTGGGGCAAAATGAATTAAATGCCATTATCCAGTCGCCGGATATGGAGCAGTTCAGGCAACGGATTATTGCGTCGTCAAATTTATCGGCACTCCAACCTGATGATACTAAAGCCTATATTCAATATCGTTTGCAGCAAGCCGGGGCCGACAGTTCAATAATCCACGAAGACTGCTATCCGTTTATTCACCAGCAAAGCAAAGGCATTCCGCGTAAAATAAATACCCTGATGGACAGAGTGCTGCTATACGGCTATCTCGAAGACAAAAAACAGTTGAACACTGATGATGTACAACTGGTTATTGCAGAAATTAACCAGGAGGTTGCTAATCTGCACCCTTCAGCGCCAATGCCCCCTAGTTCTGCTGCAGATAACACAGGCATAAGCCATAATGTTTCTACCGCGCTAAACTCCATGATTGAAGAAAAACTGAAATTACTGCAAGAGATGGACGAGCTGCTGAAGAAACAACAAAAGGCATTGCAGCAAAAAGAAAGCAAACCTTTTGATTGATATGATGTTTAGCTACGAATACCAGTGTCAAAACTGATATTCGTAGCTAAACCAGACCCGGTTTTCCTGTAAATCGAACTGCTGCTGATTTGAATCACGCTCTACACGTCTTAGATTGACAGAAACATCTGAATGCTCATTCAGTTCAACCTTAAGTCCGCCTTTAAACTGAAGATTTTGATCTTTACGATCTTCCAGAGAGTACTCTATTTCATAAAAATTTATCTCTGACGTTAATGTCATCAGCGGCGTTAGCCTCCAGCTTGCATTCAAAGATGCCCCTTTAGTCTTATTCAGCCGGTTACTTTCAACATACTCATCTTCTGTGCGACGTAAGTTTAAACCCAACGTCAGACGATTCCGGTCATAAGCCAGACTAAAAGAACCTCCCTTTCGCAAAACCACGTTTTCACTGATCTCAATATCTGTTTCGATAAAGTTCTGTAGCGACTCACCTGGCAACAGCTGATAGTTTGCAGACGGGGGAACGAAACAATCAGTAATATCGCTAAATGCACCGGGACATACAAACAGACCCAAATCGTTAAATATCTGATCAAGCCCATTGGTAACAGTGACACGTTCATTATAGGTTAGCCTTGCGGATAAACGCTGTAAGCGATAACTGCCAGCTACTTCAACTGACCGGCCGTAATAACGACGATCTACAGTAACCTGCAAAGAAGTTCGTCTCGTTGGTGCCAGCAACATGTCAAAAGCCCAGTAACTGTCTTCCTCCTCCAGCAACTGCTGTTGACGATACCAGTTATAAGTGGCATTCACATAAGAAACATTACCGAAGCGATATTCTAATCCTGTTCCGACAGAACGGAACTTATTAGTGTAGTTTGTAAAAAGGTCATTATTTTCGTACCGTGCTCTGCTAATCCAGGCTAACTTACGTAAGACTGGCACTCCGACGGTCAGATCAGCGTTCTCTGACGTCAAATCATTTCCTGCATCTCTGGCACTTTCTGAATAACGACTATTAAACTGCCAGTAAAACGTGCTATCACGCCTGCGCTTGCCAATTGCAAAATCCGCAGCATAAAATTCGTTGCTAAAATTCCCCAACGCATCATCATTGTCTGGACGTTCCGAGTCAATTTTTCGGGCAGTCAAACTTAATGCGCTTTGAGTGTCACGGTGAGGAGCGGTACGAACAGCCAGTGAAGTTCCCAGATTCCGGGTCTTACTTAAATCTGAAAAACCGGTGATTTCATCAGCAAAAATGCCGCGCTGCGAATTACGAATTCGATAACTTTCACTGCCGTTAACCGTCCACGACAGCCTATTGTCAAATGCTGATAACCGGTTATTAAAGTTTATGTAATCTAGCGACCTATCGTCACGCTGTTTGTCGTCATAAAAAATATGCTTTTGCCGCCAGTCAAGCGCGGTTTGCAAATGCTTACTATTGAAAAGCAATTCGACATTAGGTGACAACGCTAATGCAGCGCCCTCGTCCCAGCTTGCATAATCCTGTTGCTTAAGTTGGTAAAGATAGCTGTCAGCGATTATACCGGGATTGAGCTGCCAATCGCCTGCATACGCAATATTACCAAACAGGCAACAGGCAACTACAGTCGGCCAAACCCGCAAAGGTTGCTTAGGCACCACCATAGTAATATCCGTATCCATAATCGCCAATCTGAGTACGGTGGGCTTTATTAATGACAAATCCCACAGCGATCTCTGGTGGTATTAAGGCTATTGATTGCTCAATTTCAGACAGTTTAGATCTGTTCTCTTCGAGTACAATAATCGCCTGCCCGCACATCATGGCGACCACTGCTGTTTCGTTGACCCCCAATAAAGGCGGTGCATCAAACAACACGATCCGGTCTTTGTAGCGCGTGGCAAACTCTCTGGCAAGATCAGCCATTTTCTGGCTGGCCAAAAGCTCTGTAGACAAATGGTGAGCCCGACCGGCAGTAATTACCTTCAAACGTTCAACATTGGTCGACAAAATAATATCCTGTACATCAATGTTATCTGAAGACAGGTAATCAGTCAGCCCCAGGTCATTCTCTATGCCAAGTGTCTTAGCGACCTGAGGTCTTAGAACATCTGTGTCGACCAGCAACACAGTTTTATCTTGCTCAAGGGCTATACTCAACGCCAGATTAATAGAGGTGAAGGTTTTTCCCTCTCCGGGGCGGGAACTACTTACCAAAATTAAGTTTGAGTGTTTCAATGACTTACTTAATGGGCCAAAGGCATTATTAATAAGCTTGCGCTTTATAACACTAAATTCTTCATTTATTACGCGGCGTTTAGGCGACAAAGAAACAAAATGGCGTCTTTCGAGATCTGCCAAATCTAACTCCACGCTACGGGAACTGCCTGGACTACCTTGGTCTACCGAGTTCTCGGTTGCAAATGGCCTTGTTTCAGCTACGCTTCCCGCTCGCTCAGGAATACTTTCTCTAGTTGCTGTTTCTTCGCGTGCTTGCGATTCGGATTGGTTTGATGCTGAAGCATCTTTAACAGACAGCTGTTTATCCAGTGCTTTTTCTATAATACTCACTTAAAAACCCTCGATATCGTTTCTGCTGTACCACCAAAAAGCAACTCGCTAACCATGATCATTGCATATACGGCAAACAACGTTCCTGTTAACAGCACGAAATAAATGAAATGCATGCGCATATTGCGAATCAATTGCTGTTTATTCGTATGCGATACTAAACCGAACACTGGAATTTCAGAGATGGTTTTTAATTGTGACGCTGTAATAAGCGTCGGCGATATTTGACTGCGTATAAAAGCTACAGCTATACCGAGGAAACATCCGCCAAGTAACACCGCAGTATAAAGCAACAATCGTTTCGGACCTGAGGGGGTGATAGGTACCCGTGGAGGATCAATGACTCTGAACTGAACATCCTGCTCTGATACGTCAGCTTTCCTTGCCAGCTCAGCGGCTTCTCTGCGAGTAAGCAGCGCTTCATATTGGGAGCGGTTAATTTCATAATCCCGGTTAAGTCCGGTAAACTCCGCTTCAATTTCAGGTATTTGGCTCAAGCGACTTTCAAACTCTTTCACTTTGCGGGCATAAGCATCGACTTTGACTGAAGCTGACGCCACCTGAGACTCCAGCTCGGAAACATTAAGCTTAAGCTGCTGGATATATTCATTAGCCGTACCTGTACTTTGCTCACTTGATGCAAGTTCGGCAAGCATTTCTTCTCGTTGCTTTTTGAGAAAACTTAACAGCCTTTGTGTTTCCACTACATCAGGATGGTTTTCCGTGAACTTTATTAGTAAGTTGTCAAGATTGGTATTCAGTGATGCGATACGTTCATCAAACGGCGTTACAAAATCCGGAGGAACGACGGATGCGCCATTTTGTGAAACAGGCACAAGCTGTGCTCGCGCTAATTCCAAACGAGTCTCCAGTTGTTGTAACTCCAGCGTGGCAGTTTCAAGGTTCTGCTTCTCTGCACTGAGCCGGGCATAGTAATTGCTCTCCGCGCTTGGCATCATGAACATCTTATTCTTTTTAAATTCAGATAGCTTACGCTCCGCCTCAATCAGCCTCGCTTCATATTCAGCAATCTGCTCACTAAGAAACTTCTCGGCACCTTTAGAATCTGCTCTGGAAGTACCCAATCTATTTTCAACAAAGGTATTCAAGGTGGCCTGCACAACCTTTAATGCAAGCTGAGGAGAGCGGTTGTGATAGGTAATGACGTAAATGTTCTCACGACCAGAAGACGCGATAACAATATCTTCCATCAGAGAGTCGATCAAAGCTTCGTACTGTTTATCATTTACCGCTTCGATATCAAGGTCGGTTTCACGGGCTATTTTCTTTAGATTAGGGCGACTGAGTAACGTTCTGGCCAGTAGCTTAATCTCCTGATCCTGATTATTTCTGATGGCAATACCTTTGAGCAATGGCTCCAGCATCGTTTCAGTTTCGACGTATAGCTTAGACTCAGCTTCGTATACAGGAGGAAGCTCATGCACGACATACCAGCCAAGAATACACGCAAGCCAAGCCGTTATAATGACATAGCGTCTGTGTAGCCATATACCACGGCTGTAGGTTGAAATCTGCTCAATAGCTTCTGTAAGTTGTTTCATTTGTCACTCCATGACGGCATTACTACTTATGACAGCGTTTTAAAACCATGCCTCAGGGATTATCACAACATCGCCTGGTAGCATATCAACGTTGGCAGCGATGTTACCATCACGGATTAAATCGTCCAACCTAAGATCATAAGTCAATTGCGTTCCATTGGAAACCCGAACCAGTTTTGCTGCATTTCCATCGGCGAATTCAGTCAGGCCGCCGACTGCAATCATCAGGTCCAGCAGCGTCATATATTCTCTGTAACTAATTGCCTGAGGATTTGCAGCTGCACCTATAACCCTTATTTGTTCGCTGTAAGGACCGACGAAATTCGTTACTGATACTGTTACGACAGGGTCACGGATGTACTTACTTAATATCGACTCCATCTCTCGCGCCAACTGAGTAGGTGTCTTACCGCTTACGGCCACGTCTTCAACTAACGAAGTAGAAATTTTACCATCTGGCCTGACAATAAAACTGCCCGACAGCTCTGGATTTCGCCAGACGAATATAGTGACACTGTCATTAGGACCAATCAGGTACTGGTAGTTATTTACTGAGGTAGTAAGAGAGTTATGAACTGTAGCGTTGGGCAAATAAGTGCTGCTACAACCGGTTATTAAGGCTAAAAAAAATAGTGTAATACCACTTTTCCAAGATGCTACTAATGCCATAATAATGCTCATCCTTTTGCAAATTCGATCTGAATATAGCCTATATATTCGCTCCTTTGACGTGAGAATTGCAAATTAATTTTTGGTTCTATCTGTAAAAGCTGTACGATCTGGGCTAAACTAAGCTCGCTTGATACAACGGTAGTGTAGTAAAAAGCATAATTGCAATGGATGCACAAGGATGTCGTAAAAATGAATGCTAGTCGCTATGGAAGGAAATCTATTGCTGACAAACTTTTCTTGTCAGGTGAATTGGCTCTTCTTTGTCTGTCGAGCTGGTTAGCGAGTTCTCTGTACCACTCCAGTTACTCTCCGGTATCTCTAGATATTCAGTTAGTGAATATAGTTATATTTGCTGCGGCTGTTATGTTATGTGCGCTGTCGGTCGGCTTATACGACCATAAACTGCGCGAAGGCCATAAAGGAATAGTAAAGCGCGTTGTTATCACACTGTTGTTCAGCGCCATATTGCTAGAGTTCATCATATTTCAGCTGTTCCCGGCTTTCAGAATTGGTAGCTTATATTTGCTATGGGCATCATTGATTGCTGCAGTGCTGATATCTGCTTTCCGGGCATTTTGCCAGTACCATGATATCAATCGTATAAGCCGTCGCAGAGTCCTGGTGCTTGGCGCAGGGGAACGGGCTTCAATTATCGAGCGCAGAATGCGCCGCAATGTAGACAGACGCGATTTTGAAATCGTAGGTTATGTCCGGGTCGAGGGTGATAAATCGGCCGCAATTCAACCTCAACGCCAGCTGACTATTGATTACAGTAATGACCTGTTCAAATTTGTTATGGAAAATAAAATTGATCAGCTGGTTATTGCATGTGATGAACGTCGCAATATGCTGCCCGTAGAAGCATTGTTTAAGTGTAAAACACGTGGCATCGATATTATTGAGATACTCGATTTCATTGAGAACGAAACAGGTCAGATTGCTGTTAACCTGATCTATCCAAGCTGGATTATTCACTCAAACGGCTTATCGTCTAACCCTCGCTTCAGAACGAGTTTGGGTTACCTGTTAAATGTCGTGCTTGCGGTGTCATTGTTGTTGGTTACCTGGCCAATTATGCTGATAACAGCACTGCTTATATATCTTGAAGATGGCAGGAAACACTCAGTATCTATTTTTTACCGGCAGATACGTGTTGGCATCGATGGAAACCCTTTTTATATTTTGAAATTCCGCAGCATGCGACCAGACGCGGAGAAAAACGGTGCTCAGTGGGCGTCAGCCAATGATAGTCGAGTTACCCGCGTAGGTCAGTTTATCCGTAAGTACCGTATTGATGAACTGCCTCAGCTGTTTAACGTTTTAAAAGGTGAGATGGGATTTGTTGGGCCACGGCCGGAGAGACCGGAGTTTGTTGTCCAGCTAGCGAAAGACATTCCGTACTATAACAACCGTCACAATGTAAAACCGGGGCTCACTGGGTGGGCGCAGCTAAAATATCCTTACGGTTCTACAGCGGAAGATGCTCAGGAAAAATTGAAGTTCGATCTGTATTATATAAAGCACCGCAGCCTGATGCTTGATCTTGTTATCTTGATCCGCACAGTTGAAATAGTATTGTTTGGCCGGGGACGTTAAGTCCCCGTTTGTCTAATTACAAGGGTCTGACTATTTACCGTACACTATTTAATCGCTGTATAACCCAATAATGACATTGTTTCTTGATAATAGGCGCATCTAATCAGAATGAGCGATAACAACGCGCTTAAGAACAAAGTGTTGCACTCGCTTAAATGGGTAGCACTGGGAAGAGCCACAACACAAACTTTACGCTGGGTACTAACATTCTGGGTTATCCGCATCCTGACGCCTGAAGACTACGGCATAGTCGCATTGGCGGATATTCTTTTCAGTTTATTAATGACCATCGCATCTACTATTGCAGTAAGCCCACTTATACAAGCAAAAACCTTAGAACGCTCAGCCATATCTTCTTATTTCGGTGTAACGCTCAGCATATACACACTGTTGTTTTGTTGTCAGTATCTGCTCGCTGATACGGTGGCGCATTTATACAACAACGCTTATGTGGCCGATGTATTAAAAGTGAACGCCTGGTGCTTTCTGCTGCTGGCACTGGAAACAGTTCCTACAGCACTATTAAGGCGACAAATGGCATTTAAAAAGCTTGCTCTGATTGCGGCAGTCTCAAACATCGTTGCAGCAATCAGTACCCTGTTACTGGCGATTTACGGTTATGGGTTTTGGGCTTTGGTTTATGGCGAAATTATTGCGATAGCGCTAAGAGTAACCCTTTTATTGATTTACCACCCAGCCCCCTGCTTACCGACATTCAGAGTCCGCGATAGCCTGCCGCTTATCCGCTTCGGTGGCTTAATGTCCGTTTTCACCCTACTGTGGTATGTTTTCATTCATTTGGATATTGCAATTGGCGGCTTGCTACTTAGTACTGCTGAGATAGGTATATTTACCGTGGCACTGAACTTCGCCCTGATGCCACAGAAGAAAATACTACCTCTGATTAAAGAGATTTCTTTCCCGGCTTTTTCTCAAATTCAAGACCAACCAGCTAAGATCACTCATTTTATTGTTAAAGCACAACGCTTGGGCTTGATATTCACGCTGCCTATTTTCTGGGGGTTAGCGTCGGTCAGTGACTATTTGCTGCCGTCAATTATCGGTAACAAATGGGACGCTGCCATAATTCCCACTACACTGGTATTGATGTTAATGCCGCTGCGCTTTAGTGAGGAGCTATTTCAGCCGGCAGCTAAAGCGTTGGGACACATTAACTATCTAATAGTGAACACTGTGTATTTGATTGCCTTTATGTCTGTAGCTTTGCTGTCACTGCACCAGTTTGGCGCTACCGGGCTTGCTTTAGCATGGGTTGTTGGGTTTCCGCTGGCATATATTATTGTGCTGTCCAGGTACAGCAAGCTATTCCAGTTTCCATTGGGGACATTTGTCCGCAGCGTCGGCAAAATTGTCAGTTGTGGCGCCATCATGGTCGCAACAGTATTTCTGTTAAAGTTGTACCTGACAGAAATAAATCTGATCAATCTGTTTCTGCTGGTTGGCGCTGGCAGTGTAAGTTATATCATTAGCCTGCTTGTACTTGACCGGCGCACCTTGGTCGAGCTTAAGCAGGCTATTTCATCACGCTAATGCTACAACATGACCCGGATTGCGATAAGCAGCACAAAGATACTCAGTAAGGTCAGCCACAAGATACGTGTCATTATGTTTTTTAATGACGGTAAAGGATTCAGACCTGTAAACTTTGCAACCTGATAATACTGCGCTATAGCGATGCCAGCAAAAACGTAACCTACCACAGAATATGTCCGGCTGAGGAAAAAGACTGTGCCGGCAAACCCCACCATAGAATAGAACATACAGTCGCTGTACCACTTCTGAGCTTTGACACGATTGTACTGCTTAGTAAAGGCTTCCTGCTCGCGGTAGGAGGCAAAACTTTCCGGTACTGTTGGTAATGTTATCGTATTTAGCTGACGTTGCGGATATACCATGTACAACGTAAGCAGTAAGAATACCATCCAAAGAAAATATCCACTAAGCCCCAACTCAGCTAACGTCAATACATAGGAGTTATGCGCAGTAATATGGTGATAATCGAGGAAATTACCCTGTCCAACTCCGAGTATCGGGCGCCAGAAAAACAGTTGCATGCCTTCGTACCAGGAATCAACACGCCCGGCAGCAGATTCCTCATCAACATCAATAGAGCGGAATTTCATAAAGATAAAGATTAAAGCCGGGGACAGTAACAATCCGGTGAGAACCGTTTTCAATTTACCCCAGTTCAGGTAACTGAAAACAGCAGCCATTGCAACCAGAGACACCAGTGCTCCACGAGAGTTCGTAAGATAAACACCATACAGGATGTAGGCTCCGCTTAAAGCTGAAATCACTTTAATAACAAAACCTCCCTGCAAAAAAAACAACACTACAAAGGGTAATGTCATTACAAAGAACATCCCTAAATCATTAGGGTCGTTAAAGAAACCGACATAGGTGATCCTATCCAGCCATGACAGCGCACTACCCGCCCAGCCGATACCTACAGAACTATTCTTCTGTGATATTCCGTTATTTACCATTACCATAGCCGCGATAATAGCTATCAGCATTAACATTCTGGTGCGGGCAACGGTAGTCGTTAAACCGCTAAAAACAATTATCGGTAACACCCCTGAAATAA
>CEVB01014987.1_pt1 | contig 10377 bp, 8 predicted proteins | sample 531381 | NCBI WGS metagenome assembly CEVB01 (sample SAMEA2622763, study PRJEB7988) | marine metagenome | biome: marine biome (ENVO:00000447); feature: surface water layer (ENVO:00002042); material: "saline water (ENVO:00002010), including plankton (ENVO:xxxxxxxx)" | depth 5 m | reverse complement strand
TGTATTTACGCGAGCATGAATTAACGCGGCGGTATAACGAGCAGGAAGTATATCTGTTGCAATATGCGTTAATGCAGGCGACGAAAACAGGTACCGGAAAAGTGCTGCAATCAACCTTCCCCGGGCTTAGTATTGCTGGTAAAACTGGCACCTCCAGTGATTACCGCGATAGCTGGTTCAGTGGTTTTGATCAGAACACCCTAACAACGATTTGGTTAGGGCGGGATGATAATAAAGCTATCGGCCTGACGGGCTCTACCGGCGCTCTGAGCGTTTTTAGCCGTTTATACAGTCAGTTAGGTGTAAGCTCACTACTGCGGCCTATGCCTGAACAGGTATCTTTACAGGCATTTTCGTTAAAAACAGGTTATGCCCAACCACAAAATTGCTTTAACGTATTGTTATTACCAGCGATTTCGGTTGAAATGCCTGTAATGTCCGAATGTACAGAAGAATAACAGCACTTGTCTGACACTATGGCGATAAAACTAGATAAACCATTGCAGGTTGGCGATTGGCAATATGTACCAGAGCAGGACAAGCTGGTGCAGCTGGCTGCCGACGGTAAAATTGCCGTTACCGCCGATCTGGATAACCTGTCGCAGAAAGTAGCGAATTATTTTATTGCTAATGCGGGCAAGCTGATCACTAAAGACGAACTGCTGCATGATGTCTGGGGTATCCGGGATGTATCAGACGGGCGTGTTACCCGGGTAATTAGAGTACTACGTGTAGCACTTGGGGATGATACCCGCGAGCCTCGCTATATCGAAACCATTCCTAAACGAGGTTACCGTTTTATTGCCCCGGTAACAGTGCTGGAACCTCAGGTTACGTTTGATAAAAATGACCCACCAGCTCAGATGGGGATTAACCGCTCTGAAAAGGAAAAAGCACACTGGCCTTGGTATCTTGGCTTTGCGTTCATTTTTATTGCGGCTATTACCTGGTGGTTATGGCCGGCGACGCCGGATTTACAGGATAAAACTGCGTCAGATATTCCCATGTTGCGGTATAAGCCTGTCACTGCACTTGATGGTCTGGAGTTTTATCATAATGTGTCTGAGGATGAGAGGTATCTGGTATACAGCTACGCCAGCCCGGAACAGGAAAACGTAACAGTGCTGATGTTACAGGACTTAGCGGAGCACAAACGAATAAAATTAACCGAGTCGTCCTATAACAGTTTTGGTGCGGTGTTCAGCCCGGATGGGAAGCAGATTGCTTATCATCGCATGTACGAAAACGGGAATTGTGAGATACGGCTTATTTCGCTGAATTTGGCCTCGTTCTCCGCTAAGAACGATGACTTGCTGACCGTATGTGGTACCAACTCGATATCATCGCGTATTTCTTGGTCACCGGATGGAAATTATTTAGTCTATCCAACCATGAGCGCACAGAAGCAGATGGTCATAATGTTAACGTCACTGAACGGTGAGCTGACTGAGCAGCTGGCTGTGCCACCTCCGAGCAGTTTTGGCGATTATGTAGCCAGATTTTCAAACAGCGGCTCTAAAGTTCTCTTTTTAAGAGATGCCGCGGGTTCTTCTCAGCTCTGGGTACTGGATTTATCCAGTCGGGAAACCAAAATGCTGGTTAATATAACTGACAATATTCCGGGCAATGTTGATTGGACTCCGGACGATAGCTCTATCATTTATCCTTCAACACCAACGACGTTAAGCAAGGTGAATGTTTCTACAGGGCAAACAGCCGTTATCGCCTATACGGATTATGCTGCATCAGAAATTCAGGTAGTTAGCAGTGGTCTGGTTTACGCCAGTGTGGGCAACTTCTCTCATGTAAATATCCGTAAGGTTCCTAATATCTTACGTAACAATACAGGCACTGCTGAAACGGTATTCAGTTCAAACCGCAATGAAACTATGGCAGAGGTTAGTTCTATACCCGGCAAACCCATAGCTGTTGTCTCCAGGCGTTCAGGCTTGCCGCAGGTGTGGCTGTTTTATCCGGATGGAAATCAAAAGCAAATTACTTTTTTTCCAGGCAGCGAGCGCTTTCGCAGCCTGAGCTTTTCGCCAGATGGCCAGTTTTTGATTACTCAGGTCAATAATGACATCTGGTTATTGTCCGCAGATGAGCCGGCAAAAAAAATTGCTGGTGGTACTGATAATCTCATTTCCTCGCCTGTTTGGAGTAGTGACGGCCAGGCCATTTACTATGCCGAGTCTAAAAATGCACGCTGGAATATTATTCGCCTAGAGCTGAAAGACAACACGCCAACGGCTCAGGCAGCTTTTGAAAACCGAGAGTTATATATCGAGAGTTATGGCGGCGAATATAATATATGGCGCGATGCAAACACGAAGAAATTCTATATTAAATGGCGTGACAAGCCCAAAGCGAAAGAGTTACCCATTCAGCTGCCTGAGAATCAGGTTTGGCTCAAGTTTCAGCTGAAAAAAGATGGGCTTTATTTTACGTACCTGTTGGATGACATTCATTACAGGCTGAAGTATTACGATTTTGCAAAGGGAACGTTGGCAGATGCCGTAGAGTCAACTCTGTATCACAGCCGGTTTAGCCTGTCGCCTGACGAAAAGTCTGTTTATATTCTGGAATCAGTAAGAGGGGATTTTGATATCGCACAGCTTGAATTACCGTAGAGGTTTTATAAAGATTTTATAATAAATTCATAGAGATAAATCAATGGCTTGCACCTAGTTTTGATGGCGAATCGTTATCAACTTCTAAGGTGAAAACATGAAAGTAAATTTACTCGTAGCAGCAGTAATGTCAGTATGCGTGTTTGCAGTATCAAAAGCTGATTCAAGCAACATACTCGAGCAAAATGCGTCCGGAGAATTGTTGGTATGTGGCTGGTATCCGCTATGTGGCGATCCGGATGTTTATAGCCCATTAGCAACACCCAAAGATTCAAAATCTAAAACAGAGACTCAGGATACCAAAAACGAAAAACTAGCCTGAAATACTGTCTTACAAATAGAAACGCTAAACATTTCCAATAGTTAAGGTATACTCCGCCCAGATACTTTGAAGTCGGGCGGACCTTAATGTCAAATCTGGACCCTGTGGTACAAATTGGCGACTGGTACTATCAGGTGATCTATGGTCAGCTGTGGCCTGCTGGCGCACAGCCATCTGCAGATCATATGATCCGACTTGAACCCCGCTTACACAGTTTACTAAATTTCTTTCTGCAAAATCCTGATGTATTGCTGGCAAAAGACATCCTGATAGAGAAAGTCTGGCCAGCTGATGAAGGCACAGATGCGGCTGTTATGCGTGCAGTCGGCGCACTGCGTAAACTACTTGGCGATGATGTCAGGACGCCCAGTTATATTGCTACCGTGTCCAAAAAGGGATACTGCTGGCTGGCGAAAATTCAGCCTGTTTCTTTACCCGTTTCATTGCCAGCCACTACCTCCTTACCTGCTGATGAATACCAACAGTTTGCAGTGGTTGATGACAACATAGCTCAGCAGCGGCCATGGCGGTTTATTGCAGTGACTGCGTTATCAATACTGGTAGGCTGTGCGAGCCTGGCATTTATTCTGGCAAAGTATACCGCTGCACCTTTGGTTAAATTGCCGGATACCATAGCGCCAATCAGTGCGTTGAGTGGCCAGGAATACTGGCCGGTGCTTAATGCTGCCCAAACGCAGGTGATATATCAGCACAAGGCTCCCGACAGCAAGCTGTCGAACTGGAGCATACAAGACTTGACTGATTTGCGTGTGACGCATTTACCACAGCTCTACCAGCAGATTTCTCAGGCACTATGGCAGGACAAGCAGCGCATTTTGTTCAGGGCAAATAAGCCGGGGCAGGGTTGTTTTTTCTATAGTCAACAATTACAGCCGGTTGTTTCTGAGCCTATATCATTGTGGCCTTGTCATAAGGTGCTGCCGCAAGCGACTGTTCGTTGGCAGGATAGCTGGCTATGGCTCGATACCGATCTGAAAAACCAGGTTCAACTGTGGCTTGCTAAGCCTGGCTCTGAAGCACAATTATTGCAAACCTTGTCAGGCGGATGGCGTGCGGTGCAGCACATACTGATATCTGATGACACTCTATATCTGTTGGCGCAGGAAACTCAGAACAACAGTATCTTACTGAAACTGGCATTACCTGATGGTACGCCTGAACAGGTGATGCGCTTCCCCTTTATTGTTAGTCATTTTTCCTGGTGGGATGAAACGCAGTTGTTGTTGGCTCCACAAAGCCAGGAGCTGCAGATCCTCGATATAAACAGCCTGAACTGGCAGGGGCTTGGCGCGCTGACACGTGATTTAACTCAGACCGTAAGGTATCCGGGACAGGTACTGGCAACGCAGTTTCTCGACTATACAACAGATATATTTCAGCTTAAGCCTAAAGCCTCTGATGACAGTAATGCGATTTTTGTACCCTGGCATGTCAGCAACCGCAGTGAGCGCTTACTGGCTGTGGCAGAACAACAAACGGCTTTTGTATCGGAACGGGCAGGGCATAGCCAGATTTGGCTGGAGCAGGGAAGAGACAGTATACAACTGACGCGTTTGAACGAGGATCAGCAGGTGCAGCAGCTGTTGTGGCATGGGAAATCATTGTTGGTACTGATTAACAGTGAACTGTACCGGCTTGAGCCGCTAAGTAGTGCCCTGACTCTGTACCCGCTGCAGCCTGATAACCCGGGCCGTTATGCCAGCTGTCAGGGAAGGTTGTACTGGACCGAACTTACTGATGATGGTTGGCAGTTGTTTACCGAAACCGATAATAAAAAGCAGCTGGTGCACAAAGGGGCCGTTGATGTGCGGTGTGCACCACAGCAAGCGTTGGTATTGCAGCAAAATGAGAGTGATAGCCTATTGCTGCTTAGTGCAGACGGTACTGTGACAACACTACCTGTGTTAATTGACTGGCGTAAGCAAACTGCTGAGCAATGGTTTGTTGATGACACCGGTATTTACTGGCAAGAAAATGAAAACAGAACAGTAAATGCTTACTCTTGGTCTGACGGTACGATAATGCGCGAGGCCTGGACATCGGCATGGCCGGTCGCTATATACTCCGGTGGTCATGGTATCGGCTATGTCGTGCGGCCGAGGCCACACGACACAGATATCGTTTGGTTGCAGAACCGTCGTTAAAGCTGTTTAAAACTCTGTTCTGCTGCCTGTAAAGTGTATGCCAGGTCTTCGGCGCTGTGGGCGAGTGACAAAAAGCCTGCTTCATAAGCGGATGGCGCAAGGTATACGCCCTGATCCAGCATCAGGTGGAAAAAGCGTTTGAAAGCATCAATATTGCATTGTGTCGCCTGAGCAAAATTGCTGACATGTTTCTCGGTGGTAAAGAAAACACCAAACATGCCACCGACCTGATTCGTCGTTAGTGGAATGCCATGCCTGGCGGCAGCAGCACTGAAGCCGTTAAGAAGCTCTGTGGTTTTTGCCGTCAGCGCCTGATACACCCCTGGCTTACTGATTTCTGTCAGGGCAGCTAAACCAGCCGCCATAGCGATAGGGTTACCTGACAGGGTGCCAGCCTGATATACCGCACCCAATGGCGCTATATGCTGCATGATGTCACGCTTACCACCAAAGGCGCCTACCGGCATACCACCACCGATAATTTTGCCTAACGTCGTTAAATCAGGTGTTACATTGTATACCGCCTGAGCACCGCCAAGAGCAACGCGAAAGCCGGTCATGACTTCATCGAAAATCAGCACTGCGCCATACTGGTCACACAACTGACGCAGGCCTTCCAAAAAGCCCGGGGCAGGTGGAATACAGTTCATATTGCCCGCTACCGGCTCAACAATAATACAGGCTATATCATCGCCATGCTGTGCAAACAGCTGTTGTAACTGCGGCAGGTTATTAAACTCGCTTGTCAGCGTGTACTTAGCAAAATCAGCAGGTACACCGGGGGAATTAGGTACGCCCAGTGTTAAAGCGCCAGAGCCGGCCTTCACCAGCAGAGAGTCAGCATGGCCATGGTAGCAGCCTTCAAATTTAACTATGGTGTTACGGCCGGTATAGCCGCGGGCTAAACGGATAGCACTCATAGTAGCTTCAGTGCCTGAGCTGACCATACGCACCATTTCCATACTGGGTACCAGCTTACTCACCAGCTCTGCCATCGTCACTTCAGCCGGGCAGGGCGCACCAAAGCTTAAGCCTTTTTGCGCTGCTTCAATAACGGCATTGCGGATAGTCGGGTGATTATGCCCCAGCAACATCGGCCCCCATGAGCCCACATAGTCGATATAACGCTTGCCATCGACATCAAACAAATAGGCTCCGTCAGCCCGGTCGATAAACACAGGTGTACCACCAACACTTTTAAACGCCCGCACTGGTGAGTTCACGCCGCCTGGAATAGTGTGCTGAGCCCGTTGAAATAATTCTGCAGATAAAGACATAAATCAAATTCCGGTTGTTAAGGAAACACAGGTTAATGAAAGATTAACCACTGTGTTTGTTGCTGTACCATGGCACAGCGCATTCATAATCACTGACGATGTTCTCTACCCCGAGCGTAAGTGCAAACAGGGCCATTCTGACCAGGATGCCATTGTCGGCCTGGCGGAAAATAGCCAGATTAGGGTTTAAGTTGAGATCGTTGTCGAGTTCGTTCGCTTCCATTCGTGAATCCCGTGGCAGCGGGTGCATAATGACAGTGTTGGATTTGCAGTAGCGGGTATAAATTTCCTGATTAAGGCGGAATTTACCGCGGTATAAATTGGCCTCTGCTTTTGAAGGAAAACGCTCTTCCTGAATACGGGTCTGGTACACAATATCCGCGTTCAGGTGGCCCTCAAGTACGTCGGTAACGGTTACCTGATGCCCGGCATTTTCAATTGCACTGACAATATCGTCTGGCATGGCCAGCTCTTTTGGTGAAATAAGTGTAAAACGCAGGTTTTTATACAGCTTTAGTAGCTTGGATAATGAGTGTACGGTTCTGCCAAATTTTAAATCACCCACCATCGCAATATGCATACCATCGATAGTCTGGCCAGACGCAGCCAGCTCCCGCTCGATAGTAAACAAATCAAGCAGCGCTTGAGTCGGGTGTTCATTTGCGCCATCGCCACCGTTTAATACCGGTACCCGGCTGCCTACTGCAAACTCAGCAACGGAACCTGCTTGCGGGTGGCGCATGGCAATAACATCACTGTAGCTGCTAATCACGCGGGCGGTATCAAACAAAGACTCGCCTTTGGACAGAGCCGATGACTCCATACCGGTAGTCTCGCGTACTTCACCACCAAGCAGATTAAAGGCACAGCCAAAACTGACGCGGGTGCGCGTACTGGGTTCAAAAAACAGGTTACCTAAAATAGCGCCTTCAAGCACTTTAGTACGTTTTTGCCGGCTGGCGTAGGGCTGCATATTGCGTGCGATCTGGAAGATCTGCTGAATGGTGTCGCGATCAAACTGGTTTACCGAGAGGATGTGTTCGCCTTTAAAGCTCATAGTCTGTGCTCTTTTACGCTGAGATTAACAGAGGCCGGAACCGGCTGTGGACCGGCGCATTATATGCTAATTCAGCGTATAAAAGCGAATGCCGCACTACATAGGTTTAAGATAGGCCAATAAAACGATGGCTAGCAAAACCAGTACCGGCAGCTCATTAAAAATACGATAAAAACGGGGGCTACGCCGGTTACGGTTGTGTTTAAAATCCGCCAGTAATTTGAAACAATAACCATGATAAATGTATAGCAAGCTGACTAACACCAGTTTGTAATGCAACCAACTGCTCACTTTAAACCAGCTACTGCCGTAGCTATAGATCAGCAACAAACCAAATACTAATGTCAGCGCGGCGAAAGGCGTGACAAAATACAATAAGCGCCTTTCCATCACCTTAAATTCTTCATGACACTCGGCACTCTGACTGCTGGCGTGATAGACAAATAACCGGGGTAGATAAAAGATACCTGCAAACCAGGCAACCATAAAAAATACGTGTAACGCTTTGAAAACGAGTAAAGTTGTCATAATAGGTTGTTCTGTTTAACCAATAAACTGCGTACCTGATCCCAGCGGATAATGCCTATCAGCTGGGCAGGATCCTGCTCCCGGAAAACATAAACTGCACCTTCACGATTGTCTTCCAGAATTGCAAACACTTCCGCCATCGTTGCCTGATGATTTACCCCCTGCAGCGGCAGATATTGCACTGCGCTGGCACCGGTCATTGATAGCTGCACGTCGTAGCTGGCCAACAGATACTCATGCCCTGTTTCAGACTGCCGTTTTACCAACAGTTGCTGCGGTGGTTCAAGTTTATCCAGCGCCTGTAGCACCTGCGGCTCATCCGGGGTATCCAGTAATTGATATTGATTGTCCAGCAGTGCCAACACTCCGACTTTCTGTAGCACATCGTCGGCAGGCGACAGTTTGTATGGCATCTGCAGAAAATCAAGCTGTAGCAGGAAAATCGATTTGTTATTGAAAAACTGTACGCCGGTAATATAGGCGGTAGCAATTACCAGCATAGCTGGAACAATAATACCCGGGTTATGCGCCAGCTCCATCACCGCCACCAGTGCAGCCAGTGGAGCATGCATAGTCGCTGCCATTAATCCCGCCATGCCTAGCACGGCGTAGGTGCCGGCTATGCTGCTATCACCCATCACAGCTGACGGAATAATTGCCAGCAAAGTACCCAAAACGATGCCTATACCAAACACCGGGCCTATAACACCGCCTGGTACCCCCAGCCCTAACGCAAATAGCGTCAGCAACATTTTACCTATAAAGATGGTTAGCAGCAGCGCGACATCATTCGGTGCGTTAACGGCATAGAAAATGGCGCCTGTTTCAGCCCCCATCGCATGTGGTATCAGATAACCAACGGCTGCGGTTACCGCACCTGCCAACGCTAACCTGAGTATCAGTGGCCAATTTTTGAACAACCTGATTAGTCGCATCATGTTTTTGTTAAATACGAAAGCGATTGCACCAAACACAATACCGCAAAGCACCAGATAAGGCAGGTGCCAACCGCTTATCGGGTTAATATTCAGCAGGGCCAGCTCATTTACATTACCAAACACACTCTGAGTCACCAGAGCACCAACAACGGAAGACAGCATAATGGGAATAAAAACATGCACCCGATATTCCCGCAGCACCACTTCCATTACAAAAATTACGGCGGCCAACGGCGTGTTAAACGATGCTGAAATACCAGCAGCAATGCCACAGCCTGCCAATATGCGAATACTGTTGAAGGGTAACTGCAGATATTTACCAATAGTACTGGCACCATAAGCCCCAAGGTGAACTGACGGGCCTTCGCGTCCTACTGAAAAGCCGCTGGCAAGCGCCAGAATACCGCCAAAAAACTGGTTCAGCGTATTGCGGGTTGGCATGGTGCCGTATTTCAGTTTAATACGGTGGATAACAAAAGGGATGCCCAGACGATAATGCCTGTAGCCGGTTATCCAGGCGATTAAGCCAACCATTGCAGCACCGCATAACGGTAACAACCAGCGGATATCAGCTGCAACGGTTGAAAAATCATCTGTGCGTTCGAGAAAAAACAGTTGCAGACCGATAATTGCCAGGCGGAATAAAATAATCAAAATGGCAGCGGCAAGGCCACCTAGCATACCTAAGATACATAGTTGCAATGAAGTTTGTGGTAACGCCAGACGGCGTTGTAACGACGGAAGCCAGATTTGCCAGCGCTGCATAAGCCATAACACCCGTAATATGTACACCAGAGTTTAACATAAGTTGCTGACTATTCAGCTTTAATATCTGGCTATTTAATGATAAAGCGGCATTACGGCCTAATACTTGAATAAATTAGTCAGGTATTAGATAATTTGCGCCTTAGCGAAACCCGTGGAGTTGTTATGTCAGAACCAGCTGTACCAATAGAATTTACTGAAGCGGCGGCACGTAAGGTGGCGCTGCTGGTAAGTGAAGAGGAAAACCCAGAGCTGAAATTACGGGTTTATATCACAGGCGGTGGTTGTTCAGGTTTTCAGTATGGTTTCACCTTCGACGAAAAAGTGAACGAAGGAGACTTTGTTGTAGAGAAGCAAGGTGTGTCTATGGTTGTAGACCCAATGAGCTTACAGTACCTGATGGGTGGCGTGGTCGATTACACTGAGGGGCTGCAGGGCAGTCGTTTTATTGTGCAAAACCCTAATGCAACAACCACCTGCGGTTGTGGTTCATCGTTTTCGGTGTAACTATTTAGATTTTATGTAAAATTTTTGATGAAAATATGCTGCTGGCAGCACGTTAATGCTGTGTCAGCAGCATAATTATCCATAGACATATGGCTATGGTCAGGTTAAAACCGATGATGTAACCAAAGCCTTTGCGGCCTTGTTTTATGTTCCAGCCGTTTTGCTGCAAATACCAGTACCAGACAGCA
>CEVB01020455.1_pt1 | contig 10385 bp, 15 predicted proteins | sample 531381 | NCBI WGS metagenome assembly CEVB01 (sample SAMEA2622763, study PRJEB7988) | marine metagenome | biome: marine biome (ENVO:00000447); feature: surface water layer (ENVO:00002042); material: "saline water (ENVO:00002010), including plankton (ENVO:xxxxxxxx)" | depth 5 m | reverse complement strand
GGATATGGGATTTAGAATCGTGTGAGGGTATTAATTGTAATGCCAAAATTGTATGTAAGAAAATAGTAAGAAAAAGTATTTAGGAGAGGTTATGGAAGATAAAAAAATATTAATAATAGGTGGAACGGGTGCATTAGGTAAAACCTTAATTCGTAGATATCAAGATACGAATAGTATTTTAATTTTTAGTAGAGACGAACATAAACACGTTGTTATGCAAAAGGATAGTCAGTATAATGATAATGTTGACTACAAAATAGGTGATGTTAAAGATAGGGACTCAATTAGAAACTCTATTGATGATTTTAAACCAGACGTTGTAATTAATACCGCAGCTCTCAAACACGTTCCAATTTGTGAAAACAATTCCTTCGAGTCAGTTAACGTTAATATATTAGGACACCAAAACGTAATTGAAGCAGTCAAAAGGAGTAATCATAAAATAGAAACATTAATTTTTATCTCAACAGATAAAGCGTGTAAACCAATTAACATTTATGGTATGTGTAAAGCAATATCTGAAAAAATGTATATGGATTTTGCATATAAACAAAATGATATAAAAGTTTGTCTTGTTAGATATGGTAATGTTTTAGAATCAACAGGTTCAGTTATACCATTCTTCAAAAACTTATTAGAAAGTGGAACCAAATCACTTCCAATAACTCACTTTGATATGACTAGATTTTTACTATCACTTGAACAAGCAACAGATTTAATCCAGTGGTCGTATGACTATCCAGACTCACACGGAAAAATAGCTATACCAAAAGTAAAATCATTCCTAATAACAGATATCGCAAAATGCTTAGGAAAACACTACAACAACTCGGAAATAGAGTTAAAGGAAGTTGGTATCAGACCTGGTGAAAAGATACACGAGGAAATGATATCTTCTGAGGAGTGGTTAAAAACAGAAGACGTTGGAGAGAATTATTTGATAAATCAGAATGTTGATTTCTATTCACCAGGGGAACCACTTGATAAAGATTATTCAAGTAAAGAAATGAAATCCTATAATTCCAAAGACTCTTTAATGGGATATGAAGAAGCTTACGATTTCTTACTAAAGACTGGGGTGTTGGATTGATTACTATCAGAGAGGACACTGAGTTCGGACTAGATATGGTAAGGGGATTGCCAAAGGTAAATTATTGTGTAGAGAATAACTTAGAACACGAAGTATATGTAAAACCTGCACTTATGGAAATGTATAGACTCATCACTGATAGAGTTTATGAACAAAAACACTGGCATCCACGAAACCCAAATGATTTGTATCAATACGAGAGACCACTATGGACTAAATCAGAGTGGAGTCCGCCACCACTCAAAGAAATGTTTAAAGATAAAATTAAGTTTGATAAACCAACAATTGTGATTAATAATAAGTTTATAAGTGAATTATCTTTAAACGCAGTGAACAGATGTTTAAGAGAATACCCAGACATAGATTTGAGTATGGATGCTCTTATTGAAATGGACACATTTTGTTCAATGAATCATTATAGTATGCCGTTCATATCAAAGTTAGTAGAGGAATTTTCTGATAAGTATAAAATAATATACATTTCACCAATAGTAAGTGATAATTATTTTAAAGACCACCAAAAAATGTTAGGAGTGAATGACTACGAATATCTTGAAGAAAATCATCCGGAAGTCTACACAATAAAAGAACATATGAAAAGTAGAAATATCAGTTATAATGTAGCACAATTTGAACTAGAATCAACGTCGGAGAAACATTTAAGTCTAATTGGTGGTAATTGTAAAGTATCATCATATTTTGGTGGAGATGTTATAGTTTATATGGGTGAGGTATGGAAATATGGTTCACCAGTCCACCACGATGGAAAAAAGGGTGAGAGAGGAATTTTTAAGACTGGTTCTTGGTTAAAACATTTATCTGGTGCAAATATAATTCAGTTCAATACATACAAAGATATTTTTAGATATATAAAAAAGGAATGGTAGTGAACAAAAGTATTAGTGAATTAAAAGATATACATAAAGGTCAAGATATTTGGATTATTGGTGCTGGTTCATCAATGGATTTTGTGGACCCTTCATTTTTTGATAACAAGATTTGTATAAGTGTGAATCAGATGTATCAATATTTTCCTTGTGAGTATGTAGTGGGTAGAGATTTACAAGTAAGACAAAGGTGGGACGAAACTGTTAAAGACTTATCAGGTAAGAAAGACATCAAGTTTTTATATAGTAGATTACACCAGGGATATGGGGGAACTAATCCAATAATTGAATCCGACAACTTCTACGAGTTTGAAAGTGGTGTAAGTGATGATATTAAAGGTTTAGATTGTATCGGAACTGATAGTATGGTTGCAATAAGAACAACACTGAACACGTGTATAAACATAGCAGGTTATATGGGAGCTAAGAATATTATAATATGTGGTAAAGATGAAGGAAAAATAAATGGAAATCTTTACTTCAAGGGTTATGTAAAAGATGAATGGCCTGACGCAGGGAATTGGAACGGAATAGAACACTGGTTGTATCTAACTGAAAAGAACACTAGAATGGTTAGAGACAGGGTGAAAGAAGTTTACGATTGTAATATTCACTCTTTAAATCCATTTATAAACTTTAAATTAGAAGATAATATATATGAGCCAACTAAATAAAGAACAAGTAAAAGAGTTAGTGTTGGATATTCCAGATAAGTTTCAACATCCAACCACAACATCTCACGAATTTAAGAATCAACTAATTGATGAATTTTATGGGAGTGATTGTGATGTTTTAGAAGTGGGTTGTCATAAGGGACAAACAAGTAAGATTTTATCATACCTATTTAATAATGTTTTTGCCATGAATATAAACCCACCTAGTGAGGAGTTTCCGACAGAAGACAATATAATCTATGAACAGATGAACTCATACACGGACAATTGGAAGTTTGATGAATGGAAAAATGTTGATGTGGTTTTGATAGATGCAGTTCACGAATATAATTCGGTTTTACAAGATACAAAAAATTCACTAGAATTGAACCCTAAATATATAATTTATGATGATTATGGTTCTAAAATGTTTCCCGGTGTTAAAGAGTTCGTTGATGAATTTGTAGAAGTTAATAATCTAAAATCAAGTCCGATAGGTTTAAGAGAAGGACAATACATTAAGAAAAATGTTAAGTTAGAGGAATCAGAAGGAGTGATTGTAAAATTATGAATGCTATCTATATGGTTGCAATCGACCACAACAAATCAAACTACAAACACTCAAACTTTTTACAATATTCAAAAAAGTCTTGGGAGAGGTGGTGTAGTAAAAATGGGGTTGATTTTCATTGTATTACAGAACACGATGAAAGATATGGATATCCAATATGGAATAAATTAAACGTGGTCGATGTTTGTAAAAAGTATAACAAGATAGGTATAGTCGATTGTGATACAATGATTAACATTGATGCTCCTAATATTTTCGAAGATATTTCAAAGGGTATTTATGGAGTATTAGATGATGTTAATTACAACTGGTTATATAATAGTGTAGAAAATTATGGTAAATTTTTTGAACACAATATCGACTATGACAAATATATTAATGCTGGGGTTGTATTTCTTGACAATGATTCACTATCAGTATATGAAAAGTTAAGAGAATTTTATTTCAAAAATCAAGAGGAGCTGGATAATTGGGATAAAGGTGGTGGTAGAGAACAAACACTTTTTAATTACATTGTCCAGACTAACAATTATAAAGTAAGTCTGCTTTGTCCATCTTGGAACATATTATCAATGATGAAAAGAGAATTAATCCAACACAACTGGCAAAGAGATAGAACTGAAATGAGTAATGATTGTTTACCGGAAAATCCTTTCAGTTGTAATCACACTCACGACAATACACCACACTATGTTAAATACGGAAATATCTATCATTTCACTGGGTTTCCCATTGAATTAAGAGAAAAAGTAATGAAATACACCTGGGAGATAGAAAATGCGTAATGTAGTGTTTTCGGTTTCGATTGGTGATAGTCCGGAGTATAATCTTTCCCAACAATCTTGGGCTAGATGGTGTGAAAAAAACGATGTAGAATTATTCATATTGGACCAAGAAATAAAACCTAAAGAGGAAATGTTCTATAACTTTCAAAGGTATTATATGTTTCATTTATTAGAAAGTTCCGGTATTGACTATGACGGAGTTTTGACAGTAGATTCTGATACATTGATTCATCCAAATGCACCTAATATATTTGAGATGACTTCAAGAGACAAATTGTATATGGTAAGAGATACAGGGAGTTATGATTGGATTATAAGAGGTTTAGAGTTTTATTCAGAGTCATTGTTCCCAGAATCTAATTTTAATGTCTGGAACTATGGGAATAGTGGTTTTCAACTAATGGGTAGAAAACATAAGAAATTTTATGATAAGATGTTAAAGTTATGGGATGACAATCAAGAAACAATAATTAGATTGTCAGAAACATATGGACTTGGTAAGGAACAAGCATTATGGAATCTGATGATTGAAAAACATAACCTAGAATATGAAATACTACCATATAAATGGAATATGACACACATACACAATAGAGAATTAATAAATACTGAATTATTAACTAATTTTGGTTGGATATATCATTTTAATGGTTTAGAGGGAAAAAATTCTGGCTCGGTCAATACTTTAATGAGTCAGGTATATGGATACTTAAATAATGAAATTAAATAATAAGTTTGCAATAGGTTGTATAATACAATTTTATGAGATAGAAATTATCAAAGACTATCTTATAAGTGTAAAAAAATCACTCGAAATCATCGAGAACAAAGAAAATGTAATGATTGACATATTACTAAATCTAAATGATGGATTGGAGTCAATAGATAGTAGCAAAAAAACCCTGGAAGATATAAAGTTAGATTTAGATTCAATGATAGATGAACTATTTGATGACGAACACAATGTAAAATATGATGTCAACGATGTTATGGGTAGAGAGGGAATATATACTATAGCAGATTATAGAAGAGACTTCAATAGTAATTATTGTGAAAAAGTTGACGTTCTAATGTGGGGTGAAAGTGATTCTTTAATACCAACTCAAACTTGGTATATATTAGATAGTTTACACGATAGTGTAAAAGAGAAAACACCGAAGTATGTAAGTTTTTTCTCTACTTGTAAAATGTGGGATGATAGTTGGAAAGTATTAGAGCATCCGGAATTTACTGACAAACCATTTATAGAAATGGATACAAAAAATTGGTGGAGTCTCAGATACAATATGTCCCAAGAAGAGATGGAAGAAATAAATAATAAAACAACAGAATTAGATATTAGACAGACAAATCAACTCAAGTTTAATGGTTGTGGTCTGGTTATATCTTCTGACGTAATCAAGAGTGGAGCTAATATACCTAAGAGTGTATTTTTCGTTCACGAGGACACAGCCTTTATGAATAATTGTCTGATACATTTCAGGAATCAACTACCACAATATATTATCAAAAACATTCTTCTAGTTCATAATAGAAAACTACCTAATAAGAGAATGTATATCGAGGGTCAGGATATTCAGGACGGAGATATGACCGAAATGAGAAAGAAACAATTCTGGTTTAGAAATGCTGATAAGATGAGTCAGATGAATGCTTTTAATACAACAGAACAAGGACACACATATACTTGGGAGGATGTTTTTAGAGAATATGAAGAATAATCTCATAGTAGCAATAGATGACGTTCATCCAGAGGAAGGCTGGGGTGTTGAAGGTGATACACAAATAGATTACTTGAAATCTTTGAATGAAAAGTTTGGAGTAAAATTTAATTTATTTATCCCAAGTTATTATCATAACAAATACATTATTACAAAAGATTTTATTGATTTCTGGAAACAATATGATTGGATTGAAATGAGTAATCACGGACACTATCACGCTTGTAAGAACGAAACAATTGAAATGAATGACCACGATGGTAATAAAATAATTATGGAACTTGGAGAAATGGAATTCCTAGAACTTAATTATAAAGAATCATTGGAGAGACTACAAGATAGTATGAACTTATGGAAAAAATGTGGATATACACCAAGGGGATTCAGGGCGCCTGGTTGGGGGGTTAACCCAGCTAGTGCAAGAGCCATAGGATATACATTTGATTGGGTAGCTGGACACGATGAAATAAATGATAGTATAAAATGGAATTGTAGATTTTTTACAGGTTCGGACGGGATTCAAGAAGAGGACAATATCAATTTATATAATAATAATTTTATGTTTCAATCACATATAAACGGAAAACATAATGATAATGTTTGGAGTGAAGAAAATTTTTTACATTTTGAAAATGTATTAGAATATTTATTATCGGAGTATACAATAGATTTTAAAACAATATCAGAAATTTTATGAAGGTTATATTTTTTTCAGAGAGTCAACTAAAAGGTAAAGTTCCAAGAGACTTTGAAAATGCCAGAACAGAGTTCGGTTGGTCAATAATGTTGGACGCAGATTGGTGTCCTCTTAATGATACCCCAAATGGTAAATATGATTTAGGTATAATCATCATACCAAAAAATAATCCAAATATTAATATAAAAAAATTCAGACAATATTGTGATAAAGTTTCAGTGATGCAAGAGGGACCACATTGGTATTTCCAAGATTATTCAGTTGAAAAACAAATTCATTATATTAATTGTTTATTAGAGTCAGACTGGGTTTATTGTCATAATGTATCTGATATTAAATACTATAAAGGATTAGGTTGTAAAGACGTGAGAGTTATGAGGTCAATGATGATTCCGGAGGGATTGGATAGTCAGTATGGTTCACTTTACAAAGATGGAATATTATTGGGTGGTAATTTTGTATCTTGGTATGGTGGTATGGATAGTTATCTAGTGGCATCAGAAGTCGATGAACAAAAGTATGGTGTATCAATGGGTAGAAAACAAGAACAAGAGGACCATATAGATGATATTAAATATCTACCTTATATGAGTTGGAGAGAATGGATAAATCATATCGGACAATATAAAGTTGGTGTTCATATGATGAGAACACACGCAGCTGGGACTTTCAGTATGAATCTATCATATCACGGAACGCCAGTAATAGGTTATAAAGGATTAGATACACAGGAATTACTTCATCCACAAACAACAGTTGAGGTGGGTGATTTAGTAAAAGCAAAACAGATAATAAGTAAGTTATACGATGAACCAAATTTTTATGACGAGTGTTCTGAACAGACTAAACAAAGGTTTAATAAATACTACTCAGAAGAATCTTGGTTAAAACATTGGGAGAAACAGAATAAATGAATATACTAATAACAGGTGGAGCAGGTTTTATCGGAACAAACCTAATTAAAAGATTATTAAAAGAAGGACATAACGTAGTCAGTCTTGACAACTACTCAACAGGAAAAGAAGAGAACGAACAAAAAGGTTGTGTATATCATAATGTTGATATTAGAGACGCAGTTGATTTTGATTTCTTTATGGAAAAACCAGATGTAATTTATCATCTAGCAGCACTTCCAAGAATTCAACCATCATTCGAGTATCCAGCTCTAACTCTTGAAATAGGAATGTTAGGAACTATGAATATATTGGAGTGGGCAAGAAACAAGAATTGTAAAGTCATATATTCAGGTTCCTCTTCGGTTCATAGTGGACACTACAAAAACCCCTATACTTTCTCAAAAGTTATGGGTGATGAACTTTGTATGGGATATAAAAGAATGTTTGATGTTGATGTAAAGGTTTGTAGATTCTATAACGTGTATGGTCCTTATCAACTTACCGAGGGTGAATATTGTACGGTGATTGGTATATTCAAAAAACAATATGATGAGGGAGTAGAACTAACTATTACAGGAGACGGGTTTCAAAGGAGAGACTTCACTCACGTAGATGATATAGTTGAGGGATTAATATTAACTTCCAAAAGTGATAAATTTGATTTAGATTTCGTTGAACTTGGAAGAGGAAAAAATTATTCAATAAACCAACTATCAGAAATGTTTGGTTGTGGTTTTACATATATACCAGCTAGACCAGGAGAGGCCAGGGAGACACTATGTGATGTGTCGATTGCAAAGAATGATATAGGATATGAACCAAAGATAAATTTACCAGATTACATAAAAGGAATTACTAATGAGTAAAACAATATCATTTATACAACCAAGTCGTAATAATTTAAAATACCTGAAATGGTCATACGAAAGTATTAGAAAGAATCTTGGATATAGACACGAGATTTGTATGGCAGATGATTTTTCAGATGACGGAACTTGGGAGTGGATGAAAGAGATAGCAGAAAAAGATGTTAATGTAAAAATACACAGAAATAATGGACCCAAGAGATTAGGACATACAATACTATATGACAAACTCATAGATATGTCGTCAAATGATATTGTGATGATATATCACGCAGATATGTATTCACTACCAGGTCTAGATGACGAGATACTAAAATATATCGAGCCAGGTGTGGTTGTGAGTGGAACTAGAATAGAACCACCACTACATCCAGAGGGACCAGAAAAAGTAATTATGGATTTTGGTATTGAACCGGAAGAGTTTCAGGAACAAGAATTATTAAGTTGGTTCAATAATGATTACGAACCACAACAAGATACGACCGAGGGTATATTTGCACCTTGGGCTATCTACAAAGAGGATTTTCAAAAGATTGGTGGACACGATAAACTATTTGCACCACAATCAAAAGAAGATTCAGATATTTTTAACAGATTCGTTTTGAATGGATATCAAGTGGTTCAGACAAGAAAAGGTTGTGTTTATCATATGACTTGTAGAGGTAGTAGATTTGCAGATGGTGCGAAAAGAAACCCTGATGGACAAGTATTTATGAAAGGTAGAGAAACTGATGAATGGTTAATTCAAAATGAGAGGTCATCTAGAAACTTTATTAGAAAATGGGGAACTATGGTTCAACACGACCAATATTTGAAACCTATCATATCCCCAGTATATAGTATTGGTTTTGAATTAACAAAATCTGCACCAGTTGATGTGATAAGATTGTTAGAACCCTGGTGTCAATACTTAGTGGTTCCGGCTAGAGATGAGATACTACAATATATTGAAGAAGAACAACCAAACACAGATTATCAGTTGGATAAAAAATTACATACAGATATCCCCAAGAATCCAATATACGATATAAAGGTAGTATTCGACCCAACTAAATTGAATCAACAAAGTTTTAATATATTACAAAAATTACCAGACATCATTAAAGATAGTGGGTCTGAGGGAGAAAGATTTGAATTGGATATATTTGATATATGGATAGAACAAATGGTAGAACATCAGGAGAACAATATAAATGCATTATAAATTAATACATAAAACAAGTAAAGAGGTAGTTGATACAATTGAGGTATTAAAAACAGAAGAACAGATTGCAAGAGAGTTCTTTCAAAATAAAAAACAATTGGACAAAGAGACCTTTGATAAGTTGTATGAGGTAAAAGTAGATGATGGAAATAGACCTACACGGTTTTAAACACGACGAAGTCGAAGATAAGTTAGCAAACTTACTAATACTTCATTACAATATGGGGAACTTTCCGGTTAGATTGATAACTGGTAAAAGTGATAAAATGAAAAAAATAGTTCGTGATATAGTAAAAGAACACGGATTTACGGAAGATGATTTCTGGAACGATAATCCAGGAACAATAATATTAAGGAGTTAAAAAATGGAAACATTACAAATTTTAGGTTGGATTTATTTAGGTATAATGATTGGTAGTATCGGTGGATTTCTGGCATTAGGATTATTTGTCGGACCAAAGTTCAAAGAATACGAATCAGAAATCAATGACTTAGAGTTCAAAAACAAGATTCTAAAGGGTGAAAACACTAGACTCAGTAAGTATTCTAAAAGAGGAAAACCAGTTCCAAGAAAAAAAAGAAGTTGGAAGAAAAAACCAGTCAAAAAGTAAGTAGATTTTCTGATTAGTGATATTTATTAGTGTATGAACAAGACAGACAAACAAGACCTAAAACTAATAGAGTATCGTCTTAATGAACAAGACGAAAACGTAAAAAATCTACATCTTGAATTTGATGAGAAGTTAGGTGATATTCACACAGACATCAAATTTATCAAAGAAAATCTATTCAATCCCGAAACTGGCTTATGGGCAGAAACAAAACAAAACACACAATTTAGAAAATCCACTACTATGTGGAGAGGAGTAATTGGTGGTGGTGTTATCGCAGCCCTAATAGAAAGTTTTTGGGGTATGTTCACAAATTAAATCAAAAAAAATCATAGAAAAAGCTTGACTTTCTCGCTTATTATTAGTATTATTATATGTAATGATAATGAGAAAGATATTAGGAA
>CEVB01034203.1_pt1 | contig 10395 bp, 7 predicted proteins | sample 531381 | NCBI WGS metagenome assembly CEVB01 (sample SAMEA2622763, study PRJEB7988) | marine metagenome | biome: marine biome (ENVO:00000447); feature: surface water layer (ENVO:00002042); material: "saline water (ENVO:00002010), including plankton (ENVO:xxxxxxxx)" | depth 5 m | reverse complement strand
CCAGTAACACCTACTCCAGTAACACCTACCCCGTCAACCCCTACTCCAGAACCAGATCCAGAACCAGTAGCTGCGAGTAAGCCTTTTTACCTTACTTCTGAGCATGGTAACTCTCTTCAAAACATGAATGTAGATGGTGTTCAAGGTAATATTTTTACAAACAAAAGTAGTTTTGTGTATATGAAAGACAGAAACACGGGTCAAACTTTTACGTATGATGCGAATGAAGGTAAGTCTGAAGAAATGGGGTGGCAAGGATCCGCACCCGGTCCAAACGCAGATCTTATGATTACTTCAATTAATCGTAAACTTGGTGACGATTGGAAGAGTACAGGCGATATATCCAAGTTTAATCTTACGTTTGGAGGAGTAACAGATCCTGCAACTAGTGATGCTTGGGCGAAAGCTGCGAACCATGAACCAGGGTACGAGAAGAAAGAAAAACAGCAACAGTTTCAAGAAACTATGGCTAAGCTGAATGAGTATCAAGATAATTTAGAAAGTGTAAGCGCTACAACTCCAGAAAAAAGTTTTGATGATATGAGTTTTAGTGAGGCGTTTGCTGCCGCTAGAGATACTTTAGGTGCTGGTCAAACGTTTAATTGGAAGGGTAGTTCATATACCACGAACCTCGCACCAGCTACTCCAACGGATACAACAACAACGTATAATGCGTTTGGCGATGTAGTTACTGAAGGTGTGAATGATGATACTACTTTGCAACAACAATCAACAACTGCACAAAACATTATAGCTGCACAAGATGATGAAACATTTGATGCAATGGGTGAAACACCTATAATTGATGATGTTACTATAACTCAAACAACTCTTCCCCCTCCCATAGATACTCAATACGAAACTGATCCATTTACGGGTGGTGTTGATACTATACCAATAGGTCCAGAAAGTTTTGTAGATGATGTAGACACTACACCAGTTACGGGTGCTGATTTTATTCAGTATAATATGTTTGGTGATCCTCTTGGTGTAACAGATTCTGGAGATATAACACCTACAGATGAAGTTTTATCTGGTCTAGCAACAGGTGATCTTCAACCACCAGAAGCTACTGAAGTAGGTTTCTTTGATTTTCTCGGTCCAAGCACCGCTGACGCTGCAACTATTCCAAACAATGAAGAGCTAGAAGAGATACCTAGACCTAAATCTCCCGGTGAGCTTTTGGTTGAAAATCTTTTGAATAAATTTAAGGGTGCAACTAATCCCGGAGATAAATATACTATTGGAGAAGCTATCTATCAGAACCTTTTTGGTGACGATAATCCAGATACGTTTGGCGAGAAGCTAGGTGTTTTGATTAATGATATGGGAGCCGCAGCTGCAGGTGGTTTTCTAAGTGACACCATTGCTGGTGGAACAACGGGTGTTGCGAAGTACATGGATCAGTTTATGAATTACCTTAGAGGTGGAGAGGGTATTCAAGCTGAAGGTGTTTCTCCAGAACTAGGAGATCAAACAACTACGTTCCAAGATTTTGTAAAACCTTTTACTCAGTACATAGATAGCGTTGGTGCAGATATGTACAACCAAATGAGTGAAGATATGCAGCAACGTGTATCTGAAAACGCAAGTTTGGCGGAAGGAACTACATGGGGAGAAGTCTTTACTGGTACTGCAAAAACTAAATCTGGTGCTAATATGTTTGATGATCCTGCTGCGTTGTTAGTAAAAGGATCAGAGGATTTATATGACGTTATTACTGATGTGGTTACGGGTCTAAGTCTAGGTAAAAAAGGTATAGCATTCGTGATGGGTCTGTCTGCAGGCGAAGGTTTTAATAGTGCAGACCAATCAGCACAAGCAAAAATAACAGAGTATATTGCTAACAATCCAGATGAATTTGCTAAAATTGTAGATCAACAATTCAATGGTGATAAGCAAAAAGCAGAGAACGAAATGAGAAATGGTGCTTCGTTTATTGCTAGTATTACTTCTGGACCTGCAGAAGGTATTGGAGATGCCTTGATGGTGGGTGCGATTAAAAAGGTTAATCCATTTGCATCAACTTCTCTTGCTACAAATCCATTGGTTAACATACCTGCTAAAGCAGGAACAGCGATTGCTACTGGTGGTGCTACAGAATCGGTAGCACAAGTAGGAGAGAACCTAGCCTTGGATAAAGGTGCAGGTATAGATACTCCTTTGATGGAAGATACTGCTAAAGCATTCTTTGAGGGAACAGTAGGTGCGGGACCGGGTTCTACTGTAAGTGCTGCTAGTGAAGCTGTAAATCAACCAGGTACTGATACTGGTCCACTTGGTCCAGAGGATTTTGCTCCTCCACCAGTAGATCCAGTAACTGGATTACCTACTCTTGTTACTGTACCAGAGGGTGGGCCTGGAACTTTTGATGTTGCAGAAAGTACATTGACGGGTGATGTATTAGGTCCAAATGTACAAACTGATGTTAGCACATTTGTTCAACCTCCACCAGAAGGTGAAACTTTAGAGGGTGAGTTTGATGATGTTACGGTTCAAGGTGAGATACCTCAATTTACACCACCAAACGTAGGAGCAACTGCAACTGGTCCACAAACTATTCAAACAGAATATGAGAAAGCTGCAGGATTACTTGAAGATAAATCTGCATTAAGTTCACCAGAGGTTCTTGCTGCAACTGATATTATAAAAGATGAGATTGCAAATACTGGTGCATTATCAAGCACTACTGCTATTAACATTTCTAATACAACTGGTATGTCGTTAGAACAAGTAGCAAATATAGCGGAACAAGAGATGGGATTACCTGCATCTTTAGCTACAGGTCAAGGTGAAACAATAACTGGAGTTACACCAGTAAAACCAGATGTTATTTTAGATCCAAGTTCCTTGATACCACCAACTTTAGACACAAGTGCAGATACAGTAGATACGGTAGATCCACTTCTAACACCAGACATGAGTACAGCAGTATTAAATCAAGACCAACAACCGCTTAACGTAAATATTATTTCTGAAGAAGACTTTAAGAAACTTCAAGATGACGCAACAGGAACAACGCTTGATGATAGTATTAATCAAGCCATACAAAACCAACAACAACTTGTATCTGATCTAGGGGTAGATACAGTAGATCCACTTCTAACACCAGATATGGAGAAAGCTGTATTTGAAGGTACAGATGAAGGAGTGGAACAACAAGTTAATATGTTTGGCGACATAGTAGATGATTTCCAAGGTGTAGATGATAATGTGTTAGCACAACAAGAACAACTTGCACAAACAAATATTGTACCTACACAAACAGTAACTCAAGCTCTAACAGGTATTGGAACTGAAGGAACAACAGGTATTGGTTCTACCGCTGATGTTAAAACTGCTGTAGCAAATACTGTACAAACTGAAGATGCAAAAGAAATAATAGAAGAAACACCTGCTAGTGGTGTAACTACAGATCTTCTTGATGCTGTTGTTCAAGAGGATCAACCACTTGTAGAAGAAAAAGAAACTTCAAATATTGAAGAGGTAATAAAAACAAACGTACCAACTCCAGAAACACAAAAAGTAGATGTAGAAGAAAAAGTATCTGAAGGAGAAACTTTAGCAGCTGAACCAACCACAGAAGTAAAAGATACAACTACAACTGATGTGTTTGATAATGTTGTGGATGTTGAGTTCGAGGATATTACAGATCAACAAGCTATTGATGTGGACACAGACACAGAAGCAGATACGGTTGTTACTACAGATCAAATTACAGACGATACTGTAACGCCTGAGTTGATAACAACTGATGTTTCACCAGACGCATTACCTTTAACAACTACAGATACAGTTGTTACAACTGATGTGGCTCCAGATGAAAATGTTACTACAGACCAACAAGTTGTAGTAACTACAGACCTTCCAGCAGATGAGGAAGTAGATATTAGTACAGTAGGTGATCCAGAAGAAGACGTTGAAGTTGAAGTAGCAGATTCTGATTCAGAAGTAGTTAATCCAGTTGATGCACCTTTCGAATGTCCAGATGGGTATGATACTGTAAAACAAGCAGATGGAACTTATATCTGTATTAAGAAAGGTACAAAGATGGTAGGTAGAAGAAGAATAGCTACAAACCCATATTTATCCAAAAGAGGTTTTGCAGGTCCATCTCCTTATGGTCCAACCATAAAAACTGTAGGAACAACTGTAGATACAGTACCAGCAACTAAGAAAGCGTCTTAATGAACTTACAAACGTTACCAGAAGAAGCGCTGAGAGAGATCTTAGCACTAACTCAAGCTAAGAAACGTTTAGATATAAGAGAAGAAGCTCAAGAAAAGTTCATGCCTTTTGCACATCATGTGTATGAAAACTTTATTGAAGGCGCTCACCATAGGGTAATTGCTGATAAACTAGAAAAAGTAGCAAGGGGTGAGCTAAAAAGATTAATAATTAACATGCCACCTAGACATTCTAAGTCAGAGTTTGCAAGTTACTTGATGCCTGCTTGGTTTTTAGGTAGAAACCCAAAGCTAAAAATCATTCAGGCTACTCACAATACAGAACTAGCAGTACGATTCGGTAGAAAAGTTAGAGATCTAATTGCTGATCCACAATATAAAGACATTTTTCCTGATACTAATTTGAAAGAAGACAACAAAAGTGCAGGTAAATGGCAAACAGACAAGGGTGGTGAGTACTTTGCAGCGGGTGTGGGTGCTGCAGTTACTGGTCGTGGTGCTGATTTGTTCGTAATTGATGATCCGCACTCGGAACAAGACGCTATGAGTGAGGGTGCATTTGACCAGGCATACGAATGGTACACCTCTGGTCCTCGTCAACGTCTACAACCGGGTGGTTCAATCATCATTGTTATGACTAGATGGGGTAAAAAAGACCTAACGGGTAGATTAATTGCTGCACAAGGTGGAGATATCATGGCTGACAAGTGGGAAGTCGTAGAATTTCCTGCGATTCTACCGTCAGATAAGCCTTTGTGGCCCGAATTTTGGAACAAAGACGCATTATTGTCCATAAAAGGCTCTCTTCCTGTAGGAAAATGGAATGCACAATGGCAACAAACCCCAACAACTTCCGAATCAGCGATTGTAAAACGAGAATGGTGGCAAATGTGGGAGAAAGAAGACATTCCTCCTTGTAAATACATACTTCAAGCGTATGATACTGCGTTCTCCAAGAAAGAATCAGCGGATTATTCTGCAATTACTACATGGGGAGTGTTTCAACCAGAAGAAGGTGGACCAGATCACATTATTTTGCTAGATGCACAGCGTGATAGGTGGAATTTCCCAGAACTAAAGAACAAAGCCTACGAAGAATACGAGTATTGGGAGCCAGATATGGTAATAATTGAGGCAAAAGCTACTGGAACTCCTTTGATAGATGAGCTTAGACTACGTGGAATACCTGCTTTGGGGTTCTCTCCGGGCAAAGGAAAGGACAAAATAACACGTATGCACATGGTAGCACCACTCTTTGAAGCTGGTGTGGTATGGGCGCCAGAAGACAAGAAGTTTGCTGATGAAGTAATAGAAGAGGTTGTGTCATTTCCAAATGGAGATTATGATGACTTCTGTGATAGTATGACATTGGCGTTAATGAGATTTCGTCAAGGAGGATTTGTTTCTCTTGACGGAGAAGATGATGAAGAGGACACTTATCGTCCTAAACGGGAGTATTACTGATGGCTATAGAACCTACAATCAACCCTGCTCCAGAGGATATAGGAACTGGAACTGGTATGGGTGGTGCAGATATAGAAACCCCTCAAAATCCAGATTTTACTGGTGGTGCAGAGGTGCTACAAGATGGGCAAGGTGGAGCAATCGTACAAGCTCTACAACAAGCGATGGCACAGAAAGGTGGAGAACCACCTGTTAGTCATAGCGCGAACTTAGCTGAGCTATTAGACGAAGGTATTTTAGGAGAACTTTCTTCAGATCTTCGAGCAGCTTACGAAGAAGATTTAGAATCTCGTGCAGAATGGGAGGAAACATATACAAAGGGCCTCGATCAGTTAGGTGTTAAAACAGAAGAACGCACTCAGCCATTTGAAGGAGCATCTGGCGTTACGCATCCTTTAATAGCAGAGAGTGTAACACAATTTCAAGCACAAGCCTACAAAGAACTTTTACCTGCTCAAGGTCCCGTAAAAACACAAGTAATAGGATTACAAGATGCTGCGAGAGAGGATCAAGCTGCCCGTGTAAAGGAGTTTATGAACTATCAGATACTAGAAGTTATGGAAGAATTTGATCCAGACATGGATCAATTATTGTTTTATTTACCTTTATCTGGATCTACCTTTAAAAAAGTATACTTTGATGAAACTAAACAAAGGGCAGTTGCACAGTTTGTTCCTGCTCAAGATCTAGTTGTTCCATACTCTGCATCTGACTTACAAACTGCATCAAGAGTTACACATGTTCTACGATTAGATGAGAACGACATGCGTAAGCTGATGGCGGCAGGAGCATATAGAGATGTAGACTTGCAACCACATGATGAAACATCTGAGAACGAAGTTCGTCAAAAGGTAGATGAGTTACAAGGAACACAGAAAACATACACAGATGATATTTATACGGTGTTAGAAATGCACGTTAACTTGGATCTTGAGGGGTTTGAAGATATGACCCCAGAAGGAGAACCAAGTAAAATAGCTTTACCTTATATCGTGAATATAGATGAAGGATCTGGAGAGATCTTATCAATACGTAGAAACTTTAAAGAAGGTGAAGAGATTGCAAAAAAGATACAATACTTTGTTCACTACAAGTTTATGCCTGGTCTAGGTTTTTATGGGTTTGGTCTTATTCACATGATTGGTGGTCTTGGACGAGCAGCTACAAGTATACTGCGTCAGTTAATTGATGCAGGTACTTTGGCTAACCTCCCTGCTGGATTCAAGGCTAGAGGTGTAAGGGTGCGAAATGATGATGAGCCTTTGCAACCGGGTGAGTGGCGGGACATAGATGCACCGGGTGGAGATATAAAAAGTTCTATTATACCTCTTCCTTACAAAGAACCATCTGGAACATTGGCACAATTACTGGCTGCTCTTGTTGAAGGTGGCAGAAGGTTTATATCTTTGGCAGATCAAACTGTGGGAGATGGCAATGCTCAAGCTCCAGTTGGTACTACAGTTGCTTTACTAGAACGTGGTACAAAGGTAATGTCAGCTATTCACAAAAGATTGCACTACTCACAGAAGAATGAATTTAGAATACTAGCTAGAATTTTTGCAGATAATTTACCACCTGTATATCCCTATGACGTTAGAGGTGGGGATAAAATGATTAAAGCTGCAGACTTTGATGACAGAGTAGATATAGTTCCAGTAAGTGATCCCAACATATTCTCTATGACACAGAGAGTAACTCTAGCACAAACTCAACTTACATTAGCACAATCTAATCCACAGATGCACAATTTACACGCTGCATATCGTAGAATGTATCAAGCATTAGAAGTTCAAAACATAGATGAGATATTACCACCCCCTCCACAACCAGAGCCTATGGATCCTGCTATAGAGAATGCACGTGGTTTGATGGGTGAAAACTTAACTACTTTTCCAGATCAAGACCATAATCTACACATAAAGATACACATAGGCTTTATGAAAACTCCATTGGTGGCTACTACACCTCAAGTGATGGGTATATTCTATGCACATATTATGGAACATATATCACAGTTGGCACGTAAGCAGGTAAGAAAAGAGATACAAGAAGTAGTGCAACAAGCACAATTAGCAGCGAATAAATCTTCACCAGAGAGTAAGATGGCTGCTCAAAGACAAATACAAGAAGTACAACAAAATATGCAAGATCCAGCACAGATGGAGAAATTAATATCTATGCAGATGGAAAGAATTATGGCAGAGGTTCTTCCATTGTTAGCACCACCGGGCAATGATCCAATGGCTGATCCTTTAGTTCAAATTCGTATGAAAGAACTTAATATAAAAGAACAAGACTTGCAGAGAAAACGAGAGGACGATCAATCTGATGTGATGTTAGATCTACAGAAGATGCAACAAAAAGCTGCTACAGATGCAGCTAAGATTGAAAGTCAAGAAGAAATTGCGGCTAATAGAAACAAAGTTAACAGAGAACGAATTGATGTTCAACGTAAAGCTAGCCAAAAGTAATGTTCGATCCAGTTACAGTAACTGCGGTTTTAACCACCGCAACATCTGCATTTAACAACCTAAAGAAAGCATTTGCGATTGGTCGTGATATAGAAACTATGTCATCAGATCTTTCTAGGTGGATGCAAGCTAGTTCCGACATAGACCAAGGAATTAAAAATTCTAAACACCCGCCCTTCTATAAAAAGTTTTTGAGTGGAGATAGTGTTGAGCAAGCGGCGGTACAATGTTTTACTGCTAAAAAACAATTAGAGGAGCAACGTTATGAGTTGCAACAATTTATTAAATTCAAGTATGGATCCAAAGCCTGGGATCAGTTGTTAAAAATGGAGGCGAATATCCGTAAAGAGCGCACAGAAAAATTGTATGCAAAACAAAAATTTAGACAACAATGTATTGAAGGATTCTTTATTCTTCTTTTGCTTTGTACTATTGTAGGATTTATTATTTTTGTTATCTGGCTAAAAAGACAATCTGAAAATGTATGAAGTAAAAGATCTTATATTGTTATTTATTGTATTAGCTGCGTATTATTTTCATACGTTATATCCTCATCCTACAAAATGGTGGATAATGTTGAAGTAGACAATGTTAATTAATTTAGGTATACTACAAAAATTATGAGCTATGTTCCCGGTCAAATCGTAGACGGTCAAATATATACAGATCAAGGATTTGTGGATTTACCCAAACTCGGTCCAGGAATGTCGTATGGTTCTTTTAGTGGACTAAAACCTATACGAGGTTTCCCGGGTATGATGAGTAATCCACTACAACCTCTTTCTGGAGCCTTAAATAGTTTAGCTATGAAAGATAGTTCAGAAACTAATCAACAAAGAGTTGATAATACCATGAGTGGTATTGTATCTCTAATAAATCAAGAGTTTCCTACTTTTCAGAATATGTACGGAACTCAAATGCCTACTTATGGGGGTAACCTCGGTTTTGGTGGTGGTCCAGTACCCGGTTTTGGTGGTGGTATTGTAAGTTTTGGTGTTCCAGATCCAATAAACGATCCTATTAATTATCCAGATAATCCAGCAAACGCTGGAACATTTGACCCATCAGATGCGATGAAAATGCTTGGACAATTAACTGGAGCAGGTCAAACACCAATTCAAGCTACAAACGTTTCATCTCCACTCTCTGGATTAGGTTTGAAAAGTAGTGGCATAGGTTCTATGCTTGGTTCGTTGATGTAGTGGGTAAGAGATCTGACTTTCCCAGAAAGCCAAGAGATTTTTACCCTACCCCTTTTAGTGCAGTAGAACCTTTAATACCTCACCTACACAGATTATCTACGTTTGCAGAGCCTATGGCAGGGAATGGAGCATTGATAGATGCTATAGAAAACTTAACTGGTATGAAGTGTTTATGGAAGTCTGACATAGAACCACAACGTAATGACATATTAAAAAAAGATGTTTTTGATTTAACCTTATCAGAATATACTATGGCATGTGACGTAATTATCACAAATCCTCCTTGGTCTAGAGATTTTTTACATCAATCTATAACATGGCTTTGTATGGTTAGACCCACGTGGTTATTGTTAGATTCTGATTGGATGCACACAAAACAAAGCGTTCCGTACATACAATATTTACATAAGGTTCAACCAGTAGGTAGAGTAAAATGGATTGCTAACAGTAGACATACAGGTAAAGATAATGTAGCATGGCATCTATTTAGTGGACAACCCAAACGGGATCCAGACAAATTTAAATTTTATTCGAGAGGGTATCATGCCAGCGACAATAATAGATGACTATAAAATATTTCCAAGACTTATGATGGGGGTAATAACTATTTTAACCTATCAAAGTGTTCATTGGTTTATGCAGATTGAAGCACCAACTTTAGAACAAGCCGGACTAGTTTCGGTGTCATTTGGCGCCCTAACCGGTTGTTTCGGCATTTGGTGTAGTGGAGAGAAAGGAACCAAAGGTGAGCCTACTCAGTAGTCTTATAGAACCAGTATCTAATTTATTAGATAAAGCAATACCTGACCAAGATCTCAAGCGTAAGCTATCCCATGAGATTGCAACCATGTCAGAGAAACATGCTCAAGAGTTGGCCCTCGCCCAAATTAAGGTCAATGCAGCAGAGGCTGCTAGTGGAAGCCTGTTTAAAGGTGGCTGGCGCCCTTGCGTTGGTTGGCTCTGCGCTATTGCTTTTGGCTACCACTTTGTTTTTCAGCCTGTTATTATTTTTGTAGTGGCACTAGTTGGTATAGAAATACCAGAGTTGCCAGAGTTTGATATGGGTACACT
>CEVB01014640.1_pt1 | contig 10405 bp, 11 predicted proteins | sample 531381 | NCBI WGS metagenome assembly CEVB01 (sample SAMEA2622763, study PRJEB7988) | marine metagenome | biome: marine biome (ENVO:00000447); feature: surface water layer (ENVO:00002042); material: "saline water (ENVO:00002010), including plankton (ENVO:xxxxxxxx)" | depth 5 m | reverse complement strand
ACCCAAAAAAAGCTTCTAGGGTAGCCTGTTTACCATAAGAACGATCAATATTCCAACCGATCTGATCCATGATAAAAGTTAAAGGCTCGACAAAAGCCTTATCATACTGAACACTATAATCTAAATATTTGTGAATGTCAAGTTCTTTTGGTAATTTTGTGAAAAAAGATATGACATTTGATCCCATTGGATTTGGTGTTTTTATGTTTATAAATTTAATCTTGTCACCCTCTTGTATTAGAGGATATTTGTTTGTAAGTTTTTTCTCTCTTAAAAAATGATTGTATAGTAATGCCCCTTTACAATGCATAGGACACGATTTACGAAATATTGAATGACCACTACTCCATTTACTCAAACCATTTACTGATCTTGGAAATGCAATCTCTTCTGGTGAAAGTTTCATAAACTCTTCACGAAATTCTTGAATAAAATCATTTACATCTTTTTCAGTTCCACTCATAATAATCTTGAGTACCTCTTTGATTTTCTTACGACATGGCGCAGGTGTACTAGATTTAGCAGCTTCAACTCCCATAACTTTGAGTTGTGGTTCTTGATAACGAACACCCTCAACATCCCATGCATTTAGAATATATCTTTTCTTTGCTGTCCAGATACCTTTATCTGCAATTACTTCTCTTTTCATTTGCATCTTTTGTTCATATGCATTCACATAATCTGCAAGTTCTTGATAAGACTTTTCAATAAATGGTTCTATCTTTTCACTTGCAATCTTATCTAGAAAGTTTACAATTCTTTGTGTATCACTACAGCCTTTGAACACATGAGTTACAATCTCATCAAATCTGATGTAAACAGAATCTGTGTCTGATGCAATCACATAATCTTTATCTTTTGTTTTGAGAACATTATTAATGTACTCGTTTAATTTTCTTTCGATCCATCTAATACTTAACTGGCCAGAAGTTGTAATACCCTCTGCAATCATAAGTTCATAGTATCTAAACCATTCATTACCAATCGCACCATAAGCAGAGTTTAGAGAAATCTTACGAGCCATCTGAATATTATTAAACCTAGATATGTCTTTAAGATACTTTGGATCTTTTGTATCTTCATACTTCTGTTTTGCATCTAACATTTTCTTCTTGTAGATAGTACGATCATCATACATATCTTGCATCATCTTTGCAAGAAACCCTTGTTTATCTTTTCTAAACATTGCACCATTTGGTGTCAATGCATAGTTAGTTCCCTTGAAAGAATCTAAACCAGTTTTCTTATTGACTAAATCATCAATAGGATTTTTACCTAGATCAATAGTTTTATCTACTAGTGTTTCTGGTGATATATTATACTGCATGATTAGATGTGGATACAAACTGTTTAGATCAAAAGATAATACCCATTTGTGTTGTCCTACTTGAGGCTCTTTCACATATGCACCAACATACTTTTCAGACTTATTCTTTGTTGATGGTTTCTGTGGTATAACAATATTACTTTTAAGTAAATGATTGTATATAAGAATATCCCAATACTTAACAGATGTAAATGAATCAGACATATTAACTTTAGCCTCATAGGTCATAGTCAATATAAGATCAATTAATTTCATCTTATCATCAAGTTTATCTACAAGTTCAACGTCTTGAATATTATAGTCTAAGAATGATTGATAATCTTTTGTATACCAATCACGAAATGTTTCATATGGGTTTTCATCTTTACGTTCACCTAGTTCAACAAATGCAATATGATCTAATCTATATGACTCTTGTGCAGAATAAGTAAACTTACGATATAGTTGTAAATAATCTAACTCTTCAACACCAAGAATATCATATACTTGATCTTTTTTACCAAACCCACTATTAACTAATCTAGAACTCACAATACCCCATGGCGAAAGTTTACGAACTGCATCTTCACCAAGTACAGTATTGATACGATTACATAGATATGGAATATCAAAAAACTCTGTATTCCAGCCAGTGATAATATCTGGATAGTCATGTTCCCACCAATTTAGAAATTGTATAAGAAGTTCTCTTTCGTTTTGACAACGAATATACTTTACATCTTCTCTGTCATTATGATACTCATGCAAACCCCAAACAATAATCTTACCTGTGTCATGTTTCTTGACAGTAATAGACAACATAGGTTCAGCAGCTTTATCTGCATTTGGAAAACCATTTTCACATTCAACCTCAATATCAATCGTTACAATTCTAAGTAGAGATGTATCATATTGTATTTGATTAGGATATGTTTCAGATATGTATGAATATGGAAACTGTGTCATACCACAAACTAAATGTGGTTGACTTTCATATTGTTGTACAAATTCTTTTGCTTCTTTAATTGTAAGAAACTTCATTGGATTGACATTACGACCATCCAATGTTTTCCAATTAGTTTCTTTTGTTACAGGAACAAATAGTGTAGGTTCATACTTTACTTTGAAGTTTGAACGAACACCATTCTCAACTGCACGAACTAGTAAATGATTACCCCACTGGGCAACATGAGTATAAAATTTCATAATATAGTTGTATCACTTTTTATTGTATTTGTCAATCAATCTCTTCAAATAAATTTTGTTGTTCTTCAAACAAATTTCGTGGTGCAGTTTCATCTACAAAATACTTATCCAACATTTCTAATTGATCATGATATCTTGCAACTATGTCAAGTTCTTTTTCTATTTCCTCAAGAACATCTGCATGACCTTTTCCACCAATTCCAGCTGCATTTCTAAAGTAGACTTCGACATTCATAGCGTGTTTTGCTATATGACCTTTTGCATGGTCTTTCATGGCTTTAATCATCTTATCTCTGAACTTCATAACGACTCCTAATCTAGTTTTTTCTTCCCTATGTTATATTTTGTTTCCAATGTCCATTCATGTTTTTCTTTAAAAGAAATAACTTTGATTTGTGACAATGGTGCTTTTGGTTCACTATCACCAATTATTTCAACCAAACCCCAATCACTCAAAAGAGATGCGATAGAGTTTCGTCTAGATACATCATTCTCTGAAATGTTTGTACCTTTACCATCAAGTGCAAATAGTTCTTTAAAATGCACTATGAAATATCTACCTTGTTTATGAAGTATATGACATGATTGATATAGTTTTTTCTCTTTACGAGATGCAACACCAATCCTAGATAATGTTTCACGAACCTTTAGAAAGTCATCTGGTTCTTTTAATTTTACTTCTAGCATCTTATCTTGATGCCATTCAATATTGTTCATTTTCTTCCACCTTTACTCAAACTATTCTTGATAGTTTTTATCTGGTCATTACTAAGTATCTGAAGAGCAACTTTAGCCTTTTCATTACTATAACCATAATATTCTTTTATAAACTCCAAGTCTTTTATTTTGCTACCTCGTACCCAAGGCGCAAACCTATTTTTAGGTCTAATAGTATTTAGTAAAAAATCATATTGTAGTTTATTTTCAAGGTGATGACGCATATTGATTTCATTCACAAACATAATTGTATCATTAAATGGTGCAATACACTTATTAATGATATAAGGCGAATACTTCTTTTCCCACATAGGATCATCTGAGTCCATCAGATTTTCCTTTGTTTGATTAATACTTTTTAGATACTCTTTAAGTTCATAACTCATTGTTCTATACCCATACGTTCTAAGTATTCTGGATATAAATCTGGATTTCCTGTACCACCAGTACCATCTGCTCCAAAATTACATTTTGCTACAATTAGAAAAAATAATATACTTCCATATGCTAGATATTTACCGAACTTAATAAAACCGACATATGATTCTTCTGCTTGTTTCTGTGCAGCTTCTTTTACATCATTACTCATTAATCACTCCTCATAAAATAAAAATATATCACAGGCAAAATTGGTGTTATTATTAAAGTTATCAAACTAATCCAATCCATCAGAGTCATTTAAACCTCACTTGTGACATTATTTCAATCATAAACGCAAGCATATTAATCTCTTGGTCTGCAACAAAAGCTGACTTGTAAGAATAATCTGCAACTGCAAGAACCATATGTGGAACTGTATTAGGATCAATCTCATCATACAATGTATCATAAACTTTTCGATACATTCTAGATGGATCATTATCCAGATTATTTGCAACCCATTTACGTATGGATTTAAAATCTTTATCTTTTAGAAAAGACACTAGATCTCTCATATTTGTTTCTGATATATTTACTAGAATACCAGAATCAATTGTTCCAGATGCAGAATATCTTTGTAGTTCATTTAGAACTCTTCTCCAATCTGGAAAGTATTTTTCTACAACACCAGCAACAGCCTTTGGTTGAAACTGAACATTCTCTTGTATCAGAATAGTTTGGACTCTTTTAAAGAACTCACCAGCAAGTGTTGGTTTAAGAGAACTTGGAATACGAAATTCAATCACAGAACATCTACTATGTAGTGGTTCTATAATACGATTCTTAAAGTTGCAAGTAAGAATAAATCCACAATTCTTATGAAACTCTTCTATGAACCCACGCAAAGCAGGTTGAGTTGATTGTGGATTTAAATAGTCGGCCTCATCTAGAATTACGAACTTTCTTTTACCATCCATAGAAACAGTTGAGGCAAAGTTTTTGATTTTATTCCTAAGAACATCAATACCAGACTCTTCAGAACCATTTATCATCATGTAGGTTGCGTCTAGTTCTTTCAACATTGCTTTTGCAATTGTTGTTTTTCCTACACCAGGCCCACCAGACAATAGTAAATTAGGAACATGACTCTCATTTACAAATGTTTGAAAAGTTGTTTTGAGATCATCTGTAAGAATACAATCACTTATTTTGGATGGACGATATTTCTCCACCCACAAAATCACATCATTCATTATATATACTCCTAAGACTTATGATAAACTAACAGTAACAGTTATTAATGCCAATACAATAATTGCAACTAACAATAATATAACTGGAAATTTACTAAGCATTAGGAAGCCTCTAGGGCAATAAAGTATTCAATATCCTTTGATACGTTTTTGAAGTGTGATATTCCTTTGTTGGAAACTTGTACTTTGTAGTCACCATTTAAAAGTTTTAAGTTTTCAACTTTAAAGAAATGTGAGAATGTACTTGATGAGTTTTCACCAACTTTCATACTAAAATCATTTGATGTATCATTCTTTCGATCTGTTACAACAAGATTAATATCACCACCGACAGTTCCTTTTACTTCAACATCTGGTGTTCCAAGAACAGCTGATGCTTTCATAATTTGATTAAAAGTATCTTGTGTAAATGTAAACTCAACATCTACAGAAGGCATAGTTATATCTGTCTTTGGTGATGTAACAATAGATGGATCACTAAAGAAATAGTTAAGAGAACTTCCACCACCCTCTTCATCTAACTTTACACTTTTTTCAGAAAAGTTAAGTGATGGTTTTTTAAATAAAGAAAGTGCAGATAAAAATTCATTCAAATCATATATCGCAAATTCATTTTGAAATGTGTCTGGTATCGTTGCTTTTGCAACAATATTTTTCATTGCAGACATAGTTCCAATCACATTACCACCATTAACCATTAAATTTTGATTAATAGAGGAGAAGTTCTTTAAAACTTCTTTTGTATCATTACTAAGATTCATGTTCACTCCTTATATTTGTCATGATTATAGATTGCCATTATACCATAATGTACTATTTTAAACAAGTCATTTCTATTTCGTCCTTGTTTTTTTCCATATCGTTGTGCGTATTTCATCACATTTCCGATACAAAAACCCTCGCCATGGCCACTGTCCATGATAAATTCTGATGCTTGAAATTTGTTGTGAGAATAATGTGCGTCATATGTTTTGTCTACATATGCTTTTAATTCGTTAAGTATTTGTTCTTCATTATAACGATATTGTGGTTTTTTCATAATATAAATCTCTCCATTTTCACATACTATAACATAAAAAAGTGCCTCTGTCAAGAGGCACTTTCAGATAACAATTACTTGATATCAATTAAACGAGGTTTCTTTTCCTCTGGTATTACTCTTTCTAATTGAATAGAAAGCATACCATCTTTTAATGAACCACCATTTACAACAATATCATCTGCAAGAGTAAATTTTCTTGTAAAGTTTCTTGTTGCAATACCACGATAAAGTTTATCATCTTCATCTTTTGATTCTTTAATAGATTTAATTGATAAGACGCCTTCTGCGACTTCTACCTCAATATCATCTTTACCATATCCTGCCAAAGCCATTTCAATAGTAAAGTTGTAGTCACCATCTTTTATAATATTGTAAGGTGGAAAGCCAGTTGATTCTGCTTGATGATTTGCATAATCCCACAATCTATCAAATTGTCGATCAAATCCAACTGCATAAGGTGTTAAGTGATTTACGTCAAACGCTTGAAGTGCGTTTCTAAAAGTGCTTAAATTTGTCATATTGTTATCTCCTTTATTAAGCAAGATTAATGTGATAGACCTAAAAGCATCTATCACTATTATTTATATAGGGATTAACTTTGAGAAGTCAACCCCTATACAAAACTTTTTTAAACTTTTTCTGCGTACTCAAGAGCCTTGTCTAGAGCCTTTAGTTTAACTTTTCTGTTTCTACCATACCATGCAGATGTTAACCTACCATCAGTACTTCTACCTTGTAAGTGATCTGTCATGTGAGTTACAGAATTAAATGCTTGCCACCATGAACCTTCTGCAAACTCAGCACCAGGCTGTTCTTGTAAATTTTCATGAGCAAGTTTTGCATTTCTAGATGTAAAAATTTTATCATCTGATTTTGCAGGCGAACCAAATACTTCATTGAAGTAGTTCACCACATTATCTGCACTATATCTTTTAGATCCAAGAAACTCAGCCATTGACTTGTACTGTTGCATCTTTTCTCTTGCAATACCTAGTGCATCTTTAACTTCATCTTCATTGAACTCTTTTCTATGATTAACAGTAATCATACTATCAGACTTTGCAGACAATGATAAAGTTAAAGTATTGTTACAAACAACACGAATTGGTGTCATTCTAATATTAATTGCTTTTCCAAACTGATGTGGATTAGTAAATAGAAAGTAATTTTCTGTAACATCACCCTTGAATAACTCAAAAGATTCGTTTGTTTTTGCAAGTGCCCAAACTAACTGACCATCTTTTAGTGATCCTGCTGTGTGCATTTCCATATCACCAGCCATTACATACTCTTGGAAAAAGTTAAATGCTTCTGAGTTCTGAACTGGATTCCAACCAGAACCTACAGTATCTAAAACTGTATTATCAGATGTACGAACTAGTGCTTGTTTGTTAGGTATTTTAACACCATTGACAGTATACATATCTTGTTTTTCAACTGTCCAATCTAGTCCAGCAACTTTTTGGAATTGGTCTGGTGTAATATCACCCTCTACTTTAGTACCAAGTCCATGCCATGGTAATGCACCGACATATGCCATTTGTGCCTTTCCATCTACTATTTCTAATTCATGAGCCATTATATATATTTCCTCTCTTATTTAATTAACTATAGAATCACTATATCATGTTATGATAACATTGTCAAGACGTTCTTCCAAAAAATTCAATAGTATTTTTTCTTCCAATATCACTTTCAAAAAAATACCAACAACAATTATCTTTACCAACACTAGAACTTCCCTCTATCCATTTAACTCTACCAATACTTACAATTTTACTTAAATATTTTAAGTATGGTATTGATTGTTTAGTATGCATCCAATCTGAATCGAAAAGAAGCCAAGTTGGTTTTTGGCTTACAAAATGTTCTATCATGGGATGTAGAATTTTACGATTCCAAGGCGGATTAGTAATAATATAATCACATTTTGTATAACTTTTAGATAATGCATCACCATATCTTACCCATTCATGCATTGGTTCTATATCATGTGCATCTGTGCAAATACCACCATTTTTTACCAAATGACTAATTAATATTCCATCACCAGCACATGGTTCTGCAAAAGTAAATTCACCTATTAAATGTGACAATAAAGGGATTACTGCTTTATAAGGTGTTGGATAATAATCCCTAGGCATTCTTTCAAAATTACTACGTTTTCCCATTAAACTACTTTACTAAAATTCCTATTCTTTTCAAATTTAATTGTGCTTCTGAATTTATCGTACAGTATATCTTGTTTATGAGATATAACAAATACATTCTGGTCACTAAATGTATTCAGTATCTTTAAAAAATCATCTGTACCAGTTGTATCTAATGAACTATCAAATATTTCATCTAGTATAAGTAGATTAGTATTTGTAGAGTTTTTCATCTTTGCAACAGCTCTCCAAGTAAATAATAGTGCAAGATCTATTCTCATCTTTTCACCCTCTGAAAATGATGCATAAGAAAATTCATCTCTAAATCTTGACTTGATTGTTTCGTTGAAATTTTCATCAATATTAAAGTTTACATAAAAATCCATACTAGAAAGATAAGTATTTACCAACTTATTCATAATAGGTAAGTATTGTTTTACAATCTTTGTTTTAATACCACTATCTTGTAACAACTCTCTTGCAACATCAATATAAAACTTATCTTTTTTAAGTTTCATCTTCTGTTCTTCTATATGTTCTAATCTACCTTTTAGTTTTGCAAGTTTTTCTTTATCTTCCTCTGATATAGAACTAGAGTTATAATCATCAATATCTTTTTGTAGTTTCTTATTGAACTTGGTCAACTCACTAATACTAGATTTTATCTTTGCAATTTCTACATCATAAGATCTTGCCTCTTCCAGTTTGGCTAGTATTTTATCCAGTTCATTTTGTTCTTTATTTTCTAGTTTAGATATTTCTTCTATTGCCTTTGATATCTTATCAATCTTTTCTTTTCTACTATTAATTTGATTTGTTTTCGTAACATCTGTTATTGTCTGTTCACAAGTAGGACATATATCATTTTGATTAAAAAACTCTATTTGTTTTTCATGGTCAGACTTTTTGTTTGTAAGTGCAGCTTCTGTTTTACTAAGTTTCTTTAGTTTCTTTTCTATAATATCTTTACCAGATAATTCTAATTGAAAAATTTTACTATTATAAGTTTCTAAATCCACCTCTTTCATTTTTATGGATTGATTGTTAATATCAAGTTGTTGTATATTCTCTGATACAATATTAGATTTACTGTCACTTACCTCTGTAATAAATCTTTCTTGTAATGTTATCTTTTCTTTAGTAAGTTCATATTCATTATCTACAGTTCTTGTTTCTTCTGTTAACTCTTTATTTTTATTCTTTAATAAAAAGTTCATCAAAGAGAATATTTTTATATCTAATATATCTTCTACAACCTCTCTACGAGCCTTTGTTGATAGTTGCATAAATGGAACAAAGGTTGAACTACCAAGTATAACAACTTGTGTGAAAGATCTATAGTTTAATCCTAGTATTTGTTGTTCTAAATGTTTCTGATAATCTCTTGCATTTGCATCTTGATTAATCATGTTATCATCTACATACACTTCAAACTTAGTAGGTTTAATACCACGAACAACACGAACACTTTTCTTACCTATACTAAATTCTACTTGTACTTCTGTACCACCATTATTTACAGAATTTACTAGTTGTCCTTTTGATATACTACGAAATGGTTTATTAAATAATCCAAAACATAATGCATCAAGAATAGTAGATTTACCAGAACCATTCTCACCTATTATAAGTGTGGAATGATTTTCATTTAATACGATTTCAGTAAAGTTATTACCTGTAGATAGAAAGTTTTTCCATCTAACCTTTTCAAATATTATCATAGTTCTAAATCACTTGCCTCTACATATAAAGATTTCATCATGTTTGTAAGTCTTGATTTATCTAGATTTACATCAAGTTCATCAATGTATCGTTCTAGTAAAGTCATAGTATCTTCTGCATTATTAATAATTGCATCATCAACATTTGATGCGTCAAGATCACTAAAGTCCTCAACAATCTTTACCTCATAAGCTCCAGATGATGATAATACTTTGTCAATAAATCTATCAAAATTATACATATCTTTCTTATTGACAACAACAACTTTTACATATTTCTCTGATAATGTTGATACATCATACTGCATATAGTCCATAGTTGTGTCATCATAATATACCTTTTCAAATATATTGTATGGATTAAGTATACGTTCTAACTGTCTTGTTTCAGTATCAAATACATGAAATCCTTTTGGACATTTGTTATCACTCCAAGTAAGTTGATATGTAGAACCCAAATAATATATATGTCCATTGTCAGACTTCTTATGAAAGTGCCCTGTAAATACTGTATCAAATTTATTGAATAAACTGGCTGGGTGTCCAGATTCAGAGAAGTGACCATTGTGCATTTCAAAACCACTTACCTCTAAATGACCCATAGCAATCTGTGCATTACTTTCATTGATTGCGTTCATAGTATCAGAATA
>CEVB01005854.1_pt1 | contig 10407 bp, 12 predicted proteins | sample 531381 | NCBI WGS metagenome assembly CEVB01 (sample SAMEA2622763, study PRJEB7988) | marine metagenome | biome: marine biome (ENVO:00000447); feature: surface water layer (ENVO:00002042); material: "saline water (ENVO:00002010), including plankton (ENVO:xxxxxxxx)" | depth 5 m | reverse complement strand
TTGTGTCAGCGCAAAATGAATTTAAGCAGATTGCTATGAAGCAAACCACACCTAGCTCAAGTGTTGGTGCGGCTGGTGATGCGGCAGGGATGATAGCTTGGGATACTAATTATATTTACATTTGTACGGCCGCACATGATGGATCAACGGCAATTTGGAAGAGGGTGGCTTTGTCCACATACTAGTATGCAAGATATATATATAAATCAGATAGAACGATGTCGGCACTGGATTGAGGCCGCACTGGAGTATTCTGGCGGTACACATAACTTTGATGATATAGTTGACGGAATAAAAGAAGGGCGTATGCAACTGTGGCCGAGTGCTAGGGGGTGCATAGTCACAGAAATTGTGATATACCCTAGAAAAAAGTACTTAAATATTTTTTTAGCAGGTGGTGAATTGGATCAAATATTAGATATGCATGACAGTGTTAGGGCATGGATGATCGAACAAAAGTGTGACGCGGCAATGATGTCGGGTCGTTTAGGATGGAAAAAGCCATTAGAGAAACAAGGATGGTCATTCTTGCAAGCTCATTTTGTGAAAGAGGTGTAAAATGGCAGGTGGTACAAATCAAAAAAATATAACCTTACCAAGGTTTTATGAGACGGCGTTACAGCAGCAAATTGGTCAAGCGCAAGACACGTCTCAAATTGGCTACGTTCCATACTACGGTCCAGACGTCGCTGCTTTTTCTCCTATGCAAGAAGCAGCTTTTCAAAATACAAACGACGCCGCAGCTGCTTTTGGCATGGCTTCGGCAAATCCCACCACAAGTTTCATGCCTGAAACCACGACAATGGGTGGCGTTACTGGATATGCCTCGCAGCCGTTGATGGAGGCAAGTATGGACGCTTTTGCGGCTGACAGGCCGGGGCAAGCCAGTTTTATTGAAAGCATGACAATAGATCCTGTCACAGGAGTACCTGGTAGTAACAGTCTTTCAAATCAACCAGTGGCGTTAGAAATGACTGCCGCTCAAAAGAGAGGAAAGTAAAATGGCCGGAGGAGCAAACCCGCAAGCTGTCGCAGCACCACAGCCGACCAATCCATTTATGAGAGCGTCATCCGCTAATCAAATGGCACTCAACACTTTCGCGGATCCGAGTGCTAGAGCGATGCAAATGATGAATCCTTATCAACAACAGGTGATTGACGCAACTTTGCGAGACGTCGGAACCGCCGCACAAATGGGGTTAAATCAAATAGGATCGCAAGCACAGGCTGCGGGAGCATATGGAGGCTCACGGCAAGGCATAGCTGAGGCGGAGGCTCTCAAAGGATTTAATCAGCAAGCTCTTGATCAAACTGCCAGATTAAGACAGCAAGGTTTTAACACCTCTATGGCAAATGCCTTTAACGCCGCCTCAGGCCTTCAGAACGTGGGGCAACAGGCTTTTAATATGGGACAGGCACTAAATCAAAATCAAATGGCTCAGGGAGCCTTACAGCAAGCGGCAATGCAAAGGTTGCTTGATGCGGGCAAATCGCAATTCAGAGGTCAAACTGGCGCACCAAACCAAGCCTTAAGCACGTTTACCGCCGGAATCACTGGAATGCCTCAGATGCAAGGCGAGCAAAGTTATATGAATCCGGGATTGCTTAATTACGCACAAGTTTTAGGGATGCTGTAAAATGAACAGGTACGACCTAGAAGATTTAGCAAGGAGAACGGCGGCAAGCTACAACTTGCCTCCTGAGATATTTTTACGTCTTATTAACACAGAAAGCGGGTTTAACCAAAACGCTGTGTCGCCAAAAGGTGCGATTGGATTAACTCAACTGATGCCCGGCACAGCGCAAGAACTCGGTGTTGACGCGACTAATATAACGCAAAACATCGAGGGCGGCGCAAGGTATCTTAGGCAGATGCTTGATAAATATAACGGCAACATGGAGTTAGCACTGGCAGCCTATAACGCTGGTCCCGGCAATGTCGACAAATTTGGTGGCGTACCTCCATTTGCAGAAACACAAAATTATTTATTTAAAATGTTAGGTCGTCAGCCCGCGCAGCAACCAAACATGAGAGCCACAACAAGAGGCGATGAGCCACAATCACAAGGTTTACTTGGCACTTTTGGTTTTGGTGGGGCCATAAACCCACAGACCGGGATGACCGGACTTCAGAATGTAACACAAGCATTGGATCCTTTGTTGCCGCCGGAGCAACGCATGGGACAAGTAATTAGAGACCGAGGCAAGTCGACAAAGCAAACGATACAAGGCAACAACACCGCAAGATTGTTAGATTCATTGCCGGGCGGTAAACCGTACGCTGACGCAATACGAAACGGTGGCGACGGTCAGGCTTTATATTTGCAATATTTAAAAGATCAAAAAGACGGAACTTTAACAAAAAAAGATAAATTTGACGCAACAAACAAATTGCGCCAAGAGTTTATTGGAAAACAGGAAACTAAGGAATTTTCAAAGCAGGTTGCTGCCTTTGCTAGAATTATGAGATCAGCTGAAGATCCAACAGCTGCAGGTGACTTAGCTCTTATTTTTAATTATATGAAGTTGCTTGATCCCGGTTCAACCGTTCGTGAAAGTGAATTTGCCACAGCATCCAATGCGGGCGGCATCGATGACCGAACCAGAAGCCTGTTTAATTATTTAAGAACTGGTGAGCGTCTTAGCAAAGAGCAACGTAAAGATTTCTTAGATCGTTCAGTGCGTTTGTATCGCGGTGCCGAAGATCAATTTGCGTCAATCAGGGACCAATATATTAAACTAGCAGAAAAGCAAGGTTTGCCTGTTGATCAAATAATTATTGATTCTCAGTACGTTGGCGGCGATATCCCAGAAATAAACGAAAATATATCAATTGCTACTATGCCACCAAAACCAACCACAGAGGCGGGTTTTGATGAAGAATTTGTTAACAGATTTCCAACGCAAGAAGACTGGGAAAATTTCTTTTTGAACATGGACCGATCTGATCAGCTTGCATATGTCAACGCATTGAAAAAGGACAATTAATATGGGTGCAAAAGAAGCTCAAGCAATTGCCGGGTACGCTCCGAAGCAAAGAGTCCGAACAATGGCGCAAGGTTTCACCTTGGGCTTTGCTGATGAATTGGAGGCTAGAGCCGTTGCCTTGGCATCAGGTAGACCATACGACGAGGTTTTGGCAGAGGTCAGAGATAAACTCGAAGCGTACAGACGTGCAAATCCAGTTTCTTCAACGCTGTATGAGGCGGGCGGCGCAATGATTCCAACGGCACTGGCTTTGCTTGCATCGCCATTTACTGGCGGAACATCGAATGCGGCTACTGCTCCCAGTTGGATGAGATTGCTCGGTGTTGGTGCGTTAGAGGGCGGTGCGTATGCTTTCGGAACGGGTGAGGGTGATTTCAATCAACGGGCTGACAGGGTTTTACCAGGTGCTGCTCTTGGTGCTCCGACCGCTGTAATTGGTGGAACTGCTGCAAACGTTGTGATGAGCGGACTGAAGAGATTATCGGATGCGGGCAGAAGGATTGCGGGCCGACGAGGATCAAGTGTTGTTGAAAACGAAATACAAAGGCTCGTACAGCAAACCGGAAAAGATGCAGAGCAAGTTGTGCAAGACTTAATGGATGGACGCATACTTGCTGAAAACAGAACACTAGCGGCTGCTGTAAAAATCATGCAAACAGGTCCGGCAACGCCAGTTATCCAAAAAGCTATGAGAGAAAGACCACGAATGCAGCGCGACAAAGCCGGGCAAGTTTTATCTGAGACGCTTGACGATGGCAATCCAAATATGGACGCTGTTAGAAAATATCGTGAAAGCGATGCGGAAACGCAAAAAGCAATAAGTAGAGAATATAAACAATTTAGACGACCTCGCGTCGATGCTTCCGTTTTTGAGGACTTAAAAAAGATCTTGCAGCGCAATCCGCAATTTGGAGAAGATCTAAATGAGATGCAAAACACGTTAATGAGAAAACCATTATTTAGTTTTGACGATGCGGGCGATATAAAATTTTTACGTAGGCCAACGGTGCAAGAGGCTGAAGAGGTTTATAAGGTTATAAGGGATCGTGGAATCTCTATGGAAGCCACTAAACCTTTCTTAGCAACTGGTACTAAGAACTTGGGTCGACGTCTTAAAGATAAATTAAACAAAGCATTTCCAAAACTTGCAGATGCTAGATCTCAAGCACAAGCAATACAAATAAATCGTCAGGCATTTGAAGCTGGTAAAAAGTCGCTGGGCGGTAGAGACGTTTATGAGACCCTTATGGAGCTTGAAGAAAAGTTTGGTTCACCCGAAGCGTTGGACAGCTTTAGAACAGGGTTTTTGGCCGGGGTCCAACAACAGCTAACACAGGCGAGGCAAAAAGGTATTATCAGAGATTTACTCGATGATAGTAAAAAACAGGGAATGTTGCTTCGCAACTTAATTTCTGATGATAATGAGTACGACAAAGTTATTAAACAGCTACAGCTTGCTGCCGACAGCGAGGACGTGGCACAAAAAGTATTGAGTGGAAGTATTACAATTGAGGGTCAGATTAACAAGGCCGCACAAAATTCTGGCATTGGTGCAGCAGACGTTATTGGACTCTTTAGTTACAATCCAGAGTCTTATTTTAGAACAGTGAGTAAACTTGCAAACAGATTTTCAAGAGAATTAACACCAGATGAAAATTTAAGGATTGCGCAAATTCTTGTCTCTGAGGATCCTGACCTAGTGAAAAATGCTATCTTTGACGATAGCGCTATGCAGAAACTGGTGGATTGGTTTGATGCTAACAAGGGTCGTGTTATGGGCGCGGGCAGAAAAGCAGGCGCGGTTGGCGGTGGTTCTCTCGGGACCACAATTGCTGATAACATAGGACTCTTTGAGCTAATGGAGCAATTAAGATGAAATTAGAAAAACTCGATCAATTACAAATTGAAAGCATTGTTTCCAAAGCCATACAAGACGCGGTGGATTTCATAGATGATGAAATAGAGCCACAAAGAATTAAAGCACAAAGATACTATGATGCCGAGGTGGATATAGGACATGAGCAAGGCCGCAGCGGTGTTGTGGCAACGAAGTGTCGTGAGGCCGTGAGAGGTTTAAAGCCTTCAATTCAAAGGATTTTTTTGACAAACGAAAAACCAGTTGAATTTGTGCCACGCGGACCGGAAGATGTGAATGCGGCAGAACAGGCAACTTCTTATATTACATATAAGTTTCATCAGCATAATGGTTATAGATTGCTAAATGACGTCATGCAGGACGCGATGGTTAAAAAAACAGGGATTGCCTACGTTTATTTTAATGAAGAAATGCGCAGTGAAATCCACACGTATACAAATTTAAATGATGAAGAATTTGCTTTGCTTGTGGAAGACGACGAAGTTGAGGTCGTTGAGCATGAGGAAACTCAAGCCGCCGTTATTGATGAAACAGGCATGGAAGTGTCTCAAACATCGCACGACTTAAAAATAAGTCGCCAGGTGCCTGTTGGCGATCTTTGCATCGAAAGTTTACCTCCGGAAGATTTTTTCGTGGATCGTAACGCAAGAAGTATGGATGACTATTACATTTGTGGTCACACAAGCGAAAAAAGAATTTCAGATTTATTAGCGATGGGTTTTTCGTTGGACGACCTCAAAGGTTTAGATGGTGATGAATATAGCAGCGTTGACGATGAAACCGAGTTTGAAAGACGTGGCTACTCGGTAGACAACAGTGATGATGAAAATATTACAGCATCGTCAAAAAAGATAACAGTTACAACAGCTTACATGATGTTAGATATCGAGGGCACTGGTGTTCCACAGCTTTATCAATTCACCTGTGCGGGTGGGATGTACACTTTGCTCGATTACACTGAGGCTGATTATGCTCCTTATGCAATTTTTGAGTGCGACCCGGAAAGCCACGCATTTTTTGGAACGTCTTTAGTTGATTTAATTATACATGATCAGGATGCCGCCACTTCAATGCTCAGAGGTGTGTTGGACAACGTTGCACTGACAAACAATCCCGGTGTGCAAGTTATGGAAGGTCAGTGTGCAATCGATGATCTTTTAAATAATGAAATAGGAAGGATTGTTAGAGTTTCTAGTCCCAATGCTGTCACTGAGATGACCGTGCCTTTCACTGCTGGATCGACACTTCCAGCTTTACAGTATTTTGATCAGCTGGTTGATAATAAAACTGGCGTTTCAAAAATGGCGCAAGGCTTAGATCCGGATGTTCTTAAAAGCACCACCGCAACTGCAATTGCTGCTTCGCAAGAGGGACAAACAGGTCAAGCAGAAGTTATAGCCCGAAACTTCGCTGAAGGCGGTATGAAACGTATGTTTAAATTGATGCTGCAGTGCATGATAAAAAACACTAATAAAGACGAAATTATGCGTCTAAATGGTGAGTTTATTCCTGTCGATATTAAAGACTGGGATGCTGATATGGATATGACAATTAACGTCGGTATCGGAACAGGTCGTGAAAATGACAAAGTATTGGCGTTACAGCAATTGCTGCAAATTCAACAAACAATTTATCAACAATATGGTCCAGCAAACGGTTTAGTTTCTTTGACGCAAATTAGAAATACGATTGCTGACATCATGGGCTTTGCCGGGATCCGCAACAGTGATCGATATATTGCGCCCATGACGAAGGATGTTGAGGCTGCCATGTTAGCACAACAACAGCAACAAGCGATGCAAATGGCGGCTATGCAGCAACAGGCACCGGATCCCAACCAAGCGTTTATGCAAACAGAAATGATGAAATCACAGATGGATATGCAAAAAGCAGCCATGAACAATCAGGCTAAAATGCATGAGTTGGCAATGAAAGACGATTTACAGCGCGATCAAATGGTGCAAGACTTAGCAATTAAGGTTGCTGAGATACTAGGAAAGTATGGAACAGCTGTGGACGTCGAACAAATAAAGGGTGAGCAAGCTGCCGTGAGGGAGCATCACGCTCAAATGATGGGAATGCAAGGTAGTGGATATTGAGCAAAGGGCTAAACGCTCTAAATCATTACTAGAAAACGAGTGGTTTAATGAAACCATGAAGGATTTACGAAATCAGCAAACAAAGATTTTCGTGAATAGTGCCGCTCATGAATTGGAACAACGTGAGGAGGCTCACGCCATTTTGCGAGCATTAAAATCAATCGAGGTATCACTGCAAGCCGATGTGGATGCGGTGAAACTCATAGAGAGAAGAGGATAGCACCGTTATGGATACGACTAAGCCTAGTGGATCATTGGACGCAGTAGAAAACCTGATCTTTGAGCCACAACCAAATCCTGAACCAGAAGCTGAAGAAGCTGTCGAGGTAACTGAAGACCTACAGACCGAGGCAGTCGAAGAGGCTGAAGTAGTAGAGGATGTCGATGAGGTATCGGACATCGATGAAGAAGCAACTGATACTGAGGATGTACTAGAAGACGACGCAGCCGTTTCCTTGGAGCTTACGGATGATCTAATGATTGAATATAAATCAAACGGAGAAATCAAAAGCAAAACCTTAGGGGAGCTAAAGCAAAGCGCCGCCGGACAAGATTATATTCAAAAGGGAATGGCAGACAACGCAACTCTCAGAAAAGAGTTAGAGGCGGCAAAGGATGACTTTGCACGTGAAAAAGCTGCTGTGACCGAAGAACGCCAAGCCTTGATGACTATGGCGCAACAAATGCAAAGTGGTAGTATTCCACCGTTGCCAGAGTACCCATCCGAGGAGCTTAAACAAAGCGACCCAGTAGGTTGGAATTTGGCAGCAGAGGAGTATCGTCACGCGGTTGATGTACGCAATCGATGGGAAAACAACGTGAAAGCTATGGCTGAACGTGATGCTATAGAAAAACAAAATGCTGAGAAAGAATTTCTATCTCAACAGGCCATGCGTTTAACAGATTGGATGCCTGAGTTTAAGGATCCAGAAAAGCGAAGTGCATTTATTCTTGATATGTCAAACAAAGCTAAAAAACATTACAATCTCACTGATGAGCAAATGCGTAGTGTTAAAACGGCTGATGAAGTCATGATTTTAACTGATGCCCTTAAATATCGCGAGTTAAAAGCAAATCAATCTGCGGCAAAAGCAAAAGCCAAAGGTGCAAGGACAACCGTTAATAAGCCCGGAGCGCGTAAATCAAACATTGCATCAAAAACGTCAAGAGCAAAAGAGGCAAAGGCAAACATGAGCAAGAGTGGCAGCATCGATGATGTTGCGAAGTTTCTCTTAAATTCTTAATTTGTCGAAAGGACTATAATCATGGCCGTAACTGCCAACACAAACGAGACATACGATGTCACAACCATAAGAGAGGACCTATCTGAAGCGATGGCCTCTATCACCCCAACAGAGACAATTTTAATGTCCTCTATTGGAACACGCAACGTTGACAACACTTTCTTTGAGTGGAGTGAAGTTGACCTTGCAGCAACCAGTGCTAACCGCCAGGTTGAGGGTGACGTGGGCTTAAGTAACACATCCCCTACAAATGCAGTCCGCAAAGGAGCGCACACACAGATTTCAGCTAAAGTTGTTGAGGTCAGTTCAACAGCAAACGCCGTCAATGGTGTTGCAAATGCGCAGACTGTTGCAAAACAGGTAGCCTATAAATTGGCCGAATTAAAGCGTGACATGGAGGCCATGCTCTTGGACAATGTCCCAAGTGCGGCAGGTAGCTCTGGCAACGCCAGACAGACCGCTGGTCTCCCGGCATACCTAACCACAAACGTATCTCGTGGTTCTGGTGGCGCCAACGGCACAACATCAGGCACTGGTGAAGCGGGTTCTGTAAATGCTGCAGCGACCGATGGTACATTAAGGCCCATCACTGAGTCTCTTCTGAAAACAGTAATAAAATCATGCTGGGAGCAAGGTGCTACACCAACTATTGTGATGTGTGGATCTTCACAGAAGCAAACCATATCAACCTTCACAGGTAACGCGACTAAATTTCAAGAAGTCGACGATAAAAAATTAACAGCTGCTGTTGATATTTATATTTCTGACTTCGGTGAAGTACAGATTGTGCCTAACCGCCATATGCGTAAACGTACGGTGTCAAGTGTGGTGCATACGCCTGATGTTCTTGTGCTAGATCCGTCATTTGCAGAGGTTGCTTACTTGCAGACTGCCAAGCAAGAACCTTTGGCTAAGACAGGTTTGTCAGAGCGAAGATTAATTTCATGCGAGTACGGCTTGCAAGTAACTTCGCAAAAAGCTCATGGTATCGTGGCTGATATCCAAAACTAATGAAAAAAGGTGGGGCAGCAATGCCCCATCCACACGGAGGATATTATGAAAGTTAAAATAACAACCGACAGAAAGCCCTTTGTTAAAGGTGCTGCCGCCAACGAAGGCGACGAAATAGAGGTAAGTGCTGACGAAGGTGCAATTTTATTGCAAGCCGGGTTTGCACTTGAGATAGGAGCATCCAAGCCAAAAAGAGCTCGAAATGCAAAAGGTCAGCTGAAAAAAGACGATCCAAATACACCTGATGTGAATGAAGCATGGGAAGACGGAAAGGGTCCGGCTAAAAAAACAAAGAAGAAAGCTAAAAAATGAGTGTCCAAACAAGATATTTTGATGAAGATGGAAAAATAATTATTCAACGGACTCAGGATGTTCAGCGCATTTTAGATTTTAACAAAGAGCGAAACATTGATGGTCATAATCGCAGATCAGATATGAGGCTTGCCGGGTCAATACCTTTTGTTGTGATCGAGCAATGGGTGCGCGAAAGCGGATGCAAATTAGGGTCTCCAGAATTTCTAGAGTATTGTAAGAAACAATTAATGTCCGGCAATTATAGCAAACTAATTGCCAACGGATATTAAATGGAGCTGCCTAAGGTAAACATTGCAGTTGCTGCTTCGGCGGTTGTGGCAATTGTTTCTACTGTGGGCGGTGGTATTTGGTATGCTTCTTCGCAAGCATCAATAATTGAAGGACTTACACAACAGGTGGAGACTTTGACTATTGAGAACAATGCTACTGATCGCACCAATTTAATTAGAGATGTAGAAGAAAACACAGAACGAATAGATGAAGTGATAGATTATATAATTGATCTAGAGGAAGAGGGCGAAGAAACTTTATCGGACGTGATGGCAGAATTTGACGACGTATACGAAACACAAGAAGGTTTTTTGCTTCAGTTTAATCAAATCGTAAAATTGCAAGCTAGAGTAAAGACTTTAGAAAACACATTAGAATTTTTAGCTAGACGCCCCACACTATCTGACGGTAGGTAAATATGGACCCTCTGACAATAATGGGGATTGTGAAATCCTCTTTGATGGCAGGAAAAACCGTCGCAAGTCTGTCTAAAGAAATTGGGCAGTTTTTTGACGCAACCGACAACGCCAAAAAGAAATTACAAAAAAAAGGCGTCACTTCTAAAGATGTAAATTCAGCAGCATACGCAAGGTGGGAGACAGAA
>CEVB01017978.1_pt1 | contig 10420 bp, 10 predicted proteins | sample 531381 | NCBI WGS metagenome assembly CEVB01 (sample SAMEA2622763, study PRJEB7988) | marine metagenome | biome: marine biome (ENVO:00000447); feature: surface water layer (ENVO:00002042); material: "saline water (ENVO:00002010), including plankton (ENVO:xxxxxxxx)" | depth 5 m | reverse complement strand
GAGCAGGCAGATGCGGTGAAATCGGTGCTAAACCGTAACCTCAGCGCCGAAAACGTGGCGCAGGAAGCAGCATTCTTTAAAAAAGACATTAATGCGTCATTCGAGCGTACTTATGGCTGGGCCTGGTTACTGAAGCTGCAACTGGAATTGCAGCAGTGGCAAGACCCGATGGCCAAACAACTGGCAGCGAACCTGCAGCCGTTAACCGATGTGATAGTGCAGCGTTATCTCGATTTTCTGCCACGCCTGCGTTATCCGGTACGGGTCGGCGAGCACAGCAACACGGCCTTTGGTTTAAGCTTTGCCTACGACTATGCCGAACAAACCGGCCACAGCGCGCTTAAAACGTTAATCACCGAGCGCGCCAAAGCATTTTACCTGCAGGATAAGCAGTGCCCGTTAAACTGGGAGCCTAGCGGCTACGACTTTTTATCGCCTTGCCTGGAAGAAATGGGCTTAATGCAACGCATTTTACCGGCAGATGAATTCACCCCCTGGTTGCAGGCTTACCTGCCACAGCTAAGCAACCCCAGCTTCACGCTGGCGCCCGGTGAAGTGGGCGACAGAACCGATGGCAAATTAGTGCACCTGGATGGGTTAAACTTCAGCCGTGGCTGGAACCTGTATCAGCTGGCGAAGCAATATCCGCAATATGCGCACTTGCGCACCATTGCTGACCAGCACCTGGCCTATTCCTACCCTAACCTGATTAGCGACAGCTACGAGGGTGGCCACTGGCTGGGCAGCTTTGCTATTCATGCGCTGAACAACAGCAAGTAATGGCGTTAGCAACATTGTTATGATGACGGCGGAACAGGTTACGCTTCCGCCGTGTCCCGGATTGCATTTATTTGCATTATCCAAATCAGACAAAAATAATCTTCACCCCTGCTTGAAATCGCATAACTACAACATATATACCGACAGGTACAAATTAGTTATGTCTGATATAAGGTAGGAAGTACAGATGTCGAAGATTACCGATTTACTAAACTGGCGCTATGCCGCGAAGAAACTTCAGGCCGACAAGGTGGTTCCGCAAGAAAAGCTGGAACATATTCTGGAGGCGATTCGCTTAAGTGCCAGCTCAAGCGGCCTACAGCCTTATCAGGTGCTGGTGGTAACCGATGCGGAACTGAAAGCGCAAATTCGTCCAGTGGCCTGGAATCAATCGCAAATAACCGACAGCTCACATTTACTGGTGTTTGCCGCCTGGGACAACTACACGCCAGAGCGGATTAACAGCATGTTCGATCTGGTGAATGAGCAGCGCGGTTTTAAAAACGAAGGCTGGGAAGCGTACCGGCAACAGCTGCTAAACCACTATCCACAGCGCCCTGCACAACAGAACTTTGAACATGCTGCCCGTCAGGCATATATCGGCTTAGGTTCTGCCCTGCTGGCAGCAGCTGAACAAGGCATTGATGCGACGCCGATGGAAGGTTTTGAACCGGAGAAAGTCGACCAGATCCTGAACCTGGCAGAACTTGGCCTGAAGTCAGTCTTGCTATTGCCGCTGGGTTACCGCGAGGTTGAAGGCGACTGGCTGGTAAACCTGAAAAAAGTACGCCGCAGCAAAGCCGATTTTATTATTCAGCGTTAGCAATACCCCGTTAGCATCCACAGCGCCACGCCAAACATCAGGCTGGCGCCTTTGTTGTACAAAGTAACACCAGAAAACTATTGTACGGTTCGTACCAATCTCACATAACCACGGGCACTCTTACCATCGACTTTAACAACACCATCGCCAAAATAGACCCCCCATGCCGTAAATCCAATTTCGGCCCCAGGCGAGGATGACCAATACCAGGATTCAAAAAAACCGCCTGAAGGTGTATTGGGATACACATCACGATTAATGCTGGGATAGCAATAACGCCGCTCTACAATAGAAGCCAACTCATTTTTATTAGGTAAACGCCAGTCTGTATAACCAGCATAACTGCTGCCAGTCTGTGCTAACGCATTTTGCCAGTTAAAATCCTCAGGAAAACCGCCACTGCAACTCTCACCGTTCCAGATTTGCCCTACACTACAGCGCATCCACATCAACCCTGTAGGCAGGTGAGTGACGGTACCGTTGTCATGTATAGAAAAATCACTGTTCGGAGTGCTGTAGCGGACACTGGTATTTTCACTTTCTGCATCGGTGCAGAGCTCGGCCGCAAAAACGCTCGAAGATAACGAGGTAAGTATTAGTGCCAGCAAAATCTTTGATACAGTATTCATTTAAGCTCCCTTGATATTAAGCACAATGCCATGCTGGACTCAGTGTAATTCGCCAATAGATTCGTGGCTCAAAGCCCATTCTCGCCAGCGCGAACTAACCTGACAGCATTACTGTAACTTTTGACACTGTCATTGCCGTGAGGATTCAGAGATCCTGAATAGAACTCTATGCCCAAAGCGACTGCACTATCGCGGACATAGGGGGTTGAAGACCAAAACTTTTTGGGTAAAGTGTTAGGGAAATAGCCGGTATCAATTGACGGATTGTTCTCGCCATTGTGCACAATTCCCAGCAGTTCCATCTCTGTTGGCATACGCCAGTCTTTAGCGCCACACAAGCCTTGCTGATTAACCATTTGCACAAAGGCGACAGTATCACAAGCTGAACCAATGCACTGTCCACCATTTTGTAAACCCGCCTGACCACCATTGCTGCTATCGTCAGGGTTATACCAGCTATAGGTATTATCCCTGTCATACAAACCGCCATCATCTAGCTTCACTTCCCAAATCAGGCCTGTGACATTATCCCGTACACAGCTCCACTTGCTGCCTTCAGTTTCGTTGCCATTCTCATCCCAAGCAACATCCTGGATAGTTAACATCTGACCAGCTGCACCTAGTTTGCTGTAATCAAATCCGGCTGCTCCGCTACCAATCTTAACTAAAGTGCCTGCACGCGCATTGGCATCACGGCCATGCTCCGCATCACTGCCCGAGAAACCGTCAACCGGGCAATCAAGTTTGTTGGTACTGTCGTTCGCACACCAGTCAATGCCGGTGTCATTAAGTCCGCCGATGGCTGCGAAAGGCTCTTCAGGAAAAGCGGCAACTTCTGTGCTGGCAGCACTTTCGACAGCGCCGATTCGGGCAGTAACGACGGCATAATAGACCACGCCGTTGTCTAAACCAGTTAAAGAGTATGGGCTGGCAACGTTTTCTATCAGAACGCCGGTGTTGGTGGAGGAATAATTTACCGGACTGATATCAGGCTCAACATCGTAGTACAAGTTATAAGCCGTAGCATCCTCGACCGTATCCCAACGAAAGCTGAGCTGGCCACTCGCTTTCGTTACAGTCAGGTTTTGTGGTGCAGCCAACGTGACATTAAAACTGACACTGACATTGCAGGCTGCAGTGATCACGCCGGTTGTATAGGTATTACCTGTTAAAGAGCCACCGCAACCGCTAACGCTGGCAATGCCGTAGCCAGGATCAGCAGTAATCGTAAATGATGCTTTTTCGCCGTTTTGCACACTTTGACTAACCGGGCTCACCTTACCGCCATTACCTGTCGTTACATTTAGGGTAAAAGACTGGGGGTCAGAATCACCACCGCAGGCAAACAATAGCAAACTAAATGCTGTTACAATCGCCACTCTGGCCGTAACGCTGCCAAATTTCACTGCTACTTTACTCAAGTTAAACCTCCGGTTCGTTAACAGACTATTCCTTTAAAACTGCAAAACAAAAGCCAAGCACGCCACAAATTTAACCTTTATATATACATTTGCATCCTAAATAAATCTTTATTTCCTAAATTAAGTCCAAAAATAGTGCAGTGAGGTGTATCAAGTGAAATGTAATGGTATCTTCGGCCATAAACGCGGATACGGCGTTTACTAACCCAGCAGCATCCAAAGCGCCACGCCAAACATCAGGCTGGCGCCGATGCGGTTTAAGTACTGTACGCGGTTGGCTTTGCCGAAAAACAGCGCTAAAGCTTTACCACCGCTGGCGTACAGCAGCATAGAGCCAAATTCCAGCAATATAATAATTGCCACCAGCACCAGTAACTGTGGCCAAAATGCCAGCTGGGTATCAATAAAAGGTGGCAACAGCGCCATATGAAAGGCCCAGCCTTTAGGGTTAGAAACCGCTGTAATAAAGCCCTGGCTAAACAGCACACGCCTTGGCAGCAGCGCCGGCAACTCACCCGGCTGTGGCAAAGCCAGTTTGCCCTTCGCCCGCCACATCTGCAGCCCTATGTAGCCCAGGTAACAAGCACCGGCAATTTTAAACCACTGAAATACCGCCGGAAACTGCAGCATAATTGCGGCAACACCGCACACCGCCAATATGGCTACCAACGCCACGCCGAGCATTTCGCCCCACATCATCCATAAGGTACGGCGCACGCCCTGGCTCATACCCAGTGTCATTGCCAGCGTCATGCACATGCCCGGCGTGACTGAAACAAACAAAAACGTGGGAATAAAGGCTCCCATCAGCGCCAGATTAACCATAACCACCTCAACTGCCTGAAGGCGCTATTTTGCGCAGTTGCTGTACCGGCAGCAAGCGCTTTAGGCAGGAATATAGCGCGTTTTAGCGCAGCAATAACCACCCCGTGCTTTTTGCGTTTTAAGTCACTCAAAAATTTGCTACTTTCGCCACTTTTTGGTCAAAGCCCAAATACTGGCTTTTTGCAACCGCGCCCTACGCCCTGTGTTTTCCGGGTTTGAATAATTGGCCTGGTAATTGCCTGATTCATATCAACTAATTCACTTAAAGGAATAAAAAATGAAAAAACTACTCTCTGCTACTTTCGTTATCGCTGTGGTTGCTGTGCTGTATACCCAGTTTACTGACCTTGCTTATAAGCTTGGCTTTGCCGAGTTAAAGATGGTGGCAGTGCTGGAAAACAGCGAAAAGCTGAAAGTGAAATGTGATGCGTATTCACTGGGCTTTTTTGACGAAATTAAACTGCAAAACAAATTCCAGCAGTGCATTAATGACTATGAGGCTAAAGGCTACAAGATCATCAGCCGCCACGATGCCTGAGCAGCCACTAACCATTTTACGAGACAAGAAATAGCATGCTAAAAACTATCGTCAAAGCCAGCTTAGCTGGCTGCCTGTTACTAGCTGGTGGCGTAAATGCCGCCACTACCCTGTTAAAAGCCGAACAACACGGTTTTGTCGGCCATTACTACCCTACCACATCAACTGAGCCGCAGGTGGCGGTGCTGGTACTCGGTGGCGCTGAAGGCGGTCTACCCGAGCAGCTGGCACAACCTGTTGTTGACGCAGGCTATCCAACACTGGCGCTGGCGTACTTTAACGCCGATGGCTTACCGCCAGAGCTGGAGAAAATTCCGCTGGAGTACTTTGCTAAAGCCAAAACCTGGCTGCAAAGCCAGCCGAATGTTAAGCAAGATCAGTTAATGATTGTCGGCTGGTCTAAAGGGGCGGAACTGGCGCTGCTGTTAGCGTCAAAGGATCAGCAAGTTTCCAAAGTCGTCGCCATAGCACCCAGTTCAGTCGTGTGGGCCGGCATTTTAAAAGACTGGACCAAAGTGCCAGCCTCAAGCTGGACCGAGCAAGGCCAGCAGCTAACCCATGTGCCGTTTAACCCGTCAGGCCCGGTAAAAGGTTTACGTGACTTATACAGCCAGTCACTCGCCAACCGGGCAGATGATGGTCACGCCGATATCGCCGTGACCAATATCAAAGGCAAAGTGGTGGTACTGTCAGGCGAAAACGATGAAATATGGCCAGCACCACAGATGGCCACAGAGGTGTGCGAAAAGATAAACGCCCGGCACGAAAACCAGTGCGAGCATTTGTATTATGAAGGCCTGGGACATTTACTGGATGAAAAGTTTTTAGATAAAAACGATGCACTGCATCAAACCTTTATCAATAAACTTAAAGCTGACTAAACAGCCTGCACAGCAGCAAAACATACCAAAAAATCTGTTTAAACGGATTTTTTGGTATCTTGCGCGACGATAAAACCACTCTGTCCCCATAACCCATTGTACGTATGATAAAACCGAGGTAATGTCATACACATCAAATTTACAAAGACAGCCTTTTGCGACCTAAACCTCAAGCAATGAGCGACGTCGCGCGCTAAATTTGGCCGTTAAGCCCTGTCAAATCAGTAATGGAGTATCAGATTAATGGAAAATCAAGAATACGCAGGTTTTTGGATCCGTGTTGGCGCAGTTCTGATTGATATGGTTGTAATGTTAATTGTGTTGGGGCTTCCGCTAACGCTTATTTATGGCGAAACATACTGGACTGCAGATCAGATGTATCATGGCTTCTGGGACTTGTTTTTTAGCTATATTCTGCCTTTTGCTGCCACGATTTGGTTCTGGCTGCGGTTTTTCGGCACTCCGGGGAAAATGGCGTTACGGCTGAAAATAGTCGATGCAAACACCGGTAACAAGCTGTCTTTAGGTCAGGCTGTTGGCAGATACTTCGCCTATATTGTTGCGGCCATTCCGCTATTGTTGGGTTATATCTGGATAGGCATAGACAAGCGCAAGCAAGGGTTTCACGACAAGTTGGCCGGTACTGTAGTTATTCGCCAACTGGATAAAGAGCCGGTTAACTTTAACAAAGATGCCTGATAACCCGCGCTTGTCGATACCTGGCAGCCAGGGCAGCGTTCCGGCTGCAAGTTATTGAGGTGTCGGGCTGTATAATTGGAGAACCATATGAGTCAATCAGCGGCGCAAGCAACAGCATTTTTCAAAGAAGTGTCTGAGAGTGGCATTGTTTGGGCAATTAAAGATGAAAATGGTTTTCCGGCTCCACTGGGCGAAAGCGGTGTTCGCGCTATGCCGTTTTGGTCATCAGAAAGTCGAGTCCAACAAATTATTAAGAATGTTTCTGCCTACAAAGATTTCACGCCTGTCGAACTGGAACTCACGGTGTTCAAAGAGCGGTGGCTCGCGGGTCTTACGAAAGACAAATTTAATGTGGGTGTAAATTGGTCGGGTAAATGTGCTACCGGCTATGACTTAAGCCCAGCAGATGTATCGAAGAACCTTGAATATTATGAAAATAGGTAAAAATATAAGAATAATGGGACGGAGCTAATTTACTGGAAAAGTGCTCCGACCCCATTTTCGGAAGTATAAACCAGCAATTGGTAGTATTGGCATTTCACGAGCTTAACTTTTGTAGGGTCCCGAATGGTAAGCGATGATCAATCTGGCCAGTACCCAGAAGAGGGGAAAGGTCGAAAAGCAGGAAGGGGTGCCCTACAAGTCATTGGTGGGGCTGTCCCGTTTGTGGGCGGACTATTCTCCGCCGTTGCAGGGGCATGGTCTGAAGCCGAACAGGAGAAAGTTAACCGCTTCTTCCAGCATTGGGTAAGGATGCTTGAGGACGAGTTAAAGGAAAAAGAACAGACCATCATCGAAATAATGGCTCGGCTCGATTTGCAAGATGAAAAAATTCAGGCTCGCATTGAAAGCAGAGAATACCAAGCGCTTCTTAAGAAAACATTCCGAGAATGGTCAGGGGCTGAAAGCGAAGATAAGAGGGAATATATCAGAAATATCCTCGCTAATGCAGCCGCGTCTGAGATGACTAGCGACGATGTTGTCCGCCTCTTCATAGACTGGATCAATCTCTACTCAGAACTGCACTTTAGGGTGATCGCCGCAGTTTATAACTCAGCAGGCATTACTCGTGGAGAGATATGGCGAAAAATTGGGAAAGGCAAAGTTCGCGAAGATTCAGCAGATGCTGATTTGTACAAATTACTATTCCGTGACTTGAGCACGGGGGGGGTTGTACGACAGCACCGTGAAACCGATTATCATGGCAATTTCATTCAAAAACGGCCACAGAAGAAATCGCTTAGCAGTGGAACAAAGCAAATGAAATCGGCATTCGATGAAGAAGAACAATATGAGTTAACCGAGTTGGGTCAACAATTCGTCCATTATGCTATGACAGATCTCCCTGTGCGAATTGAGTATGCCCCTGAGTTTACGGATGCAGAGTAACGTGGCTTATGCAAGGCCAAGCACGGCGACAGCTTTTCCGATGCGGCTTCGCCTTCACTACAAAGCTGCGCGTGTTGGTGGCGTTATGCATCAATGTCGATTCCGTGGGGTACATAGCGAGTGAAATATCTACTTCTCTTTTTATTTGCAGTTCCTCTACCCATGTATGCGTCTCAAAGCGTTTCTACGGTAGACAGCCCTCCTTCATCATTAATTGTTTACGAAGCTCAAACAGAATCTAAATCCAATACAGGTAGCAGTGGTAGCTCACGTACACGAAGCGCCATCATAGAACGCACTATTGCCGAAAGAGATGGCGATTTGGAACTCGAATATTCATTTCCAGAAGCAAACATCCCAGAAAACGACGCTTGGAAGCTTCCGGCTCGCGTTCTTACCAAGCCTGGCTCATCGATCGAACTATTGAATGAATCTGAAATTAAGGCACGACTAGAAAATTACCTCGAGAAATACCCAGAAATCCGGAAGCAGTGCGGAGGGGTCGTATTCACATGGACTGCATTTGAAATCCACTGCGATACAAATCATGTTGTGGATGTAATAGAAAGTTACAACTTGTATTTGGGTGCCTTGTCAGAAGGTAAGCTTTATAAAGAACCGGGCGCGCTCGCACCAGCCCCACTGAGAAAGACATCTTCTGGCAATAGCAACCTAATATACGAAGTGGAGTTGGTGCTAGATCCAGCGCTCCTCCAATCAGAATACGAAAATGGCATGGAACAAGTCGCTGCAATTACCGGCGACAGCGTAAGTTCGATAATCAGTTCTTCGTTGAAATTAGCCGGAGAAGACAAACCTCAATTCTCCGGGACGCGTCTAGTAACTATAGAGGTATCTCCTAATGGGCAAGTCGAAAAAATACACCGTGAAACAACAACAATTGTTAAAGGTGGCGGTTCGTTTCACGAAACGCGAAAACAAAAAGAAACTCTAGAAAGGCAGCCAATTAAATAAGATGCGTTTGATGCATAACAATCAGCGAAGGGACAAATTTTCCGCTGCGCTCCAAATTTGTCCCTTCGCTGGGCGTTAACATCCGCTCTTCGCTCACCACAGACGATAAAAAGCCGGGCGAACCCGGCTTTTTCATTAATAACGAACACTAAATCAACTGTATCCCACCACCAAAACTGCGGTAGATGCTGACTAGCCGGGTAAAGCTTTGTTGTTGCAATTGCGCCAGCTGGTCGCGGGCGCGCAGCAGTTCTCGCTCGGCGTCGAGTAAGTCTAAAAACTCACCGCTGCCTGCGTTATAACGCTCGCGGGCAATTTGCACCGCTTTGTTACTGGCCTGCCACTGCAATTCGGTGCTCAGTTGCTGCTCGCGGCTTAGGTTATAGCTGCTCAGCGATAACTGCATTTCGTTCAGCGCGTTAAACACTTGCTGCTCGAAATTGGCCAGTGCCATTTGGCTGCTGGCTTCAGCCTGGCGGATACGGGCTTTAACAGAGCCTAAATCGGCGGCCTGCCAGCTAAGCGCCGGTGCCACTGACCAGCTTTGGGTATCGCTGCCCAGCGTTAAACCGGGGCCCGACATAAAGCCTAAAAAGCCACGTACCGACAGGTTCGGGTACAGATCTGCCGTTGCTACGCCAATTTCAGCGGTGCGGGCCGCCAGCAGGCGTTCGCTGGCCGCAACATCGGCGCGGTAACGCAGATAGTTTTCACCTTCGGCTATCGCCACCGGTTGTTTCAGCTCTGGCAAATGCGGTACAGCACCCAGCTTTAACTGACCGGGCTTTTGTGCCAGCAGTGCTGACAAAGTAGCATCGGCGGTTAATAGCGCCACTCGGTACGCCGGCACTGCAGCATGTACCTGATGCAACTGGGCATCAATTTGCGCCAGCTCCAGCTCAGACGCCATGCCTGCTTCCAGCCTGGCCAGTACGATGGCTCGGCTTTGCTGCAGGTTTTGCAGGTTTTGCTCTGCTACCACCAGCCGAAGCTGGGCACCACGGTATTCACCATAATTGGTGGCAACCTGGCTGATTAGCTGTACCTGAGCGTCGTGCCACAGAATATCAGCCTGCTCAGCCTGAGCTTGGGCTGCCTCTGTCGCACGGCGGATTTTACCAAACAGATCCAGGTCCCAGCTTAGTGTAGCGCCGGTACTGTAACCGCGGGTGATCACGCCATCATCTGCCGGTGACACTGTGCCGTTCTCGCTGGCCTGGTAGCCAGCGTCCAGCGTGCCTTTTGGCAGAAAGTCGTTGTTAGCATCGCGAAACACCGCATAAGCCCGGTCAACGTTGGCACGGGCCTGTGCCAGGGTGCGGTTTTCCTGTAATGCACGTTCAATCAGCTTGTTTAACGCTACATCGTCAAACGCCTGCCACCAGCTTTGTGCCAGTTCGGCCTGCTGATACGGCGCCTCGATACTGATATCGGCTACCTTCACCGGTGTCTGATAATCC
>CEVB01075363.1_pt1 | contig 10421 bp, 10 predicted proteins | sample 531381 | NCBI WGS metagenome assembly CEVB01 (sample SAMEA2622763, study PRJEB7988) | marine metagenome | biome: marine biome (ENVO:00000447); feature: surface water layer (ENVO:00002042); material: "saline water (ENVO:00002010), including plankton (ENVO:xxxxxxxx)" | depth 5 m | reverse complement strand
CTTCAACTGTTCAGCCTGATGAAGAGGACGACGCCATGTCCTACTTCCAGAAACTAGCGAACGACGAATGATGACGATCTTCGTTTGAGAAGTGGGAAGCCGGGTCTTCGGACCCGGTTTTTTTATACTAATTGTGTGCCCTGTAGTAACGGACTCGACTGGAATATATTTTCTATATTGTTTATAGTCTGAAATATATTCGGTTTACCACTAGCAGAAGCTACATCGGAGTTTGCAGTGTTATCGCTTCCGCCGGCCGGTGAGTTATTACCAGCTGGAGGTTCGATGGTTGCGGGAGGACGGTTGGTGGGTTTAGCCGGAGGAGATACGTTGGAGTCACTGGGCGAAGTCTTGGTTTTGCCAGCTTTCTGTTCTAATTCTCTAAGTGACCCAACCTGTGACAGAAGTGGTCTTAAAGTCTCGTCTTCAATTGCTATGTTCCTAAATGTTCGGAAGTCTTCCTCTCGCATTAAACGGAAAGCTTCCCGGCGTTCGGGAAGGGGTAAATCCTTGATTTCATCGATTGCAGTTCCCCGACCGCCGACGATCGGCATCGCCTTCTCGAACTGATTCAACAATATTCTGAATTTTTCTTGTTCGCTTGATGCGTTCTGAATTTCATTTGGTGCGCCACCAGATGCACGTTCAAGGCGAGAGGACTCATCCATTACCAACTGTTCTCGTCGGGAACCTCGGGGTCCAGTGATAAGGGATTCGGCGTTGACTGGGCCGAAGATTCCCTGATCGAGGCCGAGCATCATTGCCCTTCCCCCGGCCTCAGCAGTGTCTTGTACAAATTGTTGGAGTGATTTAACTACTGGAGGTGCTTCTTCATCTTTGATCAACCATCCAAAGATTTGTCTCGCTATATCGCCGATGTACTTGAGGACGCCGAGGATTTCATCTTTGAAAACAATTATTGCGGTAATCAACCCGGCGATACCCAGTATACCGAGAATAACAGGTAATCCCACTGTGGATATAATCGCCCCCAATGCTGTCAAAATAGCTCCACCAATCGTAGTGATGATGGGGAGTATAGCAGACATCGACAGAGTTCCAAGTATACTCGTAACCATACCGCCCATACCACCTCCACCGGTGACTTCCGCAGCTGCACCCAAACTCGCAATTCCCATATTTTTCATAGAAGATGCAAATCCTCCGCGTGAAGCTTCACGACTCTTTTCGAGTTTAATTCTTGATTCTTTTGAATCTTTCCTTTCGTCTGCTCGTTCTTTTACCTTATTTTCTTTGTTTTCCTTCGTGTCGAGTTTCAACCCATCACCTAGAATCTTTTTGATGTCTAGGAGACAATTGTAAGAATCATGAACAATGTGTTCTATATTTTCTAAGATTGGTGAGATGGGTTCAAAGGAACTAGACTGGGATGTTGGTGAAACGGGTTCGGATGCTGATTCCGATTCAGACTCCTCGGAACCCATCTGAGACTGTAGTTCTTCCAGTTGCGACCTCGCAGATGACAGTCTTCGTCCTCTGAATTGATTGATGGTTCCTTGTATAAGATTTGCGACATTCTGACCACCTCGGCCGATTGGGGATAGAATTGATGGGAAAAATGTTTCAACATTGACACCGGACATGACATCACCGAAAGTTTTACCTGGCTTTGCTTTCGCTTGTTTCGACTCTAGTCGTTTGATTGTTTCGGTGAGTTCTTCTATTACTTCACCCAGTGGCCTGTCTGCCATGTTTAACTCCGGTTCTGTTGTTCTATTCTTTCATTTTCTTTCTCTACCCATTGCTCAGTTAACAATAAGTATATATCTCTTTCCCAAGGTAACATCTCTTCTAAGTCAGTCAAACTCCAATTGTGATGTTTCATCAATCCAAAATTGTTCTGGTAGTAACTCTGTAACGACTCATTACAGAGCATCATTGAAAAAAATCTTCTATCTCCCGTACATAAAGTTCTTCGTTTCCATTTGGACAGTCGATGTCTTTCTTGTATTCGATGTGTGGTAGATCCTCAAAGAACTCTTTTATCTGTTCGAGTGATTCGGTTGGCATGTTCTCAACAAACTCCATGATCTCATCGACGGTGTGTGAGTCAGCGTCGTAGACATCCTGCGAATCGTAAATTTGCTTGATGGAACTGGCCACAACCTTGAGGATTTTGTCTACATCTGTAGTGCCTTCGAACATGTAACTGGAAACACGGAGTTTGGGGAGTCCCATGATGACACCGATGTCAGATCCAATTTCTATCTTCTTCTCAAGGTCACCTTTAGTCTTCACCTTTATATCGTCTAGATTTACTTTGACCTCCTTTGGTGTTCCACAAGAACATGTGTAGAGAAGATCGATCGATTCACCAGAGGAAGCGATTCGGACTTGAAGGAATAGGTAGTTGAAGTCTACCAGGCTCAAGTCGTCGAGATTGAACTTACTGGACACAATACAATTCGATATGACATTTTTAAAGTTGGATAGGAGATGCGATTCTCCTTCATTCCTGTTCATCAACTTCGACTCTTCAATTGCCGAAAGTAGAATCTTTTGTTCCTTGACTAAGAAGGGTCTGTATGTGACTCGCTTCTTAGAAATTGGAAGGGTTATAGTAAAGTTTTTAACTGCGATCTTTGGTAAACTCATGATATCTCCATTTTAATCAATTAAAACCCCGGAAAAGCATTGAGACCAGATGATCTGCCCACCGTTACTGGGTTATCATCTAAACTGGCTTCGTCGGCGTTCCTTGGTCCTGTTGTGTTTAGTCTTTGTCTCTGTTCCTCTAATACCTGATCAATACCTTTGCCTTTTATCCACTTCCTATAAACAAATACGACTGTGATTCTGACATAATCATTTTGAGAATTCTGGGATAATGTTATTTCATTGATCGAGTCTGGAAACACTTTAAATAAAGTATATTTTATAGCTTCTGAGGTGCCACTTGACTCTGGCTTTGTAATTTCCATTGTCATCTGTTCGTCGATGTAGTTATCTTCATAATTAACTAGTCCCTCTTTTGCCAAAACTACACTATCCAACCACTTATAAAGTTCGTCTCTCACCTTTGATTTGGATGTGCATATTAAGGTCATAGTTATAGTGCCTGGATATGTGGTGATGTATGGAATTTGCTTGAGAGGTCCACCATAATATACGGGTTGTGTTGCGTGTGTCTTCGATGGTAACGTAGTTTCTTGAATTATATCGTTCAACTCTCGATTGCCCTCGGGAGAGAGGTGTGGAATATTTACCATATAGTTGTATGGTTTGAGTAAACCCTCACCTTGCGAGATCCTGCTTTTAATTGAATCTATCGACGGATTTCCAAATCCTGTCTCGTTTACTTGTTCATTTGTTTGCATTATAGTGTCTCGTTTCGTTCAGATATTTTCTTTCGAATCTCTTGAACTGTTTGTGCCCAAACGTTAACAATATTCGTTCTGAAAAATCTTGATGTTGGATTGAATAAAGCTGCGTCCCAATATTTAGGGTCTATTTGATGAATATCAGATCGAATCCTAATAGTTTTGTACTCTCTTATACAAGGCAAAAATCTAACATATCTTTCTTGTCCCCTTAGTTGTTCATAAAACAATCTAAATCTGGTATTTTTGTCTTTAAAGTTTCTATTATTCAATAGAGGAAATAAGGAGTAGAAAGCGTAAATTCTTAGAGTTGGTGGTAACAGGTGCAGGTTTATTCCCATGAAAGATTCTTTGTTGGGAACATCTAAAGTCAGAATTAAGGGACTAGCATCGAAGTTCGGAAGAGTAGATATTCCGATGGGGTAGTAGTTGAACGACCACAATCTACCATGTGATAAAAAGGTGGGTTTGACTGCATTTCTTTTAAATATTTCCGACGAGTAATTTTTGTATGACTGTACCGTCGCACGTTTAGTTCTATACTTTTTTAAGTATTCATTTTTAAGAGATACAAGAGTAGTATAGGAGTTCGTTTTTAGTTTATTTTCCTGTTTAAATTTTTCATAATACTCCATCGCATTAGTCATCAGAGTCTCTCCCGTACAGATCTTTTTCAGTTATGACCCTAAAGTCCCAACCTCTCGTCCTGGCGTATTCTTTAGCAGAAGACCACTTTGCTTGGTTTACGGCCCACATTCGAGACTCGTAAATATATGATTTTGTTTTTCTCGCCGGCCTTTTAGGTGCCGAACACTGTTTCTTTGGTTTGATCTCAATCAAACTGGTAGTGATCTTACCATTTCTGTCGAGAGTTTCAATAATAAAATCTGGGTAGTACCTATGTCGCCTTCGGTCAACGGGTGAAACATAGGGAACAATAACTTCTTCGGACCCCCATCGTATGACAGATTTTGATTTATCACACCAACTCATAAATTTTCGTTCCCACAGAGATCGATAAATACACTTGGTAGGATTCCCAATGTATTTTTCGGGATTTATCGGTTGGTACTTGCCTTTGTAGGACATATTTCTCTCCTATATATCTATGAACCGTAGAAGACGGAGACAACAATGCCTAGAGCTCAATCAATTTACTTCCCAAGTACTTTAAAATCTATAGTAGAATCCGGAGGTGCAACGCCATCTGGTCTTGATATACCTGTGGTTATTCGAATCAAGGCCTTTAAACCTGACGCTAATTATAAAAATGATCCAGCACTCTATGAGGTATTTTTACCGGTTCCAGTGGCATTAAATAATTCCTACAACATTAATTTTGATAATCTAGAGGTTGGTATTTTTGGTACGATATTGGCTGGTCTATCAGAAGCTGCTGGTAAGTTGAGTGCAGATCAAGGTATAGGTGAAGCATTTACATCTCTAAGTGATTCAGTTCTTACGGCTGGGGGTAGACTCGCGGACTCGGTTGGACTCCTTACTCCAGCTAAAAGAAAATTTGGTTTCTCATTTAACAAATTCAGTGAAATGGTTATCAGTAGACCCGGAAACCGATCATTCAACTTCAGTTTCGATCTTGCACCAAGCAACAAAGAGGAATCAGCTTCCATTAACAACATTGTAAATCTATTTAAACTGGGGATGCAACCGACCACAGATGTTAGTCTTGCGGCCACAAGGGGAGCTAGAACTCAATCATCCTCGGGATTCAGTGATGATCTTCTCTTTAGACCTCTTTATCGTAACCCAATGAAATTTACCGTTGATTTTAACTTTCGTGGGGTCGAATCTAATAAAATATTTAAAACGGCACCCTGTTTCATAACAGCTCTAAACGTAAATTACCATAGAGCTGGAGCACCTTCATATCTTACTGATGGTCAACCAACCATGATGTCCATCGATTTAAGCATGTCGGAAATATTCCCGCTCAACAGGGAGTCCTTAAGAGACATTGAAGGATTGAATTCTTCTGATATAGCAAAAAATGCAGGACCAACAGACAACTTAGCCGGAATGGAGCTTCTGGAACTTTTAAACATAGTAGACGACGAATCGGAAGGATCTTGATCTAATGAAAAATTACTTTTCTTATTTTCCCGAGATACAATACAAAATATCTAAGACTGAAACTAAAAAAGCAGTTGATATTCTTCGTAGAGTCGGTCTGTCAGAAACACTCATAAACAACGATAGGAATGTTCAAAGTATTTTTGTGACTGACGGACAAACCCCAGAGAAAATTGCAGAGTTAGCATACGGAAGTCCCAAATACTATTGGGTTGTTTTACTTTCTGCTAAAATTCATAACCCGTTTTACGAATGGCCACTAGAGTATCAACAACTAAGAGATAGGATTGCTAAAGATTATCCGGGAGTCTCTCTCTTTGTGAGTTCTGTCAATGATGGAATGAACACAAAATCGGAATCAGTTAATTTTAAGGTGGGGGACACCATCGAAGTCGTCAGTGCTAGTGGAGAAGTTATTTTTCAGTATTCCGGGACAATCTATGATTATGATCTAACATCCGGTCACATGAAAATAAAAGACATAATTGGAGATAATGTCACCGATTCATATTCTACGGACAGTGACTTTATTGTGAGAAGCACCACCGACTCAACAAAAACAGGTTTTCTGAGAAGGAAAATACAAGATGTAAGTTTTTCATTATCTAAATTTAAAGACACCGTTACGGGTAGAGAATATAGTCCACTATATCGTTTTAGTGGTAACTCAACTTTGATACAGAAATATACCGACACAAATACATCTTTGGATGCAAACGGTCAACTCTCATCTGGCGCTGAGATACTAAATCAAGGTATCAGGGTTGTAACCGTAGAGGAATCAGAAGAAGAACTCAATGACAGAAATCGTTATGTAAAAATATTAAGACCTGAATTATTAGGACAACTCACATCCGAACTTAAATTTACGTTGAGGGATTAATTATGACTTGGGAACCCGATCTAAGCTTGCCAATAGATGAGTATCAAATAGATAGTTTAGATTTTATAAGTGCGTCTGCAAAGGAAAGTAGATTCAATCTTGTGCCATACTTTACTAATCTAGAGTTGGTCGAAAGTTTAGACTCTCCATTTCTTACAGGTTCATTGGAATTTTCTGTTTTAAAGGGCGAATTGGTCGCACAAGGTGTTAATTTCACCATGCAAGATTTCTTGTTGGTGGGAGTATCGTCCGTCGAAAGTATACAGACTTTAGGCGACAAAACATCAATATCTGAACCTAGAATGATAGGCGGTTTATTTTATATCACAGACATGATCAAAAAAGAGATTACAGACCCCAAGGTAGATACATACAAAGTTTCATTTGCCTCTACTGAGGTTCTTAATGAGTTTACGAAGAAGATATCAAAATCATATAAGAATAAAACTAGGTCAGAAATTGTAAAATTAATTACTGAAGATTTTTTACTAAAAGACAGTGTTCAAAATACTAATCAAATTGGGACGTTCGAAGATACAAAGGATAGTTTTCAGTGCGTGATTCCTAGATGGAGTCCAATCAAAGCTATATCTTGGTTAAGGGGAGGTTCGGTTTCCGCTGAAAATCAAGACTCTAAGTGTTTCTATTTCTTTCAAACTTTCGACGAAGACCTTAATAGAAAATTAAACTATACATCGTTTAGAACCATGTTGAGAAAAAATCCAACCATAGGATTTAAAGATAATCTAAAATCTGGTTATGCTATTATGCCTTACGATGTAAACACAGACGAGTTCTCTAAAAGAGCTCTATCCAGAAGAGTTCCACTGAGGTGTGTCGTAAGGGGTGTATCAGGACTTGAACAAATTTCAAAAGGAACCTTTTCGTCCAAACTTTTGTCGCATGATGTTGTTAGGAAAAAATTTACAGAACACACATTCGAGTATGACAACGAAACCGTGGCAAATGAAAAAATAAATGTGGGCCTTATGATTGAAGATAATAAAGCTCAAGAAAATTTTGACACCCTTTTTCTAAAGTCCGGAGAGTCTTTTGTAAAAATGAACAGTGATCATAAAAATCTTTTTAGAAAATCTGAGACCAACTTGGGTGTAAATAAAACTGAGACATGGTTTCAAGATAAACTGTCTCAATCAAACACTAAAGATTATATAAAAATGGACATAACACTATATGGAGATACGTCCAGAAATGTTGGCGAAACTGTTATGTTTACAACGTATGGAGCTTATGAAAAAGATGACGCCGCTTTAGTGATAGATGAGATGGGTCAGGATTTGGGTGGTAAATATCTCATAACCAAACTTGTTCATAAGTTTAACATATCGGATGAAGATGGATCTAACCCGGCAAGAAACACCACTACTATGACTTTGGTAAAGGATGGATTACAATCATGATGGATATGTGGACAGGAGTAGTTGAGGATAGACAGGATCCGCTGATGATGGGTAGGTGTAGAGTCCGTGTTTTTGGTATACACACCAAAAACAACCAAGAAATTCCTACAAACGATTTACCTTGGGCTACCCCAATTATGCCTTTGACATCTGCTTCGATTAGTGGTGTGGGGGAATCTCCGGTTGGTCCGGTTGAGGGAACTCATGTTGTTGGTTTCTGGAGAGATGGTGAAAATAAACAACAACCAATCATGATCGGGACTCTTCCAGGCATCCCGGAGGATGCACCTGATACTTCTAACCCCGCAAACGCAGGGTTACAATCTCCACTGGAGAACTATCCGAAAGATACTGATAGACATGGTTTAAACGAGTCGGATACTTCGAGACTTGCTCGTTATAGGTATCCGATAGAAGGAGAAGACGGTTTAGTTTCAGGAGAAGGTGTTTGTGAAGAGTGCGTAAAAGATACGGTGGTCCAGAAAAAACTAGACGAAAGAGTTTTGAACGTTGCAGTAGCGAATGATCATGGTCATTATTCAGAACCACCCACTAAATTTAATTCCAAATATCCTTTTAATCATGTCAAAGTATCTGAGTCTGGCCACATTTTTGAAGTTGATGACACCCCTCAGTCAGAGAGGTTGCATACATACCACTCGTCCGGTACGTTTGAAGAAATTTATCCTTTCGGGACTAAGGTTACAAAGGTAGTCAGAGATAATTATGAATTTGTTTTGGGTGATAAGTACATAAACATCAAAAAAACTAAACCAGAGGGTGGGACTTTTGACAGTGGTAACCTATTCATAAACATCGAAGGTGATGTGTTTGAGAAGGTAAACGGTAATGTTGAAAGACAGATCAACGGGTCTGTCCGTGAGGTCATAGGTGGTAACTACCACACCCATGTGAATGGCGATAGAACCATAACCACGGAAGGAAGTAAAGCGGAAAAATGTGCCGGGGATAGCACTACAGAACAGTACAATAGAATCGACCACACCAAGGGTAAGTGTTGGCAAAACTTGGACGGCGAATATCAGATATCCTCGAATAAGTCAATTACACTCAGAACAAGTGGTGGTAACATTTCAATCGATGCACACGGACACGCATTGGGTAATATCGGTGTCCCCGGAAGTAAGAGTGGAAATGTAAATATAAACTCGACAGGATTTATTCAGCAAACCGCAGGAACCAAGATAGGAATAGACTCATCTAAAGGAAGTGTGGATATAAAGACGGGACTTGGTGGTTTTAGTGTCGCCGCAACTAGGGGGTGTAGGATCGCGTGCGGTCCCGGAGCGCCTTTCCTAGTCAACTCACATACTACGACCATTCTCGCAAATGCACTCTTGCATCTCGGCACCAACGGTCTGTTAGGTATGAAAGCTAAAAACTACTTCTTACTTGCAGACACCGGATTTAAACTTTTTTCACCGAGTACTCTCATGCGAGGTGAAAAACTCGCCGTGTCATACACCAACGCAACCTTATCTGGAACCGGATTAAACATAACTTATACAGACTCTATCATGCAAGGTGGTTCAATGAACTGCACCCTCGGTAGTAGTTTTTCGATGAAAGCACCAAACCAAGAGTACCGGGGAATGATCAAATTAAATTGATCGGAGAAATTTATGTCTTGTAACAAATGTAATTCTGAAAAACTAGAAAGACCAGACAAATCGATCGACTTGGGATGTGGTGTAGAGGCCATATCTACGATCACTGATGAACAAGCTTTGGTTGGTCCATCAACTACCACCGCAATTGTAAGCCCAACTGACGCCGTAAGAAACATTTCAAATGTGGTTAAAGATGTTAGTCGAAGATTTGGTAAAGTTCAGCCTGGTATATTTTTCCCAGAGCAAGCAGCTGATGAGTTGAATACCAATATTGGTTTTGCTTTCGATGAGTTGGAAGAAAATCTAGTAAAAGTTTCAAACGAAATAACCAAAAGGAAAGAAGAGTTAGACAGCAAAGTCAGAGAAAAGGCGAAAGTTCCAAGTGGTATCAGATTGCCAGGTCAACCAGAACCAGAAAGAGATGGAGATCAGTGTGGACCCATACTTGATATAATACCCCCCTTCGGTATTGATTGGGTAAACCCAATAGCTGCTTCGGGTCTTGTGACTGATCCATTCTGTAGGATTAATATTGGTTGCTCCTTTTGTGATTTTCCCGGTGACATAAACATCCCACCATTCCCCGGAATTCCGGTTTGCGGTTTCACTCTACCAAAGTCTGAGATATGTGGTTTCGATTTCATAGACCCACTAGCGGCCGCTAGGCAACTACTGGGTGCTTTCTCTATGTTTTTCACACAACTGGGCGCATTTGCGTATGGGTTTTTCGACTTAGCTGGTTTGGTTCAAGGATTTCTTGGAAATTGCATTATGAGAATTCTAAACTGTTTGGGTAAAGTTGTCGGCGACATCGATTTGACTACTGGTTTGGAAATACACATGGCAAGAGCTAGAGAGCAAATAACGATTGCTACCGCTACCGTGACATCCGGTATCGCAAAAGTAGTTTCGATGATCGCCGCTATTCAGGCAGTGATAACTGGAGCAATCTCAGAGATATTCAAATTCATTCAGGATGTATTGGCTCTGTGTGACCCATGTAAACTTGTAGCTGCTATTGCTAATCCTGCAACTTTACCAGAGTTTCCAACCT
>CEVB01009781.1_pt1 | contig 10423 bp, 13 predicted proteins | sample 531381 | NCBI WGS metagenome assembly CEVB01 (sample SAMEA2622763, study PRJEB7988) | marine metagenome | biome: marine biome (ENVO:00000447); feature: surface water layer (ENVO:00002042); material: "saline water (ENVO:00002010), including plankton (ENVO:xxxxxxxx)" | depth 5 m | reverse complement strand
TAAATCTACTTTTTCAGGTCCTGAATCAACGGGTATGAGTGAGGCATTGATAAAAGCGATAGGAAATTTAATTGGTGGTAGATTTGGTCAACTTGGAGATAGTTTAAAAAATTTAGGAGTAGAGGGTATAGAAAGAATAAAAAGAGGTGCAATTGCATCTCTCATACCAGGTGGTGCGGTATTACAAAATATTTCATCAGGTTTTGCTATGAATCCTAAGATGGAAATAGCATTTGAAAGTGTGCCATTTAGAGAGTTTACATTTGACTTTGATATGATGCCAAGAAACGCTTTCGAAAATTCAGAGATACACAAAATTATAAAATTATTTAAATTTCATATGTTACCTAGTAGAGGCACAAGTGGACAATTATTTACACCTTCTGAATTTCAAATAACTTATTGTTATAGAGAAAATGAAAACATGTATATACCACTAATTAGTCGTTGTGCAATGACTTCATTCAATGTTGATTATGCACCAGAGTCACAGTTTAATACTTTTCATCCAGATGAGATTGGTGCACCACCTTTAAATGTAAAAATGAGCATGTCTTTTACTGAATTAGAGATTATGACAAAAGAAACTATAGCGGCGAGTCATTAATGTATTTTAGATCATTTAGAAAAGGTTACTATGATATAAAAAATGACGGTAATTTTAAACTGGTAACAAATATAAACACTAGAATTAAAATATCACAGAAGATATCAGACTCAGTTTACATGTATTCAAAATATGATGTCATATCAGGTGATAATCCTGAAGATGTATCATTTTATCACTTTGGTGACGCACAATATCATTGGATAATATTACTAACTAATAATATAACAGATAGATATACACAATGGCCAATGGATCCAATAACATTTGAACAGTACATTGTTGATAAGTATGAGTTTCCTAATGGCACTCATCATCATGAGATAGATCAATCAAGTGGTAGTGCGTTAGCAAAAGGACCTGCTGATTTCTCAAATAAAATTGAAGTTAGCAGTGATATTAGTGGTGCAACAGCAGTAACTAATAGAGAACATGAAGAAAGACTACAAGATAAATTCAGACAGATAAAATTATTAAGAAGTGAATTATTACCTGTGTTTTTAAAAGAGTTCAATAGAGTAGTGTCAATTTAATGCAACCACAAAATTTTAGAAAAATTGAGAGAGCAGGTGATTTTAATTTAGTACCTATAATTAATTTAATACCTTACACACCTGATAGTTCAGGTAGTCAAAACAGACCTGATACTCTCAACATATTACCTCTAGTCTTAGAAATTAAAATATATGAAGACATATTGAAACCATTTTTATCAGGTGTCATGACCGTAGCAGATGCAACAAATATTTTTCATACAACACCGATATCAGGTTTCGAAAGACTTGAGTTTCAGGTCATGACACCTAACATTGAAAACAATTATGATTTTACCATAGAAACAGGTCACCCTCTGCACATATACTCAATTGAAAATAGAAAACAAATATCACAATCAGCACAAGCATATAATATACATTTTTGTAGTCAAGAAATGATAAAAAATAGAACTAATTTTGTTAGCGAAACTGTACATAATAATTCTGAAAATATAGTTGCTAAAATGTTACATCAGCATATGAGATCAAAAAAAAAATTACTATATGATACGACTTTTTCAAGAAATAAGTTTGTGTTACCTTTTGCCAATCCACTAACACATATACAGCATATAAGTAAAAAAACACAAAGTTTTCATCATAAATCTGGTAGATATCTATTTTTTGAAAACATAAATGGATTTAATTTTAGATCAATGCAAAGTTTGATGACTACAAATCAAAAAAATCCACGAAATCCTATACATGGTTTAGTATACAGACCTAGCGTACCTCATTTAAGACAAGGTGGTGATGAGATTTTAACTAGAGAACTTCAAATAATTAGCGAGTATGAGGTAATTAAGCAATTTGACACATTAAGAAGATTAAATCATGGTGTTTTTTGTTCTGAACTTGTAACTCACGATATGTTAGGTAAAACATTTACTACTAAATCATTTAATTACAGAAAAGAATTTGAATTAAATGGTAAACTAGATAATAATAGTGTGTTACCTGATTTTCCTTACATAGGTGAAGCAGGTTTTGAGCATTTACCTAGTAAGAGATATTTTAGATCGAACACAAAAGATATATTTGAACCTATCACTCAGCAACGCTCAGAGGGTAGCACAGCAATAAACTTATTATCAAGAGGATCTACAACAAATCCAATCTCAACACCTGATGAAGATGATATGGTACAATCAGATGGTTCAAAAGACGGTTTATTATTTGATGACTTTATGTTAAGAATTACAGTACCAGGATATTTAGGTGTTTTCGCAGGTGCAGTGGTTGGAGTTGAAATACCTAAACTTACAGACGCAAGTGAATTAGATGAGCAGTTATCAGGTCTTTATCTTGTAAGAAGTGTAGAGCATATTCTAAGTATGGAAGGTAAAGGTACGCATGTAATGGTCTTAAACTTAGTTAAAGATTCTTTTAGAACTTCATTTCCAAAAACAGATGCTAACACTTTTGATCAAACAGAGGTATTTGAAGCATCCATAAACGACATGAGCGATATCTAGCAGTAAAGCAAAAGTCTGCATCTCTCTTAGAAACTCAGAGAAAAAAAATTTTTGACACTTGACAAACAACAATAAATACACTATACTATATGAAAATTGAAGGATTTATATGAAAAAAAATGATAGTACAAAGCAAGTAGTGGCGTTCTATGTCGCTATCGTGCTTTTATTCGTAGCAGTTACAATCGCAGTCGCAGACAACCCCGTAAGTCGTATCACAGCAGAACCTGAATGGTTAGATCTCAACGAAGAAGATGACGGTAAGTTTGCTATGATGATAGATAAGGGTATTCTGTGTGATAAGAAAGGACTGATATTCAATCGTTATCACAGTGCAGGATATATATCGTCATTTAGAGGTATAAGTAAGTCAGGGTTTGAAACATATATTCTAATACGCAGTAGATTTGCAGAGGGTCGTTATTTTATGAATGAGATGGTAATACTAGAGATAGACACCCAAAGCAGTATAGCATGTGTTATATCAGAGAATACTAACGCAGAGTATAATGAAGAGAACATCTATCTAGAGATATATCCTAGTGGCAGACAGATATGAGCAAAGGTGTAAAGACAGAGAACTTGCAGAACAAGTTTACATTTAGAGAATTACGAAAGATATGGATACCACTGTCTAAATACTGTAAAGACAATTATTCAGATATTCTAACGCCCAATAATCTATTAGATATTAAAAAGAGATGGATACATTTCTATAGCAGTGAAGACTTTACGCTTGATGAGACCATACAAGAAATAGAAGATTACACAGGTAATAGCAAAGTAGAACTGAGAAGTATTCGTGGTCACTAAAGAAGAAGAAAGATTGCGTAGAGCAAGAGCAACAGGTCGTTTCTTTAAAAAGACAAAGGTTGATAAGTATCTATGGACTAATCATTTGTACCCACTTGCACTGGTGATTGCATTGATATTTGTATTGATAGTATAATTGCGTAGGTTTATAATAAATAGTAAGAAATAGCGTAAGGTAAGTGTATTAAATGCAGACAATTATCGGAGAAAATCACAGATGAGCGAATCATTTATCGGGTTAAATGACTTCATTTGGTTCGTTGGCGTAGTCGAAAACAACAGTGACCCAAAGAAAGCAGGTAGAGTACAAGTCAGAGCATTGGGTCACCACACACCTGACAAGACTAAGATATCGACAGCAGACTTACCATGGGCGTCACCTATGTGGAGTTGTAATGACGCAGGGATATCAGGATTAGGTAACAGTCCAGGGTTCATGCCACTAGGTACGCATGTCATGGGATACTTTAGAGATGGTATGGATAGACAAGAACCCGTTATAATGGGAGTGCTACCAGGTATACCACAAGAGGGCGCAACAGCAAACAAAGAGATAGGGTTCTACGATCCCTCTGGTGTCCACCCAAGGTTTACGCAAGAACCTGATGTTAATAGACTTGCACGAAATGACGCAGATGAGAACAATAGAAACTTAGAACATACATCTCTAGCACTTCGTAAGTTTGTACAGACATTTGGTAATTCAAATATAGTGACCGCAGGTCACGCCCCGGTAGCAGGTCAAGAAGCGGTCGTACAAGAAGTGTGGTCACAACCTAGTATTACTTACAATGCAACTTACCCTTTTAATCATGTGTATGAGAGTGAGAGTGGCCATATACGAGAATATGATGATACACCAGGTGCAGAGCGTATACACGAGCGACATAGAACGGGCACTTCATATGAAATAGATCCTGATGGTAGTAAGACAGATTTAATTACAAGTGACTATTACAATATAATCAACGGTGATAGCAAGAACTTAATTAGAAGTAATAAAGACGAAACTATAGATGGCCACTACAAGTTGTTTATCAATAACGAAGGTTTACCTAATCAGCACTTTACAATACAAGTAGGGGCGAACAGTAATGTTAACTTACAGATGGACAGCGGTGACCTTAATGTGTTTTGTAATGGTAATATGAACACAGTGGTCACAGGTAATAAGACAGAGAACATAGTAGGTAATTACACAAGAATCGTGGGTGGTCAAACTACTATTAACAGTTTTGTTAATCACTCGCTGACTTCGATTGGTCCTATAAATATTAACGGTAGACCTGTTAACTTAAACTAATAATGACTGCAATGATTCGCTATATTAATACTGTCAGCGAATCGACTTTATAAAAAGTTTAGTAAAGTTTAATCTATAAATGCAATAACATCTCTTACTAGTATTGACTTCTATTACAATTGCGTGTATACTGGTAGCATTTAATAAATAAAGATGGTCTACAAATATTTTAGAAATAAATAGTAGTATCTTTATAGTAAATTTTTTTTTGGAGAATTTTTTTGACTAAAAATGTGGTTAATCTAACAGACACTGCTAAAGAGTATCTTTCTAAAGTGGGCGACCCTAATGTATTCTTATCTGTTAATAGTGGTGGTTGTTCTGGGTTTCAATACATCTGGGAGACTACAGACAAAGAGGCGCATGTAGAAAACTTACATATTGACCCTATTGCTGAGATGTATGTACTAGGTTGCACTATCGACTATGTTACAGAACTAGGTGGTAGTTTTCTAAAAGTCACTAACCCTAATGCAACTGCTAGTTGTGGTTGTGGAGAAAGTTTTGCAGTATAATGGAAACATTTAAACAGTTTATATTAAAAGCACAGAGGACTAAGAAGTGTCCACCAGGTTATCGCTTTGATGATAAACTAGGTGTATGTGTACCCTTATATAACAGAGGTTACCCTTATCTAGGTAGTACCTCTAAAAATGCTAACGGTGATGCTAACAATAACGCACAGAACGGTACTAACGGTAATGGTAACGGTAATGGTGCTAACGGTAGCAACGGTTCAGGTAACGGTGGTGGAAACGGTGGTTCTAATTCAGGAGGTGGTAATGGGTGAAACAATACTGTTGTTCTTCATTATAGTAGCAAGTGTTTGTATATTGTATTATGTTTGTGAAAAGATAGATAAGATAATTAATAAGTGATATTAGTAAGTATTCACATATTTGTGAGTGCATTGATGTTTTGGTTATACTTTCATTCAGCAGACTTTAATAAACTTACATACGCACATTATATGTTTACTTGTGTTTGTATTCAAGTTTTAATATTTACAACTTATTTCTGGTACTATGATTGCGATAAACTATTACATTCATTACTCTTTAAACTCGGCGTCTTTTCTACTTACTATATCCCTTAACTTCTAAAAAAATCGGTTTTTAAATTTTTGAGAGTATTATGAAAGATAAAATTAAAATTGTAAAATATAGAAACCCTTTATATAGGGTGCTAATGAATCTGCGTAAAGGTGGAGCATCTGGTGATCACGGTGATAAAAAGAAGTATTCTCGTAAGATAAAGCACAATAGAGGATATCTAAACATCTAACATTTCTATTGTATTACCTGAAGGATCTTTGATGTATACAGATTTTGTACCATCTCTATGTTCTTTTAGTTTACCAAATGTTTCAGCACCATGTATTTCAAAACATACATGAGGTGGATGTTCTTCTGCTACAGTTAATGCTAATTTACAATTATCATATGCTATTAACGCCCAAGTTTCATCAGAATATTCTACTATACAATCTGTATTGTGAACATACCATTCTATTGACTCATTAATATTTTTTACATTAATTGCTATATGATTAAGTTTATCCATATAAATACTTATACAAATCGTTAGACCACTCTGGTCGGAAGTAGGATATCATATCCGAAGTAACGCACTTTTTTAACAGTAATGTTAGGAGGGTGTTATGAGTAAACAAACATTACACAACTTTAAAAAACTAATTGAAGAAAAGAAGACAAAAGACTTTTTTAATCGTCTTCAAATTCTTCGTAGTCGTAATCTGTGTCCTCACTGTCTAGAGGTTCAGGTTGAGGCGGACTAAGATAGTTTGATATAGGTTGCATATATTTTGCGTACCAGGTATGGGGACATTTTTCACAGAATGTCGCCCATACCGCCATAAAACAAACATAGAATATCCAAAGAAACATAGGAGTGGTTATTAACTTAATGTATAAATCACTTCTATCTTTCTTTTTCATTAGAATTTATATGACTGGTCTATAAACCAGGTACCTGACTCTACACCAGCACCTGTTCTTTTTCTTTCATAAGCAAGTTTTACCTTACTGCTAAAAAACTGTTTACTATAGTACATTCTTAATTTTGAACCATCATGTTCATTATCCATATCGTGATAATACCTATACCCTATTTCATCTGCAAATAAACTTACAGGTGATAATATAAATTGTAACCATAAAAGTGTTAAAGATAATAATAGTATTTTTTTCATTTCTTCCTCATTGTAATAAAATTGTAATATAACCCTAAAACTAAAAAAGAGAGTTCGACAGAACTCTCTTAATAGTAAAATTATTTATAATACTCCAAGTTTTTCTAACTTGCGTTTTTTCTTTAAATAATTTTTACGACCTTCTTTTCGTTTTCGTATTCTCTTTTCAGACGGACTTTCAAAATATCTAGTCTGACGAACTCTTTTTAGCACACCTTCTTTTTGTATCTTTTTTCTAAGAACTCTAATTGCCTGCTCGACATTGTTTTTTCTTACAAATACTTTCACCAATTAAAACCACCCCCTTTTCATTTCACGCATTACAAAAAGGGAGAGGACACTACCCCTCTCCCCAAGGACTACACTATGAACGATACCTTTAGACAATGTCACCATTGTCCGCCTCAGTATCTTCGGCATTCTCAGTCAATTCACTTGATTGCTGACTAGCAATGATATCTTCAGAACTAGCACCTGCATCCACTTTAGTATATAAATCAACAAAAGAATTCTTTGTATCATCATCAAATCTGTTAGTACATAACTCAATAGATTTTAATCTATTGTTGAAGATGATATATGCTTGAACAATGTGAACTAATCTTCTGGTGGAAATAATCTCATCTACACCACCTTCGAAGTAAGTTTTTCTGATAACATCTGCCCATGTCGTTAACTTGGTAGCAAACTCATCATCAGACTTACCAGCACTGTTCAAAATGTTAGCAAGTATTTTTTTCTCAATCGACACAGAAGGATATTTCTGCTCGAATGTGATAGGAAATCTTTCAAGGAACGCCTCGTTAAGAACATTAGTACCAATGAACTTACCATCATCAGAACCTTGACCTTTTGTGTTAGCAGTAGCAAACACTTGAAACCCAGGTTTAGGAGAAACGAACTTGTTAATCTTTTTAACAAAAACACCGTTACCCTCTAAGATAGGTTGTAAACACATAATTTTGTTAGATGCTAAATCGATTTCGTCAAGAAGTAAAACTGCACCTCTCTCCATCGCCTCGATAACTGGACCGTTTTGCCAAACAGTGTCACCATCTTTTAATCTGTAACCACCGAGCAAATCGTCTTCGTCAGTTTCGATTGTAATATTAACTCTAACAAGTTCTCTATTGGTCTCGGCACATGCTTGAGTAATACCCATAGTCTTACCGTTACCAGAAAGACCTGTGATAAACACAGGATAAAACTGTTTAGATTTAACTATTGATTTTAGATCTGAATAGTTACCGAACGCAACGAAAGTTGGATCTTTTTTAGGAACTATATTACCAACAAGTGATGACACGATATATGCCGCCTCTTGTTTTACTTCAGATTTAACAACTGAAGACTCAGCAGTAGTCTTGCATTGTGAAGACTCTAGACCTGTTATTGTGGTCGCCTGAGAATCTTTAGTTGTATCATTTAAAATTTTAGAGTTGATTGCTAACTCACCATTCTCATCAGGTAATTTAAAAGTAGCATTGTCAACTTTGTAATTAGCATTTTTAGTAATCCACTGCGGAGCATATTTCATACCAAAATGATTAGCAACTTCGGTGAGTTCTTTTCTAGACAGAACATTTTTACCGAACTTGTCTTTACAATATTTGATAAAGTCAATTTGTGATTTTTTCATAGTGTATCCTTTCAATATTATTAACGAATCAGTATACTATTATAATAGCATATTGGGTGAAAAAGTCAAGTTTTTTTTTCATTAAGCAACATTCTCAATAAACTTGGTTAAAACAATTCTAGAAGTTAATCTAGACTTCATGCCACCAGCAAATAATTTCTTTATTTGACCTGGTTTCATATCTTCTTTAATATCATCAATTTTATTATTGTTAACAACTGCTAACTTTTTGTTATTTAAAATCCAGAAATCATCATAACCATGTTTGATCTCAGCAATCATGAAACCTTGATTTAATTGTTTAGTATATTTTTTATCATAGTAGTCTTTGACATAATCGCTGACACCATAATTATTGCTATTCTTAACAATGTGAAACCCAACAATTGTGATGATATGCTTTTTCTTTAAATAAGAAATTAACAAACCTGTATAATCTCTAGAAGAATACTGTCTTGCTGATACTTTACTTCTTTTATAAGTGTATCTTTTATTACCATCTTTGATAACAGGAATAATTTTAGTTTTCCAGTTTCTCTGAATTGGATCTCTACCAATAACACCGCCATCTCTACTATTTGCATGACCATCAGTTAATGTAATCAAAGATAACTTTTCAATTGAATACTTGTTTTTGAATAATGGTATTATTTTATTTAAAACAACCAAAGACTCATTCAACGGTGTTGATGATAAGTAATATGCCTCTGGTGGTGCAATCATGTAACCCTTATAATCATTAGCAGAATACCTACCTCTATTAGCATAATAATGTTTGTAATAATTTTTATGCATATGTAAGTAAAACAAACTCTCATCTAAATCTTTTTTCTTTAACTTATGTGAGGCAATATTAATTAATCTGATATTAGATCTAAACTCCATATCACCATTTTTGTAGATATAAGGTTTTTCTCTTTCTGTATCATCATATCTATTATTCATTTCTGAAAATGCATAAACTTCAAAAGGTATATTAATCTTTTTAGCAAAGTAAATTAAATTTGTTAACTGATCGATAGTTGATGCTAAACAATCAACCATTGAACCAGACCAGTCAAGCAAGAAAATAAAACCATGATTTTTATCATCAGGTAAAACAGTTAATCTTTTGAAGATATCGTCAGAAAATTTATAGTTTTTTAATTTTAGAGAATCTAAAACACCAGTCTTATCTGTAGTTGCTCTTTTGTAAGCAGTAGCAGATTTTTTCATCTCAAATTCTTTTACTAGATAATTAACAATTTTTTCATTATCTCTTTTAAACTTTTTGAAATCATCTTTTGCCCAATTATAATATCTTTTATATTTACTATTACTAAATGATTTAGTCATTTTATGTAAAAAATATTGTTTGTGATCTTTAGTAAAAACATCATTACTGATGATCGCTTTTTTTAAATCAACATCTGGTAATGTAAAATACTTTAAATATTGATCGCCATTATAAGTAACTTTATCTGTATTTTGTTGAGCATTAGAAACTGTTTTTGGCATCAATTCACTTTTTTGACCTTGCATGGACACAGGTTCTGGATTATCTTGTTTTACTGATTGCTGATTATCATCATTTGACTCAGTATTTTCTTCTGATTGTTGAATGTCAGAATTGTCATCTGTGTTAGTAACAGAATCATCATTATCTTTATTATCATCATAACTAGTTTCACTTTCATTAGATTGATTATTTGAATCATAATTTTCTTCATTTTGACTGTGGTCATCAGAAGTTGATTCTTGTTTTGCCTTTTCTTGATCAAGTAATTTTTTAGCAAGAACTTTTACATCATCTATTGTTTTAAGATTATCAATCTCATCAATAACCCATTGAGCATCAA
>CEVB01041683.1_pt1 | contig 10461 bp, 15 predicted proteins | sample 531381 | NCBI WGS metagenome assembly CEVB01 (sample SAMEA2622763, study PRJEB7988) | marine metagenome | biome: marine biome (ENVO:00000447); feature: surface water layer (ENVO:00002042); material: "saline water (ENVO:00002010), including plankton (ENVO:xxxxxxxx)" | depth 5 m | reverse complement strand
GACCCGGATGCTACGTGTCCCAGGTGGGAACAGTGCATTGACGAGTGGTCCGATGGGTGTCCAGTTTGGAAAGAACTGCTGCAGCGATGGATGGGCTACTGCCTCATGCCCCACCGCAAGTACGCACGGTGGCTACTGATGTATGGCAAAGTCCGTGCAGGCAAGGGAACTATCTCTCATATCATCGAAGCCCTTATCGGCACTGGTAACTACATGGGCACCAGCCTTGACGACCTTGCTGGCGACTTTGGCTTGGACGGTCTTGAGAAGTCCAGGGTCCTGTGTATCTCAGAAGTCAGCGAGCTGGACAGCAGACAGGGCGAGAAGGCTACACGGGTCCTCAAGAACATTGTGGGTCGCGATCCTATTGCCATCAACATCAAGTTCCAGCGTCAGATGCGTAACGTGCTCATAAATTCAGCACCCATGGTCCAGGCTAACGAGATCCCCAAGCTCCCCAACAAGGGTAGGGGCCTTAGCTCCAAGATGCTGGTACTTCCCTTTGACGTGACTTTTGAGGGTCGTGAAGACTTTGACCTGATGGAAGTCCTGATGGGAGAGCTGCCCGGCATTGCTAAGTGGGCATTACAGGGTGCAGCAAAGTTGGAGAATGAATCAGACTCCCGAAAACGTTTCCCTATGCCCGACAGAGCCCAAGACTCTATCAAGCTTTACCACATACAGAACAACCCGTTTGACCACTTCCTTGAAGAACGATTTATCCGTAACCCGAAAGGCTTTGTTGCAACTGAGATGGTCTGGAACCACTGGGTCGATTGGTTGGAAACCAACGGTGTGCGTGGTGTCCACGTGCCCCGCAACCAGATTGCTCTACAGATCGAGACCCAATCCAGTTGGAATGTGTCTAGGTACCGACCTAGTGCTGATAGCAAACGCGGACTCAGAGGTATGAGTCTCCGCAGGACTTTTGAAAACCTTATGTGAGGATAAATACAATGGCACAAACTCCCTTTAATGATGACTTAGTTGATTCGGTTGTAGCCCATATGGGCAACCGTAGTCATGTCCATGTAATCGCCCCAGACCTTAGTGTCTGGACTGGGTACAAAAAGCACAACGGTCGCATCCTGATTATGGACGATGCGGGCGTAGTACGCATTGTTGTAGGTAGCCCAGGCGAATCCTACAGCGATATTGAGGATAGCTTGTATTCTGACGGTGACATGGGGTAATGCCAGGGATGCCGGGGTCATTACAGACTTATATATATACTACCTGTCTATATTAGGTTGTAATAGACCCGGCACACCCGGCACTGACAGAACAAGCAAAAATCCTAGACGGCAACGGTGTTTCCCACTCAATCGCGTGACGGTGCTGGGGGCCTTTGGCATTTACACATTTACAACACACACACTACTACGCTAGATAGACACGGCTAGGCACATACGGGGGCTGGGAGGATTGTGGTTTGTGCGACAGCAGGGTTTACAGACTGCTACACACGTACAAGACTGCAACTTGACAAGAGCATTGACAACAACGACCCCCCTTTGATGGGCGGCGATAGCGTTTAGTAGTCAGCCTACGGCGATGACTACTAACCACCATCTTGTTCTTATCAACGGAGACTCAGCATGCAATATCTCATCATCGACACACACGGATTCGAGTACTACGCAGCAAGCATCGAAGAGCGTGAGTACATCCAATGCAACCTCTCAGAAGAGGACATCGAGTACACCATGCATCCACTCATCGACGAGGAAATACAGCGACTCAAGGACGAGATCGCTGACTCGTGGGAACGTGAGAAGAACCTCACTCAGATGCACATGGACGGATATGCCCGATATCGGGACATTTACCCACGCATCAGCAACGAACAGCAGATCAGATACCGACTCGAACAACAGATCCAACAACTGGATCAACACTGACTCAACTCAAGAGGCGACGGCGTGCTCTTACGAGGCCGTCGCCTCATATTTCTTTATCTCGTTCACAGAAAGGTATACACCAATGAGCGAAAACAGCAACATCGTACACATCGAGAACACCATCAACCTGAGCCGCGAGAAGTTGAGCGACAACGGCAGACTCATCCCAGAATCGCACATCATCGAGATCCCTGACCTCGACGACAACGGCAACGAGCGGTTCACCAAGATCGACGGCGAGATGGTCACCAGCAGCAAGTCGGTGGCCTGCATGGCACTGGAGATCCCGACCAGAAGCGAACTGGCAGCCGTCACTGCCCGGTACTGGGACAACATCCAGACCGCAGGGAACTTCGGTACCGGTTCCAACTTCGGATCCATCAAGTCTCTGGATCACAAGAACTTCACCACACGCAACGGCAACCAGGTACGGCGTGGGTGCAAGGTGAATCTGGGTGGAGTCCAGTACACACTGGAGATCTCCCTGACCCACATGACCAGCCAGGCCAAGCCGTACGGAGATCAGGAGTTCTTCAAGATGCCGCTGCACAGGGCTGGATACCGACTGGTCATCGATCAGAACAACGACTCACGTCAGTTCTACCACCTCTGGAGCGACAAGCCCGCAGGAATCGAGGAGGTTGCATCGATGATCGGCGACGAGGCATACGAACTCCTCAACGGATCCACGGCCCGCACCGGAGCCTGATCCTCCACACATCTCAACTCCCTTCGGGGTCGTGAGCCTTCACGGGTTCACGACCCCTTTCTTATTGGACACTCGCCCAGACTCGTCGGCCCCCAGCCCCCACAGATTGGGCTATCAACAATTAATCGTGTGACGTGACTCACGGAGGAATCAATGTACACCCACAGAATCGAAGATTACAGACAATCAGACGTGGACCAGCTACCCAACATCGGACCATTCATCCGACTGGGATACCGTGTGGTCCAGTACCTGGACGACAACCCCACTGCAGAGCAGCCCAAGTGGGTTCGACTGCAGCGTGAGTCCAACCCCATCCCTTCAATGGTGCACACCACACCGCATGGTCGCAAGCCACGGATGCGTAAGGGTGGGCGTCCCAACTACGTGGAAGTCAAAACATTTTCCGAAATGAGCACCCGTGAGCGTGAAGGTATCCGCTTGATGGGTGTATTCTATATGGTACCCACACCCGAAGATCGTATTGCAGCCGAGACAGATGTCAGTTTCAACCCTGCAGAGTACGAAAACCGACCACTTCAGCACGTTTCAGTACTTCACAGATACCTGCAAGAGCACCCCGACTGCACTCTGTAGCAGTCATTCTTCTCATCTTTCCCTTATCCATACACGGAGGTAGATATGGACCCGACTCCCCCACTCAAGTTGGCTGAACAGATGTATGAAGCATTTGTTCCTAAGCCAGTAACTAAGACACAGACCAGGTACACCACGGTGTTACGTGGCGACATCCGCAGGAAGCACAGGACACCAGAGAATGGGTACAACAACCCAGTCCCTATGCCTGACTGCATCATCAGCCTGCTCCAACATGCAATCGATCTCGGCCGACCCGTCACTGATGGCCTGGTCTGGTACGTGAAGATGCAGGAGATCTACCCCGACTGGGGTCCTGACTCCACCCTGCCTCTCTTCGAGGATGACCCCAAGCGAGGCCCTCTCCCCATCGAACCGATGCCGGTGCAGTGGGGCGACGAGTTCGTCATCGAGTTCGCAGACGAGAACCCCAACAGTGAAGACACTGACTACTTCGTATACAACCACCTGTTTCGCTACAACGAGGGCGAGTTCTACCGTCACATGACCACTGGTTGGGTGAAGGTGGATTGATGATTTCGTACACAGTTTTTATCCCGTTCCTACTACTCATCATCGCAGGCTACGCCTACATGAAAGGAATCGAAGATGGTAACCACAAGTGACCGCGTACTCATGGGCAGATGGGGCACAGAGACCTCATACGATGCCCTCTCCAAGATGCCTGACCCCAAGAAGAGGGGCTCGAGGCACAATCCTATGCGATTCGACCGCTCTATCGACCTGGTCTACCAGTCGGTGACTGGCTGGAACTTCGAGATCGAAGATCCCCACTACTACCTCAACAACAGTGGGACAGCCATGATTATGACTATGACCCTGGCCAAAGATGGACTGGCCTTCAACAAGGATGGTGACTACATCACCGCCATGATGAAGACATCTACCAATTCAACATGGGCCACTGAGTTCTACGCTGGCTCCGGCACACGTGTCTGTTCCAACGGACTCATCTGGGCTGATCACCAGTTCAAGGGCAAGAACACCCTCAACGCAGAGGGTGCACTCCGACTCAAGCTCATTGATCTCGTCGAGCGACTGCCTCAGATCGTGGGTGTACTCAACGAACAGTGGGAACACTACGACAACTACGACCTGTCTTCCCGCCAACAATCGAATGACATCCTGGTACAGGCAGCCGAGTCTGATGTCATTAGCTACCGTGACATTCCCCATGTCAAGGAGCACTGGGAAACACCGGAGCATCCCGAGTTCAAGGGACGCAACCTCGGCAACATGGTGCAGGCATTCACCTCACACCAGCGGACCAAGTCTCCGTTCGAGACACCCTCATTCTCTCGCAAGCTCATCACGTTCATGGATGACTACAGCGATCGACGAAAGGAGCAATCACATGAACCTCTACAAACAGTACACCCGGACGCATGACCACGGACTGAAGTCCCCCGAAAGAAACCACCTGTGTCTCAATGACAAGGGAGACAACGAGGCACGTGCACCAAAGGGCTGGTTCATCATCCACGATGACGTGGACTACGCACTGAAGTGTCGGGCCTGTGGTCTGGAACTCTACGCTATCGAGGATGCAGAGGATGCACTTGACATCATCGCAACACACATACCTCCGCCCAAAGAAACTGAACTCACCAATGTTCTAGTCAAGGACAGGTACTCCCTGTTCTACGGCAACAACAACAGCACCCATATCACCAAGATCAAAGAGTCTGATATTCCAGTTGCTACCAACCCTCTGACGGAGGACGAGTTGTCCTCACTGTTGCTGTCCCACCCCAAGATCATCACCTCGCATCAGGTAATCCACCCTGGCGATACGATCTACAGTGTCCAACTCGGCTGGGAATGGGGACACGCATGGCGTCACGAGATCAGTAAGACCAAGTGCAAGCGTAAGAAGAACCAGAACAAGTACTACAAGAGATCACGTATGCGTCGAGGTGACGTACCAATCGGAGAGGTGAGTGCACTTCACTACTCCATCGCAAACCTGATCTACAACCACGGCCTCGGCGGGTACGTAAGAGGTACCGGATCCACAATCGGTACCATACGTGCAATCAACAGACAGTTCGATGGCCTACACTCTCTCGGCATGATTGAGCGTGTCAGGACTCTTGACACGTACAAGACTGCCATCGACTACCTGCGACACTACGCACACGGCATGTCAATGGTGTCCGACTACGAAAACTTCACTGGTGGTTGTTCTGCCAGTTACAGAATCCTCGGTAGTTCCCTTCTCAAAGAGTGTGAAGAGCTGGGATTCGAAGCACCTATCTACAAGAAAGGAGCAAGGCATGAGTGATAATGCCCTGTCCAAACAGTTTGTCGAGAGCATGAGTCTCGACATGAACGTCAACATCGACCACGTAGTTGCCATCGCTGCATCCAAGAAGGAACAAGAACTCAACGTTCTCATCAAGCAGGGCAACATCAAAGTCGATGACCTCAATGCGGAACTGAAGGAGACCAGGAAGGCCCTCAAGGTCAAGTCCTGTGTCTACGCAAAGTTCTACAAGGGGGGATTCGATACCCTTTGGGGTACCCCAAGCCTTGAACAGAAGTTCAAGGAGATCAGAGAAATCTTCGGTTCCATGGGTGTCAGTGTGGAACACGAGGTCAGCATCCCTGACTTCAATGAATCCTCGACCAACCCAGACAAGATCGAGATGTCCTTCACTGTCTCCGTGAAACTGGGTTCGGATACCACTTGGAACAGCAAAGAGTTCCGACTGCCTGAGATCACTGTCATCCTGGAAGCCTCACCGGAGTACGAGAGTGGTGATGAACTGAATGACATGTGGCGTCTGTGCCGCAAGATCGAAGACCTTCAAGACCAGATCAATGAAGCCTTTACCCGAGTGTGTGAACTTCGTCGATCACTCAGCAACATCTCATCTCTCGAACGTCAGGCCAAGGGCAAGCTTGCCGAGGCTGCCCTCGAGGGATCAGAAGCTGGCCGGGAAATCCTCGATCGGATCAATGGGATGGACACCTCCCACCTCATTACCTGATACAATCCCCGGCAACTTTCTTTTCTCTCTCGTCGTTGGTCTTTCGCGGACCAACGACGATTTACTTTTTGTAAGGGAACTTCTTGTTCAGAGCTTCCCTTCTCTTCTGGCATTTACCGCATGGCTTGACCTTGCCTAGCGTTGCAGCCTTGATGAACTTGGCTACGGAATCACCGAGCCCAATTGACTTCATCGATTCCTGCAATTCAATGTCTCGTGCAAGATCCATGGGATCCTGGTTGCCATTGTTGGTATCATTCATTTGGAGGCAGTCCTTGTGAGTAAAGTAATGGATGGTGTGGAAGCAGATCTCAGCGGCATCAGAAACTCCGACATCATTTGTTGGGAGTATGCAGAGCCCTCCAAGAAACTCACCCGTGATGACGGATGGGAACCTGCAGGTGATGGTAGTGGCATGGTCATGCGTATGTGTCCCAAGACTTCAGGTCTTATTGTAGCTGCCTCTGAACTGCACCTGTCCCATATTTCCCCCACTAATATGCTCGAGTGGATCTACAGACTCGAAGCATTCTTCGATGCAGGTAACTACTACCTGTCCACGTGGACCAAGGAAGGTGAGGTTCCGATCCGCCTCACACTCCACGACCTGAGAGATCATATCGGTCTCAAGGTAGCAGTGAAGAACTGGCCCAAGACCAGGTTCGATAATCGTGTGCGAGAACTGAGAATTGTAAGACACCTCGAAGCCTTGCATGACGACCTGACATAACCTCATTAGTCCAAGGAAGGAGCTACCCATGGAAGTAGAACTACCTATTGTTCTACCCAACAAGCCATCGTGCAACAACTGTGACCTGCACGAAGCAGCAAATTCTGTCTGTGTACCGACAGTCTTCCACTCTGGTTCTCTCCCTGGGTACGTAAACACAGACAACCTGATCTTCTTTATCGGACAGAACCCTGGGTTCCATGAAGATGTAAAGAACAGGCCATTCGTTGGACGCTCCGGTGACCTGGTAAAGCAGGCTTACATTGGTGGGTGTAGGCTCCAACAAAAAGCAACCATCTACCTGGGCAACAGTGTCAGATGCCACACTCCCAGCAATGAGAAGCCCAAGATGCGGCACTCACGGGAGTGTTCAACCCACATGATGAATGAGCTACAACTCATGCGTAAGTGGAAACCCAAGAAGTGGATCATCGTAACTCTTGGTGCACCAGCAACTACTGCGTTCTACAAGTACCACGCAATGGAGCTGATACCTCGAGGCAAAAAGACAGTAGGCCTCAACGATGCGTTCGCTCTCAATGGTGGGTATCACGAGGGATGGGGCTTCCACCTCTTCTCCACCTACCATCCCGCAGCTGTACTGCGGAACAACAACTACATCAATGCTGTGGAATCCCACATGCAACTCGTATCTGATTGCTTGGATGACGTTATCGCAAAGCCATCAGACCCCATCATCACCCCAACCCGATCACCGAGGAGGTAACTCATGTGTTTCGAAGAGTTCAAGCAGGCAGTTGAAGAACAATACAAGAACACCAGTGACTGGTGCGAGCTGTCCAACAAGGCAGACGACGAGGGCAAGGACCTCGAGGAGGCATTCGAAGAGAACCTGGACACATTCGCTGACCACGTGTACTCTGATCTCGTACCGATGGTGGAGTGGTGGATCCAGAACCATGGATGCCAGTTCACCAGCACTCTCGATGAAGCACTCGACTCGCAGGAAGTGGGCGCAGACCTATGACTACATACTATGGGGGAACACGGATGTTCCGGGGCATGACAGACCAACAAAGAAATGTGTTGGACAGGGCACTAGAACAAGAGCGTGCTCTAGAGACATACCCCTTCGAGCATGAAGGGGGACGTTACGTAACGTTCGTCAGCGAGATTGATCGCGACGATGACAATGAGAAGAGATACTTTGCACTCATGGATGGCAATGGTCAGCTCATCAAGCTACCCTTCTGCCCGAGCCCATACAGTGGGGACCGAGATATCCGTGAGTGGGTAGAGGCAGGTAAACCCGATGACTCAAAGTTCCACATCAAGAATACAGCAAGAAGGATTGCTCTCCTCGAAGAAGAACGAGAGCACAAGTACCGATCCAAGAATCATTAGTCTCGACATCGAGACCTACGGTGCTTGCTACACAAACTTTAGTGGGGAATCACTCAACAACCAGACTGTCTTCAATCCTAACCGGTCCCTTCATACTGACGGGGTCAAATTGGAAGACACAATCCTGACTGTTGCAGTCACCATCCCGAAGGAAGACACATGGCTGAAGACAACAACCAATACCAAGACATCCTCAACCGAGCACAGAAACTACGTGAGTCAGGAGCACTCAACTCCTCAGAACTCACGACCGTGGCTCTCCTCATCCAAGCCATCTACGCCATGGGAGTGGATATCTCTAAGCTCATTGCAGCCTGGCGAAACGATGGTGTTCAAGATGAACAAGCCGGAGCACAGGGAGAGACTGCGCAAATGGTGTTCCCATTCATGCGTGATAATGGGGATGAACCTCCAGTTTGACCTTCAGTATCTACGTGCTGATCCCTTCTTCCGTTTCGTTCTTGATGGCTCGCAGCTACTGATCGACCTGTCAGTGCTCAACTATCTGCATGACGAGACCCGTCCAGAAAAATCTCTGAAATCTTTGGGTCCAGTTTTACGCACCCATTCCTACACCAGAACCATCAAGGATGAGAAGTTCTCTTCTCCCTCCGACCCACTCCTTGCTACCTACAACGCACAAGACACGCACAACACCATGCTCGCAGTGCAGGAACTGTCAAGGCGTATCTGTAAAGACTTCCCAAGGACAGACAAACTTGAACCGTGGTGTTTGAAATTCTATTCCGATACCATTTGGACGTGCATTCGTATGTCCGAGTCTGGGATCCCCATGAGCAGAGGGATGCTGTCCAGCATCGAGCATCAGTTGGAAGAAAGAATTACACGATGTCGAGAAGTCTCAAGCAAGAAGTATGGTCTCCTACTGGAGGGCCCTGGATCTGGAAAAGCCAAGACATCTTTCATCGATCTGCTTTGCGACGTAATCGACGGAACAATCGAATGTCATACAACAGAACAATGCAAGAAACTGATGGAGTTGTTAGATCAATCTCCCGAGTCATACTCGCAGCTTCGATCATCATTGTCCTCATGTGGGCATACGACATCTGTTCGGGACAACCCACTACTAACCGTCACTCCCAAGCAGAAGATCATCTCCTTCTCGGAAGAGAACAGAAACCTCCTTACCGATCTTCTACCTGACAGCCACCCTCTGCGCAATGCACTCAAGCTTGCAAAGAGACACGCTGCTAGTCAGAAGCTCTTGTCCTCTTATTGTTATCCGTTACTAAGACATCGCAGGAATCACCCAAGTGACCGTTCATCAGTCCTCATTCCCAAGTCAGGCTACCCAGTTGAGTTCGCATACCCAACCTGGTACTGCGTCCCAACCTTTGCCAAAGACTCAGGTGGATCCCAAGGCGGAACACTTCAGGGCCGCATCACCTGCAAGAAGCCATCAGCCCAAACATTCCCCAAGACAATCAAGTCCTGCATCCAGTCCCGCTTCGGCAGGCACGGTTCCATACTGGGATTCGATCTCAGCCAGATTGAACTTAGGGTCGCAGCACTGCTCTCAGGAGATGCAGCACTCATGGCTGCTTATTCAGAAGGCGTTGACCTCCATAAACAGAGAGCTCTACAAATCTTCGGGCCTGACATTGAGAGTCATCCTAAGTTCAACGACTTCCGACAAGCGGGCAAGATGATCAACTTTGCCGACCTGTTCAGGTCTGGCTCCACCACAATGCAATCACAGCTGCTGGCTATGACTGGTCAGAAGCATCCGATTGAGTTCTTCAAGAACGTAGCTGACTCCCGACCACACCACAGACCTGGTCTATGGAAGTGGCAGGAGGAACGTATCAATGAGGCACGTACCTATGGGTACATCTGCCTTCCGTTCACCGGTCAGTCACGTTACTTCATGGGTGGTGACAAGTGGGACGTGAACGAGATTGTCAACTTCCCAATCCAAACCACTGCAGGTAATACACTCTTGCGTATCCAGGCACGACTCAACGAGACTGTCAGTTCTTTCAATGCACGCAAGGAACGGGCGTTCATGTTCCTCAACATCTACGATGCTGTCTACTTTGATTGTCACAAGGACATGATCCCCAAACTCAAAGAGTTGGTTGCCGAGGCAATCTCATACGTAGCTGACCAGGAGTATTGGTT
>CEVB01022904.1_pt1 | contig 10471 bp, 6 predicted proteins | sample 531381 | NCBI WGS metagenome assembly CEVB01 (sample SAMEA2622763, study PRJEB7988) | marine metagenome | biome: marine biome (ENVO:00000447); feature: surface water layer (ENVO:00002042); material: "saline water (ENVO:00002010), including plankton (ENVO:xxxxxxxx)" | depth 5 m | reverse complement strand
GCATCTATAGACATGAGAATGATGATGCAGGCTAAATAAAATACGCCTGCTAATCTGTATGTACAAACTCTCTACTAAATTTTGTTGGTATGATGATGGTAAAATAATAGTGAAGATGTATTTTATTAATGAAATTCCCTTCACATTTGATGAGTTACCATTCGGACATTTATGGGATGAGGAATTATGTAGAGTGGCAGACGCAAATCGTACATATAATCCAGAGTATATGTACCAAATGTTCGGTTATCTAATGATGGAGGAGTTACATCCTCTTTATTTTCCAGTCGAATTAGAAAATCCAGAACTTTTACCAGATGATCTAGAGTATCTCTACGAGCAGGAAGAATCAACCTAACTAAATAGATCATAGCAATATTTTGGCGAATATAAGAAGATGCCTCTTAATAAACTAGAGAATTTCATAAAGAACACTGAAGGTCGTATTCTTTATGTGAATCCAAATGATATAGATTCAACTGATGCGATTACGAATGAGGGTAACTCACTCGCAGCTCCTTTTAAAACTATACAGAGGGCATTACTTGAATCTGCGAGATTCTCTTATGTCCAAGGAATAAATAATGACTTAATTGAAAGAACAACTATATTAGTATATCCTGGTGATCATGAAATAGATAACAGACCTGGTTTCGCAATTAAAGCAGATGGTAATAATGCTATTGCAGTATCTCCTGCAGGAGCAGAGTCGGCAGCATCAACTACACTAGCATTAAATTTATCATCAAATTTTGATTTAAATCAAGAAGATAATATTTTATATAAGTTTAATAGTATTAATGGTGGAGTTATCGTTCCTCGTGGAACATCTATTGTAGGTTTAGATTTAAGAAAGACAAAAATAAAACCAAAATATGTACCTAATCCAACAGATAATTCAGTTCCTTCTAGTGCGTTATTCAGAATAACTGGTACATGTTATTTCTGGCAATTCTCAATTTTTGATGGGGATGAATCAAAATTAGTTTATACTGACTCTTCGGATTTCTCATCAAATAATCAATCAATACCAGGTTTTTCACATCATAAACTTACATGTTTTGAATATGCAGATGGTGTTAATGTAGATAATCGTTTTAATCTTACAGATTTAGAAATATTTTACGCAAAATTATCAAACGCTTATAATCTCGCATCCACTAGAGATATTGATGAAAAATTTCCATCTTCTACTGAAGGATTTGCACCCCAGAGACCTGAATTTGAAATCGTTGGTGCATTTGCATCAGATCCATTAAGCATTACAGAATTAATATCTGGTGATGGTAATACACCAGGTACGGTCGTCAAAGTAACAACTACAACTCCTCATGGGTTAAGCAGTGGCACTCCTATCAAAGTAAAAGGTGTTTCAACAAGAGAATATAATATTTCAACGAAGGTAGCAAGTGTTTTAAGTAGTAATCAATTTACATATTTACTTCAATTTGTACCACCAAATATATTGGCAACACCACAATCAGTTTCATCAGCAACAATTACGATAGAGACTGACACGGTCACAGGTGCATCACCATATATCTTTAACGTATCATTACGTTCCGTGTTTGGTATGAATGGTGTTCTTGCGGATGGTGCAAAGGCAACTGGATTTAGAAGTATAGTTGTTGCTCAGTTTACTGGTATATCTCTTCAAAAGGATGACAGAGCGTTTGTAAAATACAATAGCACTTCAAGATCATATGAGGGTATAAATGTTACTTTAGCAAAAGGATCTGCATTATCAAAAGAATCTTCATCCCTTGATCCATCAACTGTTTATCATTTAGATAGTGATGCTATCTATAGAAAAGGATTTGAGACAACTCATATTAATATGAAAAATGATGCGATCATGCAGATCGTATCTGTATTTGCTATCGGATTTAATAAACACTTTGGTGCTGAAACAGGTAGTGATGCATCTATTACTAACTCAAACTCTAACTTCGGACAGATCGCTCTTACATCCGATGGATTTAAAAAATCTGCATTTGCTAAAGATGACACAGCTTTTATCACCAATGTAATTACTCCCAGAGCGATAACTGAGACACCAGTAAAAGTTGATTGGCAATCATTGGACGTTGGATTAACGACTTCTGTGGGTATATCAAGTCATCTTTATCTATTTGGATTCAATGATTTTGATGACAAACCTCCAGTTATTATTCAAGGTTACAGAGTCGGTGCAAAATTTGATGATATTTTGTCTCTTGATGCCAATGGTACAAAAACAGCATCAATCACCATGACTGATAATGTTGTTAGCACTGGATCAACGATAGTCACGGGGACAGACGTAAGTGTTAAAACATTTAGAGTTCAATCTGGTCCTTCCTTTGACGTAAAAGATTCTGCAGCATCTAATATCTTCAATATAGGAACTCATACTCTTCAAACAGGTGAAAAGATACGAGTCTTTAGTGATAATGGAGATTTACCTGAAAATATAGAGTCAAATACCGTATATTTTGCGATAAAAATATCATCTACAGAAATTAAATTAGCATCTTCAGTCACTAACGCACAAAATAATGTTCCCATCACGGTCTTTGGTGGTACAAAATTATTTGTAGAAAGTAGAGTATCAGATAAATCATCTGGGGATATAGGATCACCAATTCAATTTGATACCATCAACAAAAATTGGTTTATTCATGTATCAACAAATAATGATATTTTCACAGAATTATCATCATCAGGTGTAACAGGATTAACTGAAAAAAGTAATGTTACCACAATTTCAAGAACTGTAGATCCAAGGTCTTTAGATGAGAGATTATATACTATTCGTGTTGTGGTTCCAAAAGAAGCAACAAATGCAAAAGATCCTAATGATGGATTCGTTATTCAAGAGTCAAGCACAAGTGGAGTTAGAGTCAATACTGATTTTACAGATAGAACTATTGGTGCGAAAGATGTTTTCTTTAATCGTAATCTAAGGTTTATAAGCACTGGTTCTGAATCAGGTGGCACTGTAACAATAAGATCAGAATTACCTCATAACTTAAAAGTTAATGACAAAATTAATATTTTAAATGTTAAGAGTTCAACAAATACAACTGGTGTTGCTAATTCTGCATTTAATGGAACTTTTGAAGTTACATCAATTAATAGTGATAAGGAATTTCAATATTCAACTACTGATGTAGATGGTAAAACCCATAACACAGGTACTTTTTCGAGTGACACATCTGATAGAACAATTAATTTACCAAGATTCCAAAGAAATGATCTAAAATCTAATCATTACATCTATAGAAGTGAAGTTATAAGTGATTATATTAAAGATGTCCAAGATGGTATCTATCACCTATTTGTATTAAAAGCAGATAATGCAATTAATACTGAATTTACCGATCAGAAATATAGTCAGAATGTTGCTGACTTATATCCACAACAAGATAAGGATAATCATAATGACAACCCTCCAGCATCTGTATCGTTTGCGAGAAGAAATCCAATAGGAGATGTAGTAACAAATAAACTTAAAAATAGTATTACAAGAGAAGCAACAGATAAGTTACTTCAAGATTTTGGTAAGGGTTTAACAATCACTAATGTAGACTCCACAACAGGTGTAACTACTTTAACTTTTGATCGAGAACATGGATTAAGTGGTATTGTTACATATAGTGATTTTACTGGTGGTTCAGGCTATACTGATGGTACTTATCATAATGTTAAATTATTTAATAGTGGAACATCTACTTGGGATGGTGCAACTGCGAAAGTTACAATATCAGGTGGATCTATTACAAATTTTGATGTAATAGATGGTGGTTCAGGATATGGTGCTGAAAAATTAGAATTTGATCCATCCTCATTAGGATCACCTTCAATTGGTGCTGCTGCAACCTTTACATCTGTTGGTATTTCATCTAATATCGGAGACATATTACAAGTCACTGGTATTGGAACTCTCACAGATGGTTATTTTAGAATATCATCAGTGCCTTCTACAAAAACTGTTGCGATTGCAAAAACAGGTGGTGACACTTCATTCCTTACAGGACAATTTGCTATTAATTTAGGACCATCTGTATCAATAGTATCTGATGATTTTGAATCTGTAAGTGGTGTATCTACATTTACTTGTAATTCTGCTCATGGATTAGTAATTGGAAGTCCGTTTAGAATTATTGATAGTTCAAATAATAATTTAGGTGATTTCATAGTTAAAGAGAGAGTTGGTATTAAAACATTCTCAGCAAAAACTGATGAAAATCTAAATGGTGCATTTGTTTTACGACATGGTATGAGTGCAGGTGATGCCACATCTGGTTCTGATGGTGAAAACTTAGGTACAAGAGGCATGTCATTCTATGATAATGAATCAGTCACTCTTGTTGATGATCTAACAACTGGATCTATAATGAAAATTGAACTACCTAATTCTGGTATTGGTACTGCGATACGTTTCCCATTAGGTTCATATGTTCAAATTGATAATGAGATACTAAGAATTACTACATCAGAATTATCTGGTAGTGGATTGAATGAAGTTGGAGTAGTTCGTGGTGCGTTAGGAAGTGCTAAGGAAGATCATTTAAACGGATCACTTATTAAAAAAATAACACCAATACCCGTTGAATTTAGAAGACCTTCGATTATTCGTGCATCAGGTCATACATTTGAATATATTGGTTTTGGTCCTGGTAACTATTCAACTGGTTTACCACAGGTTCAAGTAAAGACACTTACAGAAAGAGAGGAGTTCTTAGTTCAATCACAAGAAAGATCTTGTGGACAGGTTGTTTATACTGGTATGAACAACGAGGGAGATTTCTTTATCGGTAACAAGAGAGTTAGTTCTTCAACTGGACAAGAGAAAACTTTTGATGCACCAGTTCCAACTGTAACAGGTGAAGATCCATCTAGATTAAGTGTTGTATTTGATGAGGTGACTATCAAAGAAAGACTTAAAGTTGAGGGTGGAACATCAAGAACAATCTTATCTCAATTTGATGGTCCTGTTAACTTTAGTAAGGATGTTAGATTTGATGCTGAAACAACTATATCAAAAACACTTATTTTATCTCAAGCAACTCAATCAACGTCTACAAACACAGGTGATCTAATTGTTGCAGGTGGTGTTGGAATAGCAAAGAGTGTTTATATTGGTGGTGATCTAAATGTAGCAGGAACTGTAAATGGTGGTAATTTATCATTTGGTAATATTACTATTGCTGAAACTAACGATAACACTATTGATACCAAGTCTGGTCCTTTAATGTTAAACTCTACATCTGGTATTACATCAGTCAGGGATAATCTTCAAGTTGATAATAATTTGACAGTTGATGGCGATGCAACTCTTGGTGTATCTACAACTGATTCTACTACAATATCTGGAACTCTTGCAGTTCAATCAACCCTTGATTCAACCAGTAAAACTACTGGTGCAGTCGTTGTAAGTGGTGGTGTTGGTATTGGTTTGGATCTTAAAGTTGGTGGAGACATCACTGCGTTTTCAAGTTCAGACAGAAATCTAAAAGAAAATATAAACATTATACCTAATGCACTTGATAAAGTGAAGGCACTTTCTGGTAATACGTTTACATGGAAAGAATCATCAATGAAGACCACTTATGGTTCCTATGGTGGTGATAATGAAGACGTAGGTGTGATAGCTCAAGATGTCGAGGCATTAGGTTTACCTGGCATCACAACAACTAGGGATGATGGTACGTTAGCAGTTAGTTACAAAAAACTCATACCAATATTAATTCAAGCGATTAAAGAACTATCTGAAAAGGTAGATGCCTTATCCTAATAAATAACTAAAAAATCTACAGATGGCGAGTATAAGAAAATCATTTAGTTTCCGAAACGGAGTTCAAGTTGATGAAGATAACTTTATAGTTAATCCCAACGGTCTGGTTGGTATTGGAACTTCTGTGCCATCTGAGTTTTTAGATGTCAGAGGAACAGCAAAAATAGTAGGTTTAGTTACAGCAAATGATGTATTTGTATCTGGTATTGCAACAATTACAGAAATTCAAGTTGGAACTGCAATAACAATATCGAGTGGAATTATAACTGCAAGTAAGTTTTTTGGTGATGGTGCAACTTTATCTAATTTACCAACATCACAATGGGAAGATGTAAATCTAGGATTAGGATTTACATCAATATATGCAATAGGAAATGTGGGTATAGCGACTACAGATCCTAGACAAAGTTTCCAAGTTGGTGGAGATCCAGCAACCGTTGGTAAATTAGGTGTTGGTATCAATTCAATTGGTAATGTTCGTGCGTCAGGTATCATAACTGCTTCGAGTTTTGTTGGTGCATTAACTGGTGATGTTGTAGGGGATGTTACTGGAGATTTAACAGGTGCAGTTACAGGTAATGTGACTGGTAATTTAACTGGTAATGTAGATGGAGATATAAATTCAACAGGTATTTCTACGTTTACTCAACTTTCTGTTACTGGTCTTGTGAATGTTGGAACCGCTGCAACATTTAATACAGCAGGTTTGGATGTAACTGGTATTACAACATCAACCACCTTTGTCGGTGCGTTGACTGGAAATGTCACTGGAAATGTCACTGGAAATTTAACAGGTGATGTTACAGGTGATATAAATTCTGGCATTACCACAGCTTCTAATGAAATAAATGTTGGTACGGGTGGCACAGCATTTACATCCTTGAATACTGGTAAAGTTGCAATTGGTACTGATATTCCCACCTCTGATTTAACTATCAAGAAGGCCAATGACGCATTATTTGAAGTGATAGGGGAGTCTGGTATATCAAAAATAAGTATAGGTCAATCGGGTATAGATGGAACAGAATCTGCTCTTATAAGATATGGTAGTCCTGATGGTTCTTTAAATTTTATAAATTACAACTCTGGATCAGTCAATAATTTTATTCATTCGGGAGGAAACACTGGCATACAAACTGGAAGATTTTCTTGGATTTATGGGCAAACTAATTTAGAACTTTTATCACTCACCCATGATGGCACACTAGGCTTAGGAATTACAAATCCAGATCACACCTTACATGTTGTTGGTACATCCACCATCACAAGTGACGTTCATGTTGGTAATGATCTTTTTGTTGCAGATGATGTGGTAATAAAAGGTGGATTAACAGTTGATGGTGTTACTGAATTACCTGATGTTATAGGTGGTACGAATCTCAATACTCTGACTGGTATTTCAACATTGAATGACTTAAGTATTGGAGGATCTCTTACTCTCGAATTAGGTGCTAATATTGATGTCACGGGTGGAAGAATAAGTGCAAATAGAATAGGAATTGGCACTACAGCTGGAACTCCCATACCAGATGATTTTAATATGAGAGTGCTTGGTAAATCACAATTTGTTTATGTTGGCATTGGTACTACCACTCCAATGACAGGAGTTGTGCCATTAGGTTTTAATGACGCAACGGCTGATTCTGATGGTCTTCATACATGTGATGCTTCAATTGGATTAGATAAATCTGTAATTTATGTTGGACATGAATCTAATATACTTACAGACCCAACGGCTATGGTTGGTATTGGAACTACAATGGCTTTTTCAGCAGTTGATCTTAGATTGGCAGGGTCGGGTGCTGCTACGACCACTACTAGATATATGTTACCACCGATTGTTACTACAGATGAGAAAGTAGGTTTAGGAACAACAGCAGGTGGTGTGGTTTACGATTCAACTTTAAATAAGTTGCAATGTTTCGATGGTACAACTTGGAATAATCTATTCTAATTTTTTATGGCACTTACTGTAACAAAAACTGGACCTTTTTTTGATGGTAGTGGAGGAGCTTCGCCAAATAATCAAACCAATGTACAATTTAGTCAATTAAGAGATACTTTTAGATTAAATAATCCAACTGGTTCGATAAGTGCAAGTGAATTGCTACGAGATATTGATACGAATAGTTCAGACCCAATCGTTCCTGATGCTACAGAGAATAGTAACATAGCATCAAATACTTTATCTGCAATAGCAGCTGGTACGATTGCTCCTGATCTTGATTTGAAAGTGTCACAATTTTTTGGTGCGATTAAGTTTTTTGATATTGAGCAAGATGATACAGATAATAATACGAATTTTAATATATCAGGTATAACTGAATTTAATGATAATCTAGGAAAAACAATCAAGAAGAAATTAATTTTACGAGGAACACACACCTCAACAGATACAGACGATCCTGCTGCAGAGACACTTTTTGATGCATTTAATTTGACACTTGAAGTTCATGGAGTATTTTATGGTGCTGGTGGTGCTGGTGGAACTCTTAATTCTAGAAGTGGAAAAAATGGTGGGAGTGCGATAAGAATAAACGGAGGTAGTGTCACTATAGACATAAAATCTGGTGCTAGAATCTGGGGTGGAGGAGGAGGTGGAGAATTCGGTGGAGATGGAACTCCAGGTGTAGCGGGCACTTGTAGAGAAAAAGTAAAAAAAACAAATTGCACTAAAAATACTTTTCCATCATGTCCAGCAGGTTTTACAGAAGTAAGTAAATCTACTGGTGATGGTTGTGCGTTTAACGAATTTTGTTGGGTTAGAATTTTTGGTAAATGTCTTTTTAGAAATGTAACTACTGTTAAATGGACTAGAACTGTTAATTGTAGAAAAGATACTCCTTCACCAGTTCCTGCAACAGCTAGGGGAGGTAATGGTGGAGCAGGTAGAGGATTTAACAATTTTTCTGGTTCATTGAAGGGAAGTAAAGGTTCTAAAGGTAGTTGTCCTGATTGTGCCACTATATCAGGTAGCACACTCATAGGTGGTAGTGGAAAGTGTAGTGGTGATGCTGAAAGGGGGGGTAATGGTGGAGATTGGGGTCAAAATGGAAAAAATACTTCTAGTTCTGGTTCAGGTGGTTCAGGAGGTGCAGCGATAGCAGGAACTGGATTTAGTGTTAGTGGTAACAATTCAGATACAGTTAAAGGTTCTATATAATACAGAATAAAGTATATTATGTCTGAAGATTTACAATCACCAAATATTGTTGAAAAGGGAAAAAATTTAGCAAAATTTTCATGGGATTTAATAAATTACCTTCAAAATAACTACGAGAAAACTTTATTCGCTTCTGACGAGATTTACGCAGAGAGAATTGGTATTTGTAAATCTTGTGATAAGTATAGGGAACTAGAAAATGAGTGTGCAGAATGTGGATGTTATATTCCTATGAAAGCCAAAATTATACTAGATTCTTGCCCTCTAGAAAAATGGACTGCGAATAGTGATGGTTGGGATGATAAATTTAAAGATATAGTGAAAGATATGAATAAATAAAAATAAAAACAATGGGTTACTACATCAAGAAAACAGGTTTATCAGGCAAGACAGTTTACTGGACAGGTGGTGTACATTGGTCTGATGATGAATCAAAGAAAAAAGTATATGCGAATAAAGGAACAGCAGATAATAAAATTGTAAACTCAGATGGTAAAAATGGTGGATGGACAGGTGCATCTGTTGTAAGTGAGTAGTAGAAATTAAAAAATACATACATACTCTGTATGGTTTGTTCGGGAATCTTTGTGTAATTTAAGACCCCTTGCAAGCACGAGATTTTTTTGCTATAATATGTGGGTAATATATTCTCTTTATGAAAACACCCATTCGTTATGCAGGTGGAAAGTCGAAAGCATATAAAATTATTACAGAGTATATTCCTAGATTACCTTATCCAAAGAGGATAATATCCCCTTTTATTGGTGGTGGTAGTTTAGAATCAAAGTGGTCGTCAGAGTTAGATATACCTGTTCATGGGTATGACATTTTTGATGCCCTAGTTAATTTTTGGTGTGTATTATTATCTCGACCAAATGATCTCGCAGATAAACTACGAGAATTAAAACCAACTAAAAAAGAGTACGAGAATATTAAAGAGATATTGTTAAAGTGGGATTACACACAAGATATGCTCAAGGATTGGCATACTGATTATTACAAGAGAGAAGCAATACAATTAAGTGAACTAGATGCAGCGGCATACTATTATCACAACCATAATCTTTCTTACGGTCCAATGTATCTGGGATGGATGAGTAAGATATATCAGAGTCAAACTAAATGGGATAAGATGACCAATTATATTGGTTCATATCGAAATCCGAATCTGAAAGTGAGTAAAGCATCATTTGATGAAGTGATACCAGACTATCCCGATGATTTGATATATCTTGACCCACCTTACTATCTTAAAAAAGATGATGATAATAAGATGTTGAAAGGTATGTACCCGAATTGTAATATTGATGTGCATCACACAGGATTTAATCACGAACTATTGAGAGACTTATTACATAATCATAAAGGTACATTCATTCTATCTTATAATAATTGTGCAACAATCAGAGAATACTATAAGGACTTTACTCTTGTATATCCTGAGTGGCATTATTCATATCAAGCAGGGGAGACAAGAGTAGGTAAGTATAAGAAAGAAAGAGGAGTTGAACACAATAAAAAAGAATCAC
>CEVB01009015.1_pt1 | contig 10481 bp, 12 predicted proteins | sample 531381 | NCBI WGS metagenome assembly CEVB01 (sample SAMEA2622763, study PRJEB7988) | marine metagenome | biome: marine biome (ENVO:00000447); feature: surface water layer (ENVO:00002042); material: "saline water (ENVO:00002010), including plankton (ENVO:xxxxxxxx)" | depth 5 m | reverse complement strand
CAAGCTTGCTGTTTGCAATAGAGCCACCTAGCATAGCATTTGTAATACCACTTGCTTTAACCCTTAATGCATCTGAATTTATTTCTATGGATGAATCATCAACACTTACTGCTAAAGTAACATCACCTGAAGTTCCGCCACCTGTAAGACCATCACCTGCGACAACGCTTGTTATATCAGCAGAATTAGTGTTTGCAATTGTTAATGTACCTGCTGCATCGTCATAAGTAAGACTAATACCGCTTCCTGCTGTAAGCAAAGAATTTACCTGATCGTCAACTCTTTCATTGGTGAAATACTTATTGCTTGAACCCTCGCTTACAGAATCACTATTGAATGATATGTTTGCTGTACCATCAAAGCTAACACCATTTATTGTTCTTGCTGTTGCTAATGCAGTTGCAGTAGCACTATTGCCAGTTATATTGCCTGTAAAACTATTATCTGTTGTAAGACTTATACCTGTTGTTACCCATGCATCATTAGCAGCATTTCTTATTTTTAGAGTATTAGTTGATGTATCTATCCATATTTGTCTAGCAAAAGTTGTACTTGGTGACGATGCATTACTATTATTTGTAACAATAGCCAATAAAGCATTGTTTAAGTCTGCTCTAAATTCGCTTCCAATTTGGTTAGCTATGTTGTAATCATGTGTTGCCATACTTTGTCCTCTTTATTATTGTAGTTTATATCTAAAGTGTTTGAAATATAAACTCATGCATTAACCTCATCAATACCGAATATTTGCCAAGTAAAGTAAATATTTAGATCATCTAGGGTTACAGTTTTTTTATACCAATCTATTATTTGTTGCTCGGTAATATCTTTTAATAATATAAAATCAGGTGGTAAATCATTATCTCGCAAACTATAAACACCTTCTAGTTGTGAATACATTTTTTCAGTATGTGTTTTTTTGCTATCTATAACATCAACACCTGTTACTTCGATACAAACTTGTCTAACTATTTGTGTATCATCATCAATGCTTTTTGGCATTGTTTTCATGCTGTTGTACTTGTAACTATAATCAAAATTATGTATTGGCATCAAATCTCCGAGAATCTATAAAAACCATATTGAACATTACTTAATTGTTTATTGTTGCCATCGCCTTGAGCTAGTACATATAACCTCAATGTTCTACTTGTATTGCTTACTTTTCTAACAATAAAATCTTTTTGCACCATTTCATTAGTACTATCGAATCTATCTATTGCTGAAAAGAATTGTGTTTGTCCAGAATGATATTGAGCAGAACCTTCGTCTGCTGTAGGTATTGTTGGGCTTGATCCATCAGTATAACCAAAATCATCTCTTAGCTCAAAACTTGAACCTGTGCCAAAAGTACCATCACCTGCAACAATAGATAATGTTTTTACCTGACCATTACCACCAAAAATTCTACAATAAATATGATATATGCCTGACGCTGTACCTAAGTCAGCAACCTTTTTAAGTCGCATAACATTATTTTGGAATGATCCTATTGATGCACCTGAAACAGTATCAGCAGTAAAGTCAAGAGCCAAGTCTGTAACATTTAATCTATCAGCAGTTATTGTGGCTGCTTGTATATCACCTGCTTTTATTGGCTCATCTGCAACAGTAAAAGTTAAATCAGTTGATTCTGATTCTGTTCCAATCGTATTTATTGTAGTTACAGAAGCTACATAGTTTGATGCTTTTTTGATAAAGTTAAGATCAATTTTTGTATCATTAACAATTCTGTTATGAACTTCGTTGCCACTCGAATCAACAATCGCAACTCTAAATTCTTTGGATGGATAAGTTGTAGGATTGCTCCAAGACAAGAATGGTCTTCCTGTAGAACTTGCATTTGTGTCAGTAAAAGCCAAAGAAGTAACTTTTGCTGTCTCTGTGCCAGTTGGTAAAAGTGTTTCATCGCCTACATTTTCTGTGGTTGTGCTTGCTTGCCAAGAGTAAATGTCTATGTATTCAAGCATCTGAACTGACACTAACCCATTGCTTAATAAGTCGATACTTTCCACTCTATATAAAGCACTAGATAAATTATAAGGAGAGTAAGTTATGTCTACAATATCCCCTGCTGTTAAGTTTAGAAGTATTGGAGTACCAATAAAAGCAATAGTTTTTTGATTTCTACTTCTTAATATAGCAGCTTTTGCCATATTATAAGCATTGTAAGGATTTGTAATAAATGGAAGTTCAATAACAGTTTCTAATTCTTCACCACCATCATCATTAGCAAAAGTTGTAGTATTATCATTTTGCAATACAACTCTAGTATCTGCTTCATATTTCTTTTGTGCATTAAAAAATTTTGCAACAGCTTTATTAAGTTTGTTTGCTTTATCTTCATATTTAATTTTAATACCACTATTTATAATATGATCTTTGTTAATACTAAATGTTGATGAGCCTGTATCCTCAATCAAAACACTATACTTACCATCAATGTAGTTTAAAAAACCACGCATATTACTAAGTAAGTCTCTTGCATTTTCCAAAACAGTTTCATTGGTATCTACAACGCCATCGCACATAAATCTTCTTGTTTCTGTAAGAATAGAACCTGATTCATCTTCATACATAAACTTACCAACAGCACTAGCACCACCATTTCCTGTATCAGAACTATTTGCTTTGGCTTCTGTAAGATCAAGGTTAGTTGCTTCAAAGGTAAAAGTATTTGCATCTGCAACTGAGGTTATAACATAAAGTTTGTTTAAAACTGTAGCTGTTATGTTGCCACCCAAAGAAGCAGCACCAGAAAATAAAACTTTATCGTCAACGCTTGCTCCATGAGAACTGCAAGTTACAGTAATGGTTGCATCGTCATTTGTAGCTGAAAAAGTAACACTTTTGCTTATTTTTTCAGGAGGCGTGCTATCTGTATAAATCCTAAATTTTGTATTACTTGTATGTGGCGTAAATCTCTGTGGATCAATAACATTAGCTTTATCAAGAATAATTGTTCCGCCACTATCCTTTATACTTATTAACTCTCCACCTTTGACCTTTTTCCAAGTATCTTTATTTACTTCTACAAAGTTTTGACCGAGTACTGTTGTAAAGGTAGCAGAAGAATATGAACCACTATAATCAGGCACATCAACAACTGTATCTGCTGTATTTGCTGCTGCTTGAAATGATTGTAAATCTATTAAAGATGAACCCAAGCCTTTACCATAATCTCCATGCATATAATCTAACAAACATAAAGCACCATTATTTGACCACTCGTAGGTACTAGGATCATCTATTCTATGCGATCCAGTACCACCTGTTATTGAGCCATCTAGTCTTGGATCATAAAGCTTTCTACCTTTTACAACTACAGTCAATTCAGGAACAGAAGTAAACATGCCTCTAGCATCATATTGAAAAGATGAAGCAATATAAGCAATACCTTTTAATTTATGAAAGCTTGAAAATTTTGCAGGTTGTGAAGCTGCAAGCATAGGATCAACAACTTGATCGTCTGCTCCGTGATGAGCATTAAAAACCATTCTATAAATTGCTGTAGGATCGCTACCTGATCTTCCATCATATCTTGGCGCTACGCTGTGAGTGCCAATTTGACTTGCAGTATTTAATGATCCTGCACCACTAGATATTTTGTCTGATCCTGTATAAAAACCATCTCTAAAAACTGAAGTATCAGATAAAGGCACTCCATTAATTTCTATAGTATCTAATTCAATGGAATCAACCTCGCCCAAACATAAACCATAAATAACAAACAATTCTTTTGAGTTACCTGCATCCGTGTCCATATAAAGCAGAGTTGAGCCAACTCTTCTTCGTCCATAGATAATTGGTATTTTGCCACCCTCTGCTGTTTTAGTAGCTAATATATCTTGCCCTTGATCTTTGAGTTTTTGTATAGTTCTATAATTTTTTACACCTGTTACAACTGTTACTATGCCAAAAACAATATTAAAAGCTTTTCCTAAAATCTCTTTAGTAGCAGCTTCTAATAATGGCATTTAACTTCCCCACCTAATATTGGCTTTTGTAATATGTGCATACTCTAAACCTCTATCATTTATATCTATTAGTCTTTGTGAGTTATCAGTAAAGTGCCTTCCCTTTTTTAAGTTCCAATTAGACCAATGATTAGAGCAAGTTACAGTAATTTTAGACTCTGAATTTGATTCATTTACTTCTACATTTTTTATGTTGCCTGAAAAGTATGTAAGTGCATCAATAAAAGTTTCGTTGCTGTCAAAAAAACCAAGATAAATGTTGACTGTGTTATCAATATAGTTTTGATCGTCAAATACTGATATTAAGGTTGAATTTATATTTGATAATTCTATAGATGTTTCTTCAACTTTTAACTCGCCTGTTTCAGGTGTTGTGCTAACTGATATTATTTCGCCTGAAGACGTGTAAGTATTTGAATCGTAAGTCACATCAAACTGATTATCAGTTAATCTAAAAACTGTTGATGTATTTATTTCAAGTAAAAAACAAAATGTATTAGTAGGATTTGCTAGTTGCGTAATTAAAGATGAGCTTAAATTTCTTGACATTACTCAATGCACTCTCGCAATGAAAAGTTTATAGCAAAAAATCCTGAAGTATCTGTTGCATATAGAATATCACCATTCAAATAAACTTTAAAATTAGGTTGATCTACTGTTACAGCTTCACTATTTGCAAGTGATGATATTATACTTGGCTCTATAGTTACTGTAGCATTACCACTTCCGTCTGAGGATGGATTTACTGGTGGATCAGAATTATCCTTTGTAACCATATACACTTTATCGTGATTTGCAAACTTAATAACATCACCTGCTTTTAAAACATCTGTTGTCGAATTATCAAATCCTGATAATGCAATAGTGTTATCGCCAACACTATGAGAACCATTAACTACTATATCTGTTTGTGTTCTATTTGCACCTCTGTTTGTGATTGGATATTGGTAATCAAATTTATCAAAAGAGTTTTGCTGTTTTTTAAGAAAAGCAAAAACATCCATTGCATCATCTTTTGATAAAGGTGGTAAGGTAATATCCAAAGTAAAAAATTGTGATCCATATTTTCTTGTAACTCTTTTACCTGATACAGATTGATTTATTAAATTTGGTCTATTGTCTTGAAGTGATAAGCTACTAGGTTTTATCGTTGTTGGAAAAGTGCCTGACATTATACTACTCCCATTTTACCTCTTGAGTTATAAGCTTGATTAACCATGCTTATAATCATATTTTTTCTTGTAGCAAGCAGTTCATCAAAACCTGCTGCATCTACTGTAGATATGTTAAAGTTTACGGTAGCACCCATGCCTTGTCCTTTTGTATGATCTATAACTGTTTCGTTTGGATGTAATATTGCAGGAAAGCCACCTCTACCATCTAAACCACCTGCTCTAACGCCATACCCTGTAAAGCCACCACCCTCATTGTTCATTATATCTAAGCCACCACTAGATTTATCTTTTTTACCTAATTTAAAGAAACCACCAAAGCTTTCAAACATTCTATCCAAAATAAGTTTTTGTATCGCAATTCTAATTAACTCATCAACAACTGCTGTTGCAAAATCTTTAAAACTAGCCTTACCATTTTTAAGAAAATCCATAGTTAGACTTGTCAAGCCATCATAACTTTTCTTAAAAACTCCCTGCAATTCTTCTTGCATAGTTTTTATTGATGTAAAGAAGTCTTTATAACCTTTTTCTGCATCTGCAAAAAATTGTTCTAATGCAGATGGTATACCAAAACCTGTTTCACCATCTTCTTCTTTTGCGTTAGGATCACGACCAAGCAATAAATCCATTACTGATCTTCTTTTTACTTTTTCAAAGACTTTATCTTGGAGCTTATTTATTTTTGTTATAGTTTGATCTATAGCTTTTTCTAAGTTTCCATCTTCAGATACTATATCACCAAGTAAATTTATTTTTGGTAAATTACCAATTCCAAGTTTATCCTTTAGTTTTTTTGGTAATTTATCAACAACTGCATTAATCATATCTATAGCTTCATTCATTTGCGTAAAAATAAAATTAGCTGCGTTTCTAAAACCTTGACGTAGTGGTGTTAAAAAACCATCTTTAATACCCTGAAACAACGACAGAAATGCTAATAACTTTTTTAATGTTGATATTTTTACATCATTAGCAATAATTTTAAATCCATGTATAAGTTCATCTCTAAAAACATAAAAAGCTGCTAAAGCTGTTGCTGCTGTAATAGCAAAAAAAGTTAGTGGATTTGCAAGTCCAAAGGCTATCATTGCCTTTGTAGCTTTTATTGTTGCAATTGTTATCAAACCTAATGCTGGTATTAAAATTACATCCATATTATTTGCTACCTTTGACACGATGCTTGCAGTCCCAGAAAAACCATCTGTAAGTTCTTCAATATCACCAATCATAAATTGAAAATTATTACGTAAAGCAACGCCAGCTTGCCCTAATGTCATGGGCATTTCTTTTATCAATTCATTAGTTTCTTCAAACCCCTTTATAAGAATTGGCATTACAACTTCTGCTGTTAATTTACCAGCATGACCGAACTCTCTTAGTTCACCAACAGTCATGTTCAAACCATCAGCGAGCATCTTAGTCAAAATGGTGTTGTTTTCCATAACTGATCTAAGCTCGTCACCTCTTAGTGTTCCAGAAGCCAAACCCTGTGCTAACTGTCTTGCAGAGTTATTTGCTTCTTGAGCATGCGAACCAGCAATAATAAAAGTATTTGCAACCATCTGTGTTGCTTTGGCTACATCTAACTGTGTAGCTCCTAGATGTTCTGTGGCTAAGGATAATCTTGTAAATAACATAGCAACAGCATCAAAATCAGACCTAGACTCAATAGCAATTCTTTTCATGTGATCCATTGCTTTAGCAGTCTCTTCTACTGATCCTGTAAATGCCTGCATCCTGTTACGGACACCTATCATAACATTACCAGCTTCTACAATTTCTCTAATACTAAAAGCACCAATAATGGTGTTTCTAAGTGTCTTTAATGATTGGTTAGCTTTTTTAGTGCTTTTGCTAAAGCTATTGAAAGCCTTTTTAGACTTGTCATTACCAAATATATTAAAATGTATGTCTGACTTAGTTAGTGCTGCCACTTCTTTCTTCCTTTATTTCATGATAAGCAAGCCATCCTTGAAACTCCTCTACAGTCATTCTTTCGATTTCGTATAAAGTCTTTCCTAGCTTTTCAGCTAATGCATATTTTATGTATAGCTGCTCATCTTTTATTACTTTTTTTTAACTTCTTCCTGTGAAACATTATTCATCATCTCAGTAGAAATTCTAATCAATACATCTCTATCTACCCTCTCCAATAAGGTTTGCTTATCGGCAATAGTAAACAACTTTTCACCAGCTTCATCTAGTGCTTTGTAAATTAATACATAAGCTAGAAGCTGTACATCATCATCTTTTGCTAATCTCATAAATTTAGAAGTCTCTGAAAGAGTTATGGGTTTGCAGTAAATCTTTAGCGGATTATCTTCATCCTCACCCCATTCAGGGACTTCTATAATTCTTGTATCAAGACTATCAAAATGTTTTTTTGCGTTATCTATTGCTGACATGATTAATAAGTAGTAGTTGTTAAGCCACCTGTTCCCTGAACAGTAATGCTTGACTCTACTAAACCATCAAAAGATGCTGATACAGATTTTCCAGTCACAAGAGCAGTACCAGTAATTTTTACTGCTCCGCTTCCTGTGCCTTCAGGAGCAAAATTAAGTGTTACAGATGATCCTACAGATAAAGCTGTTTGTCCGTTTGCATCGGTATCATCATATAAAACATCAACTGAGCCACTAAAATCCTTAATAGAAACCAAGTAAGTCTTTGATGCATCACCCATGCTTGTATCTTCTACAACATCGGTTGTTTCATCAATACTATAACTTCTTATCTCAGCTATATCGTTACTTCCAACTTGAACAGTACCGCCTTTTCCTAAAAATGTTGCCATAGTTATTCCTCGTTTTTAGTTTTAGAAGAAGATTTAACTTTATCTTTCGATAGGATTGCTTCTTCTTTCCAACCCTTACTCTTTAAATACTCTACACTATCAGGGTGAGCATCTATAGAACTTTTGCCATTTGGACTAATTAATTTCATAATTTTCCTCGTTAAACTGCCACATCAGGATTAGTTTCCTTGACATGATAAGTTGTTAAAAATGTAAGCGAAACATAGCCCATAGGCTGTTCGCCTTCCGCATTGAACTCTATTTCTGTTGATTCTAAAAAAGTATCTTTTGCAAGACCACCTAATGTAGTATCAGCAGCAATAGCTTCTTCAACTTCTTTGCATATTGTATCAATTATATCATCAAAATTAGTAGTGCCTTTAGCATAACCTTCTACAACCACGCTTAAATCTCTTTGCATAACTCTATCAGTATGCATTACCAATGGCTCTGATGTTTCTGATTTTGTGTAAATTACCAATGCTGGAAGAGTATCTAATGGATAAACTCTTGACTCATGCACTCTTGTTCCTGTTGTTGTTAAATTATTTAGATTAGTGCCAAAGTATTCTCTTATTTGTTGTCTTACATGATTAGCCATTACACTTCCTCAAGAATAAGAGATGAAAAACCTGTGCGATCTTTTTGTACATTGACAATAGTATAGTTTTGAGCAGCTTTAAGTGTATTACCGTTTACATCTTTTATAGCTTCAACATTTAATGTATCTCCAAAAGATGCGTTTGGAACATCGACACTTCTAGCATGAGCAGTTGGCTTCAAAGCCTCTAATCCAATTCCTTCATCTTGTAATATATATTCATTATTTAATATTATGCTTATAGATTTAGAAGTGCCTCCTCTTGTATAGGTTGCGCCTACACCATGCCCAAAATCTTTATCTAAATAATTAAGCATATCCGCCTCTGTTTCTAATCTATATTGACTCATTGTTTTTGTAAAACTAATGAGACCAAGCCTGTATTATCAGGCTCAACTATTTTTACTAAAAATGTAGTTGCTGCAACAAGTGTATTACCCTGATCTGTTGTTATAGCATCTACTCTTAATTCATCATTTTCTGATATAAATGGAACGTCTGTAGCTTTCACTACTGCTCTTGGCTCAAATCCATCCACATCAACAGTACCGCCACCGATACCAAAATATTCCTGATCTATAATTAAATTTATTATTTTAGTAGCACCATCATCAATAAAGCTCATAGTATCTATTAATGGAAAATCATCAAAGAAGTTCTGCTGTTTTTCAATAAAAGTACCTGTAACACCATGACCTGTTGTGGCTTCTACATAGCTTGAAAAATCAGCAGCACTCTCTAATGGCATTATTTTTTACTTCTTTTTTTAGGTTTAGGAGTTTCAGATTTTTCTAATCCTACGCTTCTATTAGTTTCTTTTTTTGGCTTGCCTTTGTATTCTTCAGCTTTACCATAACCAACCAATGATCTACCTTCATCAATAGGTAATTCAACAACATCACCTGCTTTAACTTTTTCTTTGTTTGCAACTGTATCTGCAAGTATTAAATATTTCATAGTTCCTCTCTTAAAAGCGGAGGGCATTAAGCCCTCCGTGTTTTTGGTGCTTAAAACCATTTATTATGATGCAGCACAGAATGAGACAGCATGCCTCACAGCTACGTCAACTGATTGTAAAGCCACAACTCTAACTGTACCTGAAGTTGAATTGCTATAAGGATCAACTAAAATATCTAACCCTCCAAACATTCCAATAAGTAAGTCATTGAAGTTACCAAAGACGTAATTGTTAGCTGTAAGCTGTGGTGAAACAACAGCTCTATAGCCATTAATTTCATCGTTTGCAGCTACGAATTGCGCAGTATTGGTTGCTTTCTCAGTAGTTTTAAGTGTGCCATAGTTTGATGGATGTACTATGTAAGCTAAGTCGCCTAGTAGTGCATTATCAACTCTAACAGCAGTTTCCATTGAAACCATCTCAGCAAAAGTAGGAGCAGCAGCACTTGAAAGTGATACTGAGTTAATTCCTGAAGTGTTAGTAATACCTGTTGGATTACCTGAACTTCCAGAACCTTCTAATGCAGCGTCATCAATAGCAATAGCCATTGAAGCAGCTAGATCGTTTCTGATTAAGTTTTCTACATCTAATGATGATTGGATCATAAGTTGTCTAGTAACGTCTGTAAAAGCTCCAAGAGACTTAGGACTCATAGAGACTGAACCAACTGTGAACTCACTTTCACCAGCAGCTCCGCCTTCTGAACTAATAAACGCAGCAGTTGATGCAGCAGTTTTTCTTGGGATTTTTACATCGCCAGACAGACCATTTAGCATAGTTGCTAGTGGCATGACAGCAGAATTATTACGTAAGACATCTATAAAATCGCCTGCACGATAGTCTTGACCAATAAGGTCACCATCTGATCCAGCACTTAAATCTCTCTGACTCCAATTTCTTAGAACTTCAGATGGCAACATTACTCCTTGAGCAGTTTGCCCGTATGATCTTTGTGCTGCTTCAGAAGCTTCAA
>CEVB01012924.1_pt1 | contig 10494 bp, 6 predicted proteins | sample 531381 | NCBI WGS metagenome assembly CEVB01 (sample SAMEA2622763, study PRJEB7988) | marine metagenome | biome: marine biome (ENVO:00000447); feature: surface water layer (ENVO:00002042); material: "saline water (ENVO:00002010), including plankton (ENVO:xxxxxxxx)" | depth 5 m | reverse complement strand
CAGAATTTTTTGCCGCAGGCCATTTAACAGCGCACTGTCCTGACATTCACCTGCTACACAATCCAGTGCAAAGCTCTGATCCTGCTCTACCCGGTTACACATATCTTTGCAGCCTGAATTATTATCCCGCCACAGCACTTTTACACCGGCCCGTTGTAGTACATCCAGCAGATTGTCAGAATGTTTGGCGGTTATTTCATCATAGTTATCGTGTTCAAGGTAACTGAACATACAGGGGACCGATATTGCTGTAGCCGTACCGCAGGCATCTATGGCGCCAATATTAAGCAGATTACGCTTGGCCAGCCGCGGCGTCGTATTACGGTGATAGCCATTTAAGCCAAGATGATCTGCACGCACTGTTTCCCCCAGTACCATGATTACCAGTTGGGGTTTGGCTGCGGCCGGTACCAGACGGGCATCCTGTGCATAGTGTTTAAAAACAGGTATCACCGGGTGCAGTATTTCGCTGCGGACAACACCGCTGACAGCATTCAATGCATTGAACGGCGTGGCCTGATGTTTCAGTGAGCGGTGCTCACGCATTACACCTGCCAGATTCTGATATTGCGTCATAACCAGCAGCAGTATCAGGCTGATGATTGATGTCATGCTAAATGCATATTGCTTTAGTTTACGTCCCGGTGACGCAGTATGGTGTTTTGCCCGAACCACTAATATAGCAGGCAACAGTAAATAGCAGATAAAGTAAGGCAGCATTTCCGCGCTGAGCAGCGCATACACTTCATGGCTATCGGTTTCAATAGCGTTTATTAGCATGCCTTTGTCAATGACCACGCCGTATTGCAGCATAAAGTACTGGCTGACGGCAGAGATGGTGATCAGTATTATCAACCAGGCTTTTTGTAGTCTGCCAATGCCAAATAGCTGGCAGATAAACAAATTCAACAAAAACAGTAAGCTGATCAAAGGCCAAGCGACAGGCCAGCCACCTAAAGGCAAAATACTGCGCATAAAGCTTTGGTTAAACGCCAGCGTCAACAAAGCGGCGACCGCCAGGTTGGAAAATAAAAATGACACTGCCGGACGCAGGCGGGATGGAAGAGACAGCGTTATCGTAGTTAACACACTTGATGACATACATACTGCACCGGGTAACGAAGTTAGCAGCAGTGTAAAGGGGGTTTCTTAAGCAAAGCTTAAAACCGGCACGGCGATATCAAGCTAAAGCAACAGGCAACGCTAACGTAACGATGACCCGATCCGGCTGCTGCACCTCAAACTGGATGCTACCGCCATGCAGCTCGATAATACGCTGTGTTATTGACAAGCCCAGGCCTGAACCGTCGATATGCTGGTGGCCCTGATGACGGAAAAACCGGTTACCCATACGCTGCGGTTCCGGCAGAACAGTACTTTGATTCTGTACAGTCAAAGTCAGGTTTGATGCCTCAGTTACTGTTGCCACTACTCTGATAAGGCTGTTGTTTTGGGCGTATTTGCTGGCGTTGTCAAAAATATTGCGCAAGGCCGATTGCAACAGAATATGGTCACCACTTATGACAATGTTGCTGGCAATGTCCAGCTGCCAGCTGACTTTGTCCAGCAGGGGTAATGGTAACTGCGAGAGTGCATCTTCAACTACAGAAACTAATGCTGCGCGGCTGCAATGGATATCCTGTATCCGCTCAAGCCGGCTTAAGGTAAGCAGCTGGTTTACCAGGTGTGTCATACGTTTGCTGCCGTCAATAATAGCGCTAATGGCTTCGTGTTGTTCTTCGGTGCTGGTGGCTTTTTGCAGATTCTGTGCATGTAGCTGCAATATGCTAAGCGGTGTTCTTAGTTCATGCGCAGCATCGGCGACAAAGCGTCTCTCTTGCTGAATATAGTGCCTGACCCTTTGGATCAGCTGATTTATCGCTTGCTGGATCGGTTGCAATTCCGCCGGTTGCTTTAGCGATATTTCAGTTAGCTGCTCAGCCTGGCGGGCTGCGACACTATGTTGCAGGCGGTTCAACGGCCGTAGTATCAGTTTTACCACCAGATAAATCAGGATGCTAAGCGGCAACATCATCACCAGAATCGGTCTGATTTGGGCAAGTGCAATATGCTCGCTCATTTCCTGACGCACATCTTCCCGCTGTGCGGTGAATACCCATAAGCCGTTGCCCTGCGGCAGGCTGAAACTGATCCAGTGTACACCTTGCTCTAACAGCTCATGGTAACCTTGCTCTGTCATCGGCTCGGGAAACTGCCCGGCATTTTCTGATGCCATAACTAACCGGTTGTCCTGCCAGACCTGAAACGCTATTTTCTGCTCATACTTATGGCCGCCCTGACGGCGCTCCTGCGCCGACGTCAGGTTTTCACCGGTATCCGTGAACTCTGGTACGCTGACCACCAATGGATTCGCATCAGGCTGCACCGGCATGGCTGTTAGCATCGTTGCAACGAGGCGGGCGTTACGGGCCAGTTGGGCATCATAAATTTCATCCAGCTCATGCATTGCATCTTTATACGATACCAACGCAGTAAAACTCAGACTGCAAATAACGATCAGGTTGATCACAATCAGTAGCCAGACTTTGATACTGTTAATCTGCATAGTGGCTATTGAGCATATAGCCCAACCCCCGTATGGTTTTAATCAGTTGTGGATGCAGCTTTTTACGCAAGCTGTGAATATGCACCTCCAGCGCGTTACTTTCAGTTTCGCCGTCCCAGCCATGGCACAGTTCATCCAGATAGCGCCGCGACAAAATGCGGTCTGGATGCAGCATAAAGTCTTTTAACAGCATAAATTCGCGTCGCGTCAGGCTGACAGCCTGACCCTGATAAGCGCATTGCATGTTAGCTGCGTCTAAACACACCTCTGCTACGGCCAGCACATCGTCCCGTCTTAGGGTATTACGCCGGCTTAATACCCTGACTCTTGCCTCAAGTTCCAATACGTCCACCGGCTTCACCACATAATCGTCAGCGCCACTGTTAAAGGCATCGAGCTTGGTTTCCAGTGCATCCTGCGCGGTCAGTACTAATACCGGTATGGTGTTGCCAGCTTTACGCAAGGTTTTGATCACGCTGATGGCAAAGCCATCGGGAAGACCGAGATCGAGAATTAGCAGCGAAAACTCGCTGCACGATAAAGCCTGCAGCGCGTGTTTACCCTGAGTGCAATGTTCTATCTGGTAGCCGAGGCGCTTTAAGCTGGTAATCATGCCTTTGGCTAACGTAACATTGTCTTCAACCAGTAAAATGCGCATCAGAGATAAGTACTCTCTTTGGTGGGCGGTGTCTCTGAAATGAGCATAAAGCAAAACTTAGCGCAAAGTAAGCTCAGCAGTAACGTCGTGATATCGTGCGATAAAAAATGCGCACCGCGCAGCTGTTGGGCAATACCCAGAACCAGTCCACTGATAAGGCCTGTTGCCAGCCCTGCAAAACGCCAGCCGGGTTTTACCTGTTTTAAAAAGTAATACAGAGCAACCCAGGCATAGCCGACACTGGCGTGCCCTGCCGGGAAGCATTGTTTGTAAGGCAGATAGGAGGGGCGCTTTTGCAACAAATGGATATAAGGCTCGGTGCCACCGAACACGGCCAGATCCCAGGGGCAGGCAATATTGGTGATTGCTTTAAGATAAGCTACCAGCACAAAAGCGCTAAGCAGTGCCAGGCTCAATGCCAGCAGGCTGTCGGCCAGCTGTTTGTATTTAGCGCGTTTAAAGTTGGCAACGACTGTCGCAATTAGCACGATAGCACAGCAGACATAATTTAACTGCCGCGCGCCGCGGTGCAGAATACTCTCTGTCAGCCAGTGTTGTTGCAGTGACCATTGATACCCTTCCATTGCGTATATTTTACTGGCCAGCCAGATATCGCCGCCGGCAACATCCAGTAACAGCCAGGCAATAACATATAAAAATAGCAGCCGGTGCACACTGCTATCGCTGACGAATTGTTTAATAAGCATAATTAAATATTACCTGCACAGCTTTGGCGCGCCGAATGTCGGTTGTTTAAACACCTGTTTATTATGATTGGGCAATCTTAAGAAAATCTTAAGCTTATACATCTAGCATTGGCGGCAATTGTTGTTTTGCAAAGCTGCTGTACCGCGATGAAAATATCTGTAAACCGCTTGTCAGGCCCTTATTATCCGTTAGTTGTGATGGCATTGTTGATGCTGGCGATTCTGTCTTTCAGCCGGGTGGGGTTGTTTATCTGGCAGTATGAACGTGTTGCAGCGGCAGCCGATATCTTGCCTCTGTTGTTGCAGGGCATAAGGGCTGACTTGATCCTTGTAGGATTATGGCTGGTGTTGCCGGTATTACTGGCTCCGGCGCTTGCCACGGCTGGCAATATAAAGCGCTGGCGTAGTTTTTGTCATGGCTGGGCCTTACTTGGCTTAACTGTGATTATTTTTATAGAGCTGTCCACGCCGCAGTTTATCTTGCAATATGATATCCGGCCGAACCGCTTGTATGTCGAGTATCTGAAGTACCCACGCGAAGTGTTTAGCACCTTATGGCACGGTTTTCGCGCCATGCTGTTAGCCGGCATAATGCTGACAGCGGTATTACTGGTGCTGTCTAACCGGGTACTGCGCTCAGCGAAAAACCATACCTTAGCCTGTCGCAACCGCACGCTTTGGCTTAGCTGGCCGCTGGTTGTCTGTTTAGTATTTGCTATGGTGCGCTCCACTACCGATCACCGGCCTGCCAACCCGGCTTTTTTTGCCGTAACCGGCGATGCCATGGTTAACTCTCTGGTAATCAGCTCACCTTATTCGGTACTTTATGCTATTTACAGTCTGCGCCATGAAGCCAATGCCAGCGAGGTTTACGGTAAGCTAAGCCGTCAGCAGATCGTATCCGATGCGCTCGACTGGCCCTGGCTGCAACAGTTGCAGTTTGATGAAAATTATCCGACATCGCATTTTCATCAGGCCACACGCCCGCGGGCCAGACCACTTAATCTGGTTATCGTACTGGAAGAAAGTTTAGGTGCCACTTTTGTTGAATCACTCGGCGGCGTGCCTGTTACGCCTGAGCTGGAAAAGCTAAAACAGCAGGGCTGGTGGTTTGAAAATATGTATGCCACCGGTACCCGTTCGGTGCGTGGTATAGAGGCAGTTGTCAGCGGCTTTATGCCAACGCCGGCACAAAGCGTAGTGAAGTTATCTTTGGCGCAGCAGCATTTTTACACCCTGGGCAGTGCTTTGGCAGAGCAGGGGTATCACACCAGCTTTGTCTATGGTGGCGAGGCGCATTTTGACAATATGCGCGCGTTTTTTACCGGCAATGGCTTTGACGAAGTAATTGATATGCCAAAAATCGACAAACCGGTTTTTGTCGGTAGCTGGGGCGCCAGCGACGAAGATCTGTTTCGTACTGCCGACCAGCATTTACAGCAGATGCATGCGGCTGGCAAACCCTTTTTCAGCCTGATTTTCAGCTCGTCGAATCACGAGCCATTTGAATTCCCCGATGGCCGTATCAGCCTGCACGAGCAGCCAAAAAATACCGTTAATAATGCGGTCAAATATGCCGATTACGCACTGGGGCAGTTTATTGCTCAGGCAAAGCAGTCAGCATACTGGCAGGATACGATATTTTTGATTGTTGCCGACCATGATAACCGGGTTTATGGCGATAACCTGGTGCCGGTAGAGAAATTTCATATTCCGGCACTGATACTGGGGCCGGATATTGAAGCCAAAAATATTAGCCCGGTTGCCAGCCAGATAGACCTGGCGCCGACTTTGCTGTCCTTGCTTGGCATCTCGGCACAAACCCCACTGATAGGCCGCGATTTTAGTCGTGATGCGACCAGCCCGGGCCGTGCCCTGCTGCAGTTTGACCAGTATTTTGCTTTGATGGAGGATAGAGATCTGACTATTCTCCGGCCGCAGCAGGCGCCCGTGCATGCCGTTTACAACCCTGTTAGTCGCCGGTTGACGACGTCAACACAGCCGGTTTCTGCTACGCAGCAGAGCAGGGCGCTGGCACAGGTGTTACTGCCATCTCTGCTTTACCGTGAGCAGCTTTACCGCAACCCGCCGCTGCCCAACTGTAATGACTGCCAGTGAAGTATTTATCCTAAGCGGTTACGTCAGGCACGCTTTTTCAGCAGCAGCGCTATATCATCGCCGCTGTTTGGTGTAGTGGCAGTAGCCGGCTCAACCTTGCGCGGGCGCAGCTTCTCGCCAAGTACCAGCATACAGGGCGTTAAAAACAGTGTCAGAACGGTGGCAAAAGTTAACCCGCCGGCAATAGCGCTTGATAGCTGCGTCCACCACTGGGTAGAAGGCGCACCAAACCCCAGGCTGGGTTCAAGCAGGTTAACGTTCACTGCCAGTACCATTGGCATTAAACCCAGCACGGTAGTGATTGATGTTAATAGCACAGGTCGCAGGCGTAGGCAGCCAGTTTCCAGTGCCGCTTCAAACGCAGATAAACCACTGTCGCGTAACTGGTTATAGGTATCAATCAGAACGATATTATTGTTTACCACTATACCGGCCAGACCAATGATACCCATGCCTACCATCACTATGCCGAAGCTCTGGCCGTTTACCAGCAACCCCAGCAGCACACCTGCGGTGGAAAAGATGATGGCTGACAGGATCAGTAACGTCTGATACCAGCTGTTAAACTGCACCAGCAAAATCATCAGCATCAGAAAGATCGCTGTGGCGAAGGCGCCAAGCAGAAATGTCATCGCCTCTTGCTGGTCGGCACTTTCACCGGCGGTTTTCACATGCACATTGTCTGGCAGCTTTATATCACTGCCCAGCAAGGCTTTTAGCCGCTCGGTTACCTGAAAGCCCGGCGCTAAGTCGGCTTTTATCGTTACCGCACGGTTGCTGTCGATACGTTTAATAATGCTGGTTTTAGGTGCTGGCACCAGCTCAACAAAGTTACTCAGTGGCACTTGGCCGCGTGATGTCTGAATAGTCAGGCGCTGCAGCTGATCCAATGAGCGCCAGCTTTGTGGAAAGCGTACGCGGATATCCACTTCATCACTGGCATATTCCGGCCGGTATTTTGCCAGTAGCAGGCCGTTACTGATCATCTGTACCGCATTGCCGACGGTCAGCACATCAGCACCAAAGCGGGCCGCTTCTGCCCGGTCTACTTCAAGCCGCCATTCAATGCCGGGCAGGCTGCGGTCATCTTCAATATCGACAAAGCCGCCCAGTTGCTGCATCTGGCTGATAATTTTCGCCACCGCTTTGTCGGTTGCCGCACTTTCCATACTGCTTACCTGCAGCTCTATCGGTTTACCGCCGGACGGGCCTTCTTCCTGCTGACGAAACTCCAAAATGATGCCGGGAATATCAGCCGTAAGGCTGCGCATTTCATCCAGGATCTGCGCGGCTTTGCGTCTGTCATACCAGTCGATAAACTGAAACTGCAAGGTGCCGACCACATCTGCTGCCAACTCGCCACTGCTGCTTGCCATAGAGCGGGCATACAGCGCTTGAACTTCTGATAGGCCTAGCAGGCGCTGCTCTACCTGCTTAAGCAGCGCGTCTTTTTCGTATATTGACATATCGCCGCGGGCACGCACCCAGACCTGCGCAGACTCAGGCTCTACTGACGGGAAAAACTCCACGCCGTGGTTATATTTACCGTAGGCGAGAAAGATCAGCACCATGGCACCTAGCATACCAATAAAGGTAAAGCCCGGCCGGCGCAGCAGGCGGCCAAGTAAGCCGCGGTACGCTTTGCCGGCCCGGCTTTGCTGCGTATCCTGCGGCGTGGTTTTGGCCTTACTCAGGCTGCCCATGACCGGCAGGAATATCAGTGCCATAAACAGCGATGCCAGCAGGCACAGGATCACTGTCGCCGGCAGATACTTCATAAATTGGCCAACTACGCCAGGCCAGAACAGCAGCGGCATAAATACCACCAGTGTCGTGGCGGTTGACGCGATAATGGGCCACGCCATACGGCTGGCTGCGTTGGCCCAGGCTTGTTTTGGTGTTTGTCCTTCTGCCAGATGCCGATCTGCCAGTTCACTGACCACTATGGCACCGTCTACCAGCATACCTGCTACCAGAATAAGCGCGAACAACACGATGATATTCATCGTATAGCCCAGGGCTGCAATCATTAAAATGCCGGCAAAAAAGGCGCCGGGTATGGTAATACCAACCAGCACCGCCGAGCGCACACCCATCGTGGCGATGATCAGAATAAGCACCAGTACCACAGCGGTCAGTACATTGTTTAACAGATCCGACAGCATGCTTTTTACTTCTTTGGACTGATCCATGATGTAATTTATATGCATACCTTCAGGAAACCGACTACTGGCTTCATCAATCAGCGCCTTGGTTTGCTCAATGGTGGAAATGATATTGGCACCGCTGCGTTTTTTCACTTCCAGCACCACTGCCGGCTGGCCATTAATACGGGCAAAACCAAGCGGATCTTTAAAACTGCGGCTGATGGTAGCCACATCGGCGAAGGTGATCACCGTATCGCCGTCAACCTTAATTGGCATTGATAACACATCATCCAGATCTTCAATAACACCGGGAACCTTCATCGACATGCGCCCGGCGCCGGTATCTAAGCTACCGGCAGCGACCAGACGGTTATTGTTTGATACCAGATTAAACAGTTGCTGATAATCCAGGCCATAACCTTCAAGCACCTGCGGGTCGACGACGACCTCCAGCAAATCTTCACGGTCGCCGCCGATATCCACTTCCAGTACTTCAGGGATAGCTTCAATGTTTTCCTGCAGTTGACGGGCAATATAGACCAGCTGGTTTTCTGATACCGGGCCTGATAAACCGACTGATAATACCGGGAATAAGCCAACGTTTATTTCATTGACCACCGGCTCTTCTGCTTCGCTTGGCAATTTTGAACGGGCGGCATCGACTTTCACCCGCACATCGGCCAGTGCCTGATCAGCATCAAAGCCAGCATCAAACTCCAGCATTACCGAGGCATGGCCTTCGCTGGCGGTAGAGGTCATTTTCTTAATGCCCTCAAGCGACCGCAGCTCGTGCTCCATCGGCCGTATCAGTAAGCGTTCACCATCTTCCGGGCTGATGCCATCCAGTGACATCGACACATACATCATCGGAATAGCCACATCGGGGTTGGCTTCTTTCGGGATGGACTGATAGGCGCTGATACCGGCAATAAATAAAAATATCAGCAGCATTATGCTGGCACGGCTGCGCTGTATCGCCGCCTGGATAATGGTATTCATGCTTTGGCTCCGGCGATGCGTACTGTGTCTCCTGTCTTAACAAAACCGGCACCCTGGGTAATGATCTGTGCCCGTTCAGGCAAACCACTGACCCAGGCACCGTCGTTATCTGCGCTGAGCAGGGTTACCGGGTAAAATTCTACCTGCTTTTGCTCATTCACCACTGACAGCCCCAACTGGCCGCTGTTATCCAGGCTTAGCAGCGCAGGCGAAATATGGTGTGCCTGTATCGCATCCAACGCGATTTCTACAGTAGCGCTGGCGCCAGCAACACGCCACAATTCCGGGTTTTCGGCGGTCACTTCAATATAAAAACTGCGGGTGGCGGTATCGGCAGCGTAACTGATAAAGCTCAGTTCTCCGTCGAGTTTACGGCCATCGAGCAGACGCAGAGAAACATGTTGCCCTAGCGCCAGCGCCGACACATGTTGCTGCGGCACCTGGGCGGTAACTTTCAGTTTGTTTATTTGCACTAATTGCATAAGTTCAGTACCGGGTTGCACCAATGAACCTATTTCGATATGACGGCGGTCGACCATAGCGTCAAAAGGTGCCACCGGCTCGCGCTGCGTTACGGCCAGCTCTGCTGCGGTTAATTCAGCCTGCGCTTTGGCCAGCTCACTTTCCAGCCGCGTCAGTTCAGTAGCGGATAAAAACTTGTTTTTGCCAAGCGCACGGGCACTATCGAGCTCACTTTTACGCAGTACCAGGTTTGCTTTAGCCTGTGCTAAGGACGCGGCGCGGCCCTCATCTGACAGCCTGAGTAGCTTGTCACCCTGTTTGGCGCGCTCCCCTTGCTGCTTGAGTATTGCCTCTACTGTGCCTGCCTGTTGTGCTTTAATGCTGACACTGCGCCACGGCATTACCTGGCCCTGAGCTACCTGTGTCGCCTGATAGGCTGTAGCATCAGACCACTCTGTTTCCACTACCGCAATTTCGGCTTTAGGCACTTGCTGCTCGGCAGGAGCCTGCTGTTTTGCACTGTAATTATCACCGCTGAACAGCCATAGCAGCAGCGCAACTGTCAGTATTACGGCGATGACAACGGGTGAGAACGACAGTTTTTTTAACATAGCAAAATCCTTGACGGCAAAAGCGGGGAGCGGTGTGTCACATAATGTGGAATATACTGACAGCAACAGTTGGCAGCAAGCTGACAACTGTAAGCAAATATAGCCAGCTTAACAAAGACGGGGCTAAGCTGGCGGCGAATTTAGCTGCGGGCGAAACGGCCCAGTTGTTGCTGGGTACGGGCGGTGCCGGTCAGCAGATCTTTGGCAGCCTGATCGATAGATGACA
>CEVB01082428.1_pt1 | contig 10544 bp, 11 predicted proteins | sample 531381 | NCBI WGS metagenome assembly CEVB01 (sample SAMEA2622763, study PRJEB7988) | marine metagenome | biome: marine biome (ENVO:00000447); feature: surface water layer (ENVO:00002042); material: "saline water (ENVO:00002010), including plankton (ENVO:xxxxxxxx)" | depth 5 m | reverse complement strand
ACGAAGCTATTAAATGGTTCAAAGAGAACTGGGACGAGATAGACAGGAGCCATTCCTTTCTTCCCGGGGCAAGTTCTGCTCATAGAGAGTCATGATATTAATATGTTACGGGACTAGACCCGAGTTCATAAAAATTCAGCCTTTAATTACTGAGTTAAAAGGTAATGTTTCTTACAAGTTATTATTCACTGGTCAGCATACCGACATAGCCAACTTCCAATATGATTATAAACTAAATGTTAGACCACTCCAAAACCGGCTAGACTCTATTTTTTCATCTTGCCTAGATTTAGATGAGTCTATTTTTTCTGGAATTGAAAGCGTTATGGTCATGGGGGACACTGCTTCTGCAGCAGCCATGGCTATAGCAGCTTTTAATAGAGGTTTAAAGATTCTCCATCTTGAAGCAGGATTAAGAACTTATGATATGAATAACCCTTATCCAGAGGAGGGTTATAGACAGCTTATATCCAGATTAGCTGATGTTCATTTTTGCCCAACTAAAGAAAACAAACTGAATCTAGAAAAAGAAAAAGCAGGAGGATCTAAACATGTAGTTGGTAATACTGTTTTAGATAATTTGTCGGCGTTAAAAACTTCTCATTCAGACGAGGTGATAGTAACCATGCATCGGCGAGAAAACCATCCTTTAATTGCTGACTGGTTCAAAGAGCTCTCCAAACTTGCCCTAGAAAACAGTAATTTACGATTTACTATACCACTCCACCCAAATCCAAATGTCAGTAAGTACAAAGATTATTTAATTGGTTTGAACATAATTGAGCCACTACCTTACGAAGAAATGAAAGTTAAAATCTCTAACTGTAGATTTATTATATCAGACAGTGGAGGCCTACAGGAAGAGGCGAGTTTCTTAAAGAAAAAAATAATAGTCTGCCGCAAAACAACGGAGAGGCCAGAAAGTTTAGGTGAAACAAGCTTTTTATGCTCGTCCCCTCAAGAGCTTCAAAAAATTTTTAATAGAGTAAACTCAGACTTCACGGTAAAATATACCCATAACTGTCCCTTCGGAGACGGTAATGCCTCGTCAAAAATAGCAAATATCTTAATGTGAATAATTTTATATTAACCAATGATCCAGACCATGAGACCTTAGAGTTAATCAGACCTCTTTACAAAACTTTTGAAGAAGTTAATTTAAAAGTCACAACCGCAGTCTTCTGTAAAATGGAAAACAATGTATCTGAGCCAGAACTTTCACATGGGTGCCGCAAAGGGGAAACCGACTCCCTAGAAAATCCAGCTTATAGAGATTTTTTATTAGAACAAAAAGAAAAAGGGCACGAAATAGCTTTTCATGGGTACTCTCAAATTTCAAACACTAGGGAAAAATTTCTGGAAGGTTTAGAAATTTACAAAGATACTTTTGGCGAATATCCCTTTACATATATTGAGCACGGAGGCAAACGCGGGCATCACAAAGACACGGAATGCAAGAAGGAAACATTAATATACAAAGGTCGAGATAAAGATTCTGAGTACTACATAGAAGACATTCTGTGTGAAAAAATAAAATGTGTGTGGGCTTTTCATGATTTAATCAACCAACCTTACATGCCCCCAGAAAAAGAGGCTTATTTTCATGATGATTATTTTTACAAGCTTGATGACTTAAAAAATTCCCCTTTATTCCTCAGAAGGTATAGGTTGTTTCAAGCAAGTACCGTAGAAAAAGTTAAAGATCTTTTTATAGGTTATACTCATTTTGGGTATAGAGGATACCTATTCGAACACCACACTTGGGAATATTGGGCCGACGGAAGACACTTCAACCCTATAAATAATATTTTAGGATTTTTGGAAAGTAATAACCTTAAATCAACCACGATTAAAGATTATTTAAAAAACGGTTATGTATAATATTATATACTTCTGTAAGTTTGGTTTAGATTTATATTACGAAAGTCTTCGAAAAGCTTTTTCTCAGGATCCCGAGGTCAACCTATTCTGTTACGGGCCAAATTATCAAGCTTACAACCCGCAGCATACTATTGATGATGTAGTAAAGATTAGCGGATTCCCAAAGGTTGATCTTTTATTTTTTTCTGCGGGGTGGGATTCAGATGAATCCCTAGAGACCGTAGATCCTCACCCAAATATCAGACCAGCCGAAACAGATATTAAAAAATTTTACCTACTAAATAAAGAATACAAAAAATTAGATCTTCGGCTAGAGTACGCCCAAAAAAACAACTTTGATGTTTGTTTCACGGTGCATCATTTATATAAAGAGTGGGAGAAAAAAACTGACCTCAGGTTTGAGCAACTACCCTTCGCGGCGGATCACAACATTTTCAAAGATTATAATCAAGATAAAAAATACGATTTTGGTTTTACTGGGAGTTTACATAATTACAAAAATGACGGCTCAAAGATGGGAAAATTTAAAGAGGACATGATGGGAGATAAATTCAACAACATACGAGAAAGGTTTTTAAGACATCTGGCTTCCTCAAATATCTCTGAAAATATAAACATTTTTCACTCCTACAGATTTTATCATGGCGTTGAGTATTCTAAGTTAATTAATAGTAGTAAAATTTGGTTTTGCACGCCCTCTGCCATAGAAATAGTTGGTACTAGATTTTTTGAAATTATGGCTTCTAAATCTTTACTATTCTGCCCTGACAGCGATGCCTATGAAGGTATTTTTGACTCAACCAAGCATTGTGTCACTTTCAAACCCGACTTTTCCGACGTTAAGGAAAAGATTATTTATTTTTCAAAAAATAAAGAAAAAAGGGAGGAGATAATTGAAACCGCCTATGAACATTTCTTGAAAAACCACACTTGGGATCATAGAATAAGTAGGATTAAAAACTTAATGAAAATATGAAGCACATAGTAACAGGCGGAGCAGGCTTTATCGGGTCTCACTTAGTTAAAAAACTTTTAGAGCAAGGTGATGAGGTAGTTGTAATTGATAACCACTCTTCCTCTGGTGGTGAACTCTTAAATGAGAACAGTTTAAAACAATCTGTGACAACAATTTCTGGTGACATATCGTATATAAAATGCCAGACAGGCCTGCACGATAAATTAAATGCAGCTTTTGAAGGAGCTGATACTGTCTTTCATTTGGCGGCTAGAGCCAGAGTTCAGCCCTCTATCGAGAATCCAGTCCTTTACAACGCCACAAATGTTGAAGGAACATTAAATATGCTGGAGTATGCGCGTAAAGCAGAAGTAAGGAGATTTGTCTTCACCTCCTCTTCCTCTATTTACGGTAATACAGACGTTTTACCCACGCCAGAAACTCTAGAGCCTAACCCACTAAGCCCATACGGTTTACAAAAATTAATCGGAGAACAGTACTGTCAGCTTTACTCACGTATTCATAATATGGATACGGTATGCTTGAGGTACTTTAATGTTTACGGACCGGGAGCACCTACACAAGGGGCTTACTGTTTAGTTATAGGTAAGTTTATTCAACAAGCTTTAGAAGGTAAAAATCTTACTATATTCGGAAACGGACAGCAGCGTAGAGACTTTACTCATGTAGACGACGTAGTTCAGGCAAATATACTTTCTTCACTTTCAAAAGAGAAGTTCACGGGAGATGTTTTTAATATCGGCAACGGGGACAACAAGAGCGTTCAAGACATTGCGGATGTATTTAAATTACCATGTGATTACCTACCAGAGAGATTAGAGCCTAAAGCAACGCTAGCTGAAAACTCAAAAGCTAGACAAATCTTAGGATGGAAACCTAGCGGGCACGTTACCTCTTGGTTAGAAGGGTATCTTCAAGAAGTTTTAAAAAAATAAAAAATGTCTAAGAAAGTATTAATAACCGGGATCTTAGGGCAAGACGGAGCTAATATGGCGGAGTATCTACTTAGCCTTGATGACGTGCATGTCTACGGTATGATGCGACGCTCTGGTTCTCCAAACTATCACAATATTAAAGAGTTTAAAAATCACGATAGATTTAAACTTGTTGATGGAGATTTAAGCGATGAGGTTTCCATAAATAATATTTTTTTGCAGGTTCAACCAGACTATTTTATCAATTTTGGAGCCAACTCCTTTGTAGGTTGTAGCTGGGACATGCCTTTGCAAGTGTTTGACGTAAACACACTTGGAGTTATTAGATGTTTAGAGGCTATTAGAAAACACAACCCTAAGTGCCGATTTTATAGCGCCGGAAGCTCAGAAGAAATGGGGGATGTAGATTATAGCCCTCAAGACTTAAAGCACCCTATTAAACCTCGCAGTCCATATGGAGCGTCAAAAGCTGCTGCGCGTCACATAGTTAAGGTTTATAGAGAGTCATATAACTTATTTGCCGTGCATAGTATTCTCTTCAATCACGAAGGAACTAAAAGAGGTGAAGAGTTTGTTACAAGAAAAATTACCAAGGGAGTTGCTAGTATATTAAAAGCAATGGACCAAGGGAAGGAATTCGATCCGATTCCGCTGGGGAATATTCACTCCAAGCGGGATTGGTCGGATTCTGAAGATTTTGTGCGAGGAGTTTGGATGATGTTAAATCAAAACGAGCCAAAAGAGTATATTTTATCCAGTAATGAAACGCACAGCATAAAAGAGTTCATTGAGCTGTCCTTTGAAGCAGCAGGAATAGAAGGCAGATGGGAAGGGGAAGGGCTAAATGAAAAGTATGTTTGCTCTCTTGATGGTGATGAATTAGTTGTGATAAATAAAGATTTTTACCGACCTGCCGAAGTTGAACTTCTCTATGGAGATTCTACCCCAGCAAGAGAAGAGTTAGGTTGGTCTCCAGAATATTCATTCAAAGATCTAGTGACAAGAATGGTTGAAAATGATATTCGCCTGAGTAAAGAATCGACTTGACTTACCTCCCTGTTTCAACCATGATTCATTCATGGCCGCTAAACGGAAGCGTAAACCTACCTTAAATCAGTTCATTATCAATAAGCTTCTGGATAACCCAAAAGCTATTTGGAAGAACAAAGGTATCGTTTCCCGTGAAATGGGCTTCACAAAAAAATTAATAGAAAAATATCCGCTTGAGGCTTTCTGGAAGGCCTTACCTTTGAAATTTAGCGCCGAAAGCTTGGCTTGGTACATTTCTCCACAAGGATGGGCCTACCTTAAAATAGAGTTTGCTAAATTTTCTATGGATATTAAGCCTACCGAGACCCATAATACGTCGGACTCCAAGTTCGGAGAGGACAAAATTATTTCAAAAACTACTAGAACAATAGAGGATTTTTTAAAGTATGGCAGCGAAAAAGAAAACAGTTGAAGGGTTTAACCCAGTAGATCAGATAGAAAGCTATCTTAATGCTCACAAAGATGAGCATTTTAATTTTGAAGAAGAGCCAAATTACGTGGTTTCAAGCGGCAGCTTGCTTCTCGATAACGAAATGTCAGGAGGAATCAGGCCCGGAGTTATTAGGGCATCTGGCGTATCAGAAGGTGGCAAGACATCTTGCGCCCTATCTTTTGCTAGAAATTTTCAAGATACTGTTAAGAACGGAATGGTTATCTACATCAAATCGGAGGGCAGATTATCTCCCGAAATGATAGAGAGATCAGGCGTAGACACCTCCAAGGAAAAATGGTTTGTCTATAAAAGCAATATTTTTGAAAGCGTTTTACAGTTAATGAGGGAAATGATCATGAACAACCCTACTGACTGTAGGTATTTCTTTATCATTGACTCTATGGACGCAATGGTTCCCAAAAAAGATCTAGACAAGGGTTTTGATGATCCAGATAAGGTAGCGGGAGGCTCAGTGCTAAGTTCCACATTCCTAAAGAAAATGGCCTTAGGACTTTCCACAAAAGGTCACATTTGTTTCATGATCTCTCAGGTTAGAAGTAAGGTGAGCGTGAACCAGTATGAAAAAACTGACCCCAAGTTAACAAATGCCTCTGGCGGCAATGCCCTTCTTCACTACTCTGATTGGATTCTGGAATTTCAGCAGCGATTTGGAGGCGATTCAATCCCCGCTAAAGCTGACAAGCCTGAAGGTCATTATTGCAAGATTGTATTTCGTAAGAGTGCAAACGAAAAGACAGGAACTGTTGTCCGCTACCCAATTAAATATGGCAGAGTAAACGGTAAAAGTGTCTGGGTGGAGTATGAAGTGCTTCAGTTTATGATGGAGTGGGACATGGTAGATGTTAAAGGCGCATGGATAATCGTTGACGATCAAATTGTAGAGGACGTTAAAAAAGAAACTGGACTCGAGATCGCCTCAAAACATCAAGGTGCAGATAATTTCAGAAAATATCTAGAAGAGAACACCGAAATATGCAATTACCTGTTTAGCAAATTCAGGAATGCTCTCACCATTGCATCGTGAAGCTTTACGACATAAGAGGGAGACTTGTAAATAAAAGTGTCACTAGATATAAAATTGACTGGGATGCCGCTTGTAGATCAAAACTACAATACAACGTTAAACAATTTTTCAAAACGTTTTGGTATGGCCAAATCTGCTATGAAGAGTTTCCAGTTTACGGAACTAGGATGAAAGTTGATTTAGTAAACATGACTAAAAGAATAGCTGTTGAAACCCAAGGGGCACAGCACGACTCCTTTAACAAGTTTTTCCACAACAACTCTAGAGCCAATTACTTAAGGTCAATAACTCGCGATCACGATAAAAGAATATGGTTAGAAAACAATAATTTTAAAGTTTTAGAGATTTTTGAGGAAGATTTAAAGTCTTTATCGAAAAAGTATATTAGCGATAAGTTTGAAATAGATATCTAAAATAGTGTAATATTTATGCAGATGAGTAAAAGCCAAACGACAAGAATTCCGGACTCGCTCCTAGATCAAATTAGTGAGTGGTCTTGTGGAGGATTCATGTTATTTAATTTTGATGAGGATGGTAATCCCCAAGTATACTCAAAAGTAGAGAGCGAAAAGAATGCTATGTCTCTACAATACTTAATTAACCATTGGTCTGAAGCCATGGAATCGATGAATTCAGATACTTTCATTAAAAATTTAAATAGCGCTTTTGACGATCCAGAAGAAGAAGGATACGAAAACGATGAGTGATACCGATATAAACCAATACTACCCACAGGACGAAGTTCCTCCTGTTACTTTAACTGCTGGCGAGGCACCAGAAGCTGCTCCCGCAGCACCAGAAGAACCCAAGTCAAATACTGAGGAGGTTCCAGCTACGGAACCTGTGGAAGACTTGGGTATTGATTTACCAGATATCCCACTACCTGACGACGAACCGATAGAAGACGCGATCAAAGATACTTTTGACGATGCTGCTTTTAATTTTGCGATTGTGGGTGTCGGGCAAGGAGGTTCTAGATTGGCTGAGTCTTTTTGGAACTTGGGTTATCGTCGTGTTGGTGTTATCAACACTGCTCAACAGGATCTTTCTTTGATCAAAATTCCTGAGTCAAATAAATTGCTAATTGGTGATGGAGGAGCTGGTAAAAATCCTGACGCTGCTGATGAGGTATTTAGAACCAGATATGAAGACATATTAGATTTTCTTAAAAAGACTTTCGGCGCTGGATACGAAAGGGTTCTGGTGTGTGCTGGCGCGGGTGGAGGCACCGGAGCGGGAGGGGTCGCTAGGGTTTTGGAAATTTGTCACGATCTGAATCAATCTCTCGGAAAAGAGACTAAGGATACTGACGCAAAGGTTGGATGCATTCTTGCGTTACCAACTAAAGGCGAAGGTATCAAAGTCCAAGACAACGCTAAGAAAACGACACTTAAAGTTCTAGACTTACAAAAAGCTGGCGTCATTTCTCCGCTAGTTATACTGGACAATGAAAAGATTAAACAGCTCTATCCCAAGCTGAGCGTAAATCAATTTTGGACTACTGCAAATAGCAGTATCTGTTCTGTATTTCATTTATTCAATAAGATTTCCGCTAAAGAATCTGCTTATACTACTTTTGATAAAGCTGATTTGGATACTATTTTCTCATCGGGAATTATTATGTTCGGGGCAACTCCTGTTAAGGATACATCCGAAACTGGCATTTCGTATGCCGTGAGAGATAATTTGCGTAAGAATATTTTAGCAGGCGTTGACGCATCAACCGGAAACGTTGCTGCCTGTATCATTATCGGAGACAAAGATTCTCTTGACAATATCCCTCAATCCAGCTTAGAACATGGGTTTGAACAGTTGAGTCGGATGATGGGTTCAGGCTCAACAGTTCACCGTGGTATTTACGCTGGCGCCAAGAAAGGCGTAGCCGTCTATACTGCTATCGGAGGTCTGCAGGCACCTGAAAACCTGTTTGATTATTTCTTCAAAGTGGATCGAGTATATAAATAATATATGCCCATATATTCTAATCAAGTCGAGCATCATGTGCTCGGCGGGCTGCTAAAGCACCCAACTGTCCTTTCGGAGATTGATTCTTTTGTTAGTATCGGTGACTTCTACAACGATGTCCATCAGACTATATATTGCGTATTAAGAGATTCTATCCTTAGCGATGACAAGATCGATAAGGTACTAATTGCTACAAAGATATCCAATTTAGGTATTTCCTCAAAAGACGATATCGAGATATACGATTATATAAATACTCTTTTCCACACCCCAATTACTAAAGGCGCTGTTATAGAAGCTTGCAAGGAATTGGTTAAGTTTAGAATTAGAAGAGAGTTAAGCGAGACTGCTGACAGAATAAAAGATCACGTTAAGAATTCGTCATGCGAAACATTAGAGGATATTATATCTAAGTCAGACTCTATATACGGGGACAAGGTAACTAGCTACTCCTTTGAGGATGACCCTAAAAATGTTTTTGATGATTTAGAATACCTCATTGAAGAGAGAGGCAACAACCCAGTCGAGGACACAGGACTCGCTACGCCTTACAATGAGTTTAATCGATTGTTTGGCGGCTTAAGAGACGGTAACGTATATGCAATTGTTTCTAGACCAGCGCAGGGTAAAACTACTTTCATAAATGATATCTGTCTTGGCACCGCAATCAAAGCAAACGTACCAGTACTAGTATTGGATACAGAGATGACGACTGAAGAAATTCAGTTTCGTATGGCAGCAGCAAATACTGGAGTTCCTCTGTGGTACTTGGAAACTGGTAAGTTTAGAAATAACAAAGAAATGTTAAATAAGGTTAGAAACTATTTTAATAACCTTAAGACCCATAATTACTTCCATTACCATGTAAAAAATAAAAACGTTGACGAGATATGCGCTTTAATTAGGAGGTGGCACATGAAGCACGTTGGCCGAGGTAATAAATGCATTATAGCTTACGACTATGTAAAACTTACAGGTGAAAAGGTAAGCCAAAACTGGGCAGAGCATCAAGCTATCGGCGAGAAGATTGATAAACTTAAAAGGATAGCTGAAGAAATAAAAGCTCCACTTATTACTGCTATGCAGATGAATAGGTCGGGAGAAAGCCACAACAGGAATTCTAATACTCTTGTTGACGACAGTTCAGTAATATCGCTATCCGATAGACTTCAGTGGTTTGCTACATTCGTAGCCATCTTTCGGCGGAAGACGGTAGACGAAATAGCGTTAGACGGAGAACGTTTTGGTACTCATAAACTTGTACCACTTAAAACTCGATTCCAAGGCAAGGACGCAGCAGGTCACCAAGATTTAATTCGTCGGCAAACTGTAGAAACTATAAACGGCAGAGAGGTTGAGAGCGAAAGGCTAATGAACAACTTCCTTAACTTCACTGTAGAGAACTTTAAAGTGTCAGAGCAAGGCTCACTTCAAGATATAATCAGATTTGAGTCTCAGAATTTTGACATACAGTCTGGAAATAATGATGACGACGGGTTACTAATATGAGCGACGGTATTAAAGATATCTTAACAGAGATAGGCTATACTCTTCGTGATTGTGGTAAGGAGTACAGAACTAAACCCCTGTACAGAGATTCTGATAATCCAAATGTATTATGTATTCAAAAAGAAACTGGTGTTTGGTTTGACTTTAAAGAAAACAAATACGGAAAGCTAGAAGATTTAGTAAAGCTAACTTTAGATCTCAAAGATATCTCAGAGGCTAAAGACTTCATCAAAAGCAAGGGCGTAACGCATACTGTATCTCGACCAAAAGAAAAGCTAAAAAGCCAAGCCTTTTACAAGTTAGATAATTTGAGTAAAATGTTTCCCGAGCACGAGTACTGGGAGAGCAGAGGGGTCAGCTCCACCACACTTAAAATGCTAGAAAGCGGAGTGATGAAAGAGGGAAAATTAAGCAACAGATACGTTTTTCCTATTTTTGATGGCTATGATCGATTGGTAGGGTGTGCAGGGAGAGATATCACTAATAAAAGCCCAATAAAATGGAAGCTTTTAGGGGAAAAGAGGTACTGGGTCTACCCTTTCAAATATAACAAAGATGAAATACTAAAAGCCAAACACGTATTCCTAGTCGAAAGCATTGGCGACATGCTAAGCTTATGGGAAGCTGGGATTAAAAATACTTTAGTTTTATTCGGTTTATCCGCATCCTCAAAAATTAAACAAATCTTGATGATGTTAAATTTGGATAAAATTTACATTTCCCTCAATAATGATGAAAGCGAAGCGGGGA
>CEVB01020519.1_pt1 | contig 10634 bp, 11 predicted proteins | sample 531381 | NCBI WGS metagenome assembly CEVB01 (sample SAMEA2622763, study PRJEB7988) | marine metagenome | biome: marine biome (ENVO:00000447); feature: surface water layer (ENVO:00002042); material: "saline water (ENVO:00002010), including plankton (ENVO:xxxxxxxx)" | depth 5 m | reverse complement strand
ACGGCATTACCACTAAGCTGCACTGGACGAATCAGCCTTACCGCTGGCATGTTAACGACGGTGAAGAGGTGTTTGTCGTGCTGGATGGCACTGTCGATATGCATTACCGGCACAATGGTATTGAAGAAACGGCCGAGCTTGGCGCGGGCGATATCTTTTTTGCCGCTGTCGGTACCGAGCATGTGGCCCATCCCCGTGGTGAAGCGCGCATACTGGTGGTCGAACACAATGGCAGCGCATAATGGTTAAAATAGCTGTATCAACTTACCGGGTGTTCGTTACAGCAAAATCACTGCCATCTTTGATGCACAGAAATACGCCGCGCATGTCGAATGGGTCGGCGCTTAACCGACTATGCTTTGCAAATAAACACATAACCGGAGCAACAACATGGCAACAGCGAACTCAGTAAAAGGCCCTGCCTCGTATTTTCCATCTATAGAAAAAACCTATAGCCAGCCGGTACAACACTGGCTGGATTTACTCAGCACAGTGCAAACGCTGCCACATATGCAGCAGGTCGCGTTTTTAAAAACAGAACATGGCCTTGGCCACGGCCATGCGAATGCGCTGGTTGCCTACAATAAAGCACAGCGTTAATGCCGTGCTTTGTTCAGGCATAGCTTACTGCTCGGCAAATTGCTTTAATGCCTGTAAGCGTTGATCCCACTGTGCTTCCAGCGCGGCAATAAAATCGCGCCCCTGTGCCAGTGTTGCCGCATCTAACTGCACTTTTACTTCGCGCCCGGCCGGGTGCAGCTGTACTACGTTTGCCGACACCAGAGCCTGAATTTGCTTACGCGCGCCCTGGCGGCTAATGCCAAGATCTTTTGACAGCTCGCCCATACACAGTGGCACACCGTTCGACAGCCGCTGCACGATCTGCAGCCGCACCGGGTCGCCCAGGGCTTTAAAAATCTGTACAACCGCTGTCTGGCTCATTTTGTCTCCGTGCTGAAATATTGTTGCAGCCGCTGCAGCATAAAATCCCAGCCTCTGCAGTTCTGGCCATAGCTAACCTCAGCAATATCCATGGGTAAATCGGCAAAACCGGTTTCGGTTAAGCTGACTTTACAGCCACCGCTGGCAAGCTCTTCAATGCGAAACTCTACCAGAGTATTAGGCACAGTGCGCACATCGCCGACAAAATGGTTACTGCCCGGCACCCAGCGGTAAGCAAAATAGCGATATGGTGTCATTGCTTCGATATAAATACTGCTCTGACCGATGTCACCAAAGCTCATTATGGCCTGGCCACCTTCACGATACTCACCGCTGACCGCTTCGGGGAACCATTTCACCACCTGCTGAGCATCGGCGATGGCGTTATAAATGCGCTCGGCACTGGCATTAATGGTCAGTTCACGCTGAATAACATTTTGCATACTGTGTTTTCCTTTCGTTGTTGATGATGATTGTGCATTAACTAAAGCACAGTACCAGACAATATGCAACCATTTGGTTGCATATTGTTGTTGCATCTCACTGAATAAGCGTGGTGCAAGAGCTATGGCAATATCGCTTTGCCTGTCTTTTCTGCTACAGTCAGCCTCTTATGCTCAAAGCAGCATTGGCATAACAAGCCAGTGCCGTCTAAGCTGATAAAAAACTTTTCCAGGAGTGATGATGCAACTCGGAGCTTTCTCAGTCAGCCTGACAGTAAAAGATTTGGCCGCCTCAAAAGAATTTTATGCAAAGCTGGGCTTTAGTTACAAAGGCGGAGACGAAAACCAGGGCTGGCTGGTATTAAAAAATGGTACTGCCGTAATCGGCTTGTTTCAGGGCATGTTCGACAAAAACATTCTGACTTTTAACCCGGGTTGGGATAGCAATGCACAGCATCTGTCGGAGTTTACCGATATCCGCGATATTCAGCGCCAGCTAGTGGCGCAGGGTGTAAAGCTCAAAAAGTCTGCCGATTTGGACAGCAGCGGCCCGGAGCATATCATCCTGGAAGACCCGGACGGCAACCAGATTATGTTGGATCAGCACCGCTAAACGTTGCGCTGGCACTGAGTACCAGTGCCACTATTCCTACAACAGAAACACTGGCCAAATTGTTAGCATCTGGTTACACTCGGGTCTTTTCCAATACCCAAGCTGGATATGCCGGATCTCGATTTAGCCACGCTTATCGTCGTGACACTGGTTGTCAATTTGCTGGTTGCCCTTTATATGGCTCTGTTGGCAAGGTTGCAGCCTCAGCAAAGCGCATTTCGGCACTGGGCTGCGGCCTGCTTTATTTTTGTATTAGCAAGCCTGCTTGCCACTGGCCGGGTGTATCAGGTGCCAGCTGTATTTAGCGTGTTACTGGCGCATGCTCTGCTGGCGCTGCCACCACTGCTGGTAGCCACCGGTTTGTTGCGTTTTATTGAAGGCCCTATTGCTAAACTGCCATGGCCGCCAATAAGTGGCTGGATGCTGGTTTATCTGCTTGCACTGGGTAGCAGCTATAGCTATCACCATAGCGCTGCCGTATTAAATGCTGCGGCCATCGTCGCCAGCTGCGTCTGGGGCGTGAAACTACTGCAGCAGATCGAGCACCCCAGATTTATTAATCGTTTGCTGCAAACAGTGCTGGCGCTGCATGCCCTTACCATGCTGATGGAAATCTACCTGTACCTGCGCTACTGGAACACTGCGCTGCCCGTTGCTGTCGCTGACATACTGCAATGGATACTGAGCAGCCACCTGTTACTGACTACCGTTGCCGCAGTATTGTTACCCCTGATATTTTTCATAACCCGCGAGCAAACACTGCTACGCCAGGCCAATCAGGACGAATTAACACAATTACCAAACAGGCGCTATTTTCTGCAGGAATCCATTGCCTACCTGACGCGCAAAGGCGATAACACTGCCGCGACAGTCATGATGCTGGATCTGGATCATTTTAAAGCGATAAACGACAACTATGGCCACAACACCGGAGATGTGGCATTAAGGCAGGTAGCCCAAATTCTGACACAGGAATTGCGTAAAACAGACTTTATCGGCCGCCTTGGCGGAGAAGAATTTGCTATCGTCTTACCCGATACCACTGAAACAGAAGCCCGCAATATCAGCCAGCGCCTGCGCCAGCAGGTTGAACAGCAAGCACGGGTTGTGGATGGCAAAGCGCTTGGCCTGACAATTAGCATCGGCGCCGTTTATAGCAGCCACTTCAGCGCCGGTCAGTTTGAGCGGCTGTTAAAACAGGCCGATGATGCTCTGTATGACGCAAAACGCAGCGGCCGTAATACGGTAACCTTTTACTGTCTGGGGTAGCTGCTACCGCCAATGGCGCAAAGCTAGCTATACTGTGGCAACATCTGGCTGATATAACAGGAGAACCTATGAAAACCGTTGTTTTAACGCTTATGCTGCTTTTCATTGCCAGCTGTAGTAACAAAGCGGCCTATCAGAACCTGCAGCAGAATAAACGCAACGAATGTATGCGGGCGCCAGCAGCGGAATACGAAAAGTGTATGCAAAGCATGGCGCAAAGCTATGAAGAGTATGAGCGGCAGCGTCAGCAGGCACTGGAGCACTGACACTACCGCTGTTCACAAAGGCCGTGCTTTAGTTGGCAACCTGTAACATATATTCTGCAACCGCCAGGCGCGTTTCTGCATCCAGATAATCCTGCTTGGGCATATGCGGATAGTCGTCGCGCTTTTTCACCGGGTTGGCAATGTAATCTGCCAGGCCTTGCGGGTCATCCATATAAAGACTTTGAATAACCTGCACCGGCGGGCCGATTAAGCGCCCGGTATAGGCATGACAACCGGTACAAATACCCAGATAAGCATATTTGCCTTTATCCTCTGCCGCTACAGAGCGCGGCGCGGCAGGCTGGTCCAAAAGATAATTAACGATGCTGTCGGTATTGGTAAAGCTGCAAGCCGGCCAACTGTCTACACCCACGGTAATATACTGCTGCGGGTTATTAATGCAGCTGCCATTGCTGTCGCCGACGCGGATAATATCAGGCTGGCCCTGCTTAAACTCGGTTGCCATCAACACTTTGGCTTCAGCGATAGTATCAAAACCGTTGTTATACAGCAGATTATTTAAAATCATCACTTTGTCTGGTGTCGGGTCAGACTCCGGATCCAGCGTGGTGTTTGGTGCATTCTGATGGTCAGTAATAATAATACCCGCCGTTTTATTACCGACGATCAGGTTATCTTCGATGATGACCTCATCCGCCGCCATGATCAAAATACCGGTACCAGCCGGGATGCCTGCCACCATAGACCCGACAGCGCCAAAGTTAGCTGTATTGTTATTGCTGATCCAGTTATTGCGGATAATGACATCTATAGTGTCTTTGATCGGCAAACCCGGCGTAACAAAAGCCAGTATGCCGCCGGTGTTATTGTGCACAAAGTTATTTTCCACCACCGCATGGCGGCTGTTTTCTATTTCAATACCGGCCACACTGTCGAACACTTCGTTGTTCGCCACATGCACGTGGTCGCTCATGCCAACATAAATAGCGGCATCTTCAATACCAGAGATAATATTGTGCTCTACCAGGCCGTTTTCGCCCAGTTGCGGGAAAATGCCGTACACACCGGTATCGACAATAATGTTGTTACGGATCTCGAAGTTATTACCGGCCTGGCCCATGATGCCATTGCCTTTGTATTTGGTAATTAAGAAGTTTTCGATCAGGATATTATTACCGGAATACAGGATGGCATCGTTTAAACGCTCTTCGCCTACCAGGCGTGGTCTTTTGCCTTCAATAATCACACCGCTTAAACGGATATTGTCTTTGTCGATATATACCGTCTCAATATAATCGCCGGGAAACACCTGAATAATATCGCCCGGTTCTGCCGCCTGCACCGCATCCATAATCAACTGACCGGGCTTGACCTGATGCACTTTGCCCGGCACGCCATGATCAATCACCGACTTTTTACCATTAGCTGCCGCCGCCCCGCCGCCATAGCTTGATTCCGCTACCAGCGCAGGTGCCTGCTGACTGCCACCTGCCAGATAACGGCCAGCAATAAACGCCACTGGCAGCAATATCACCAGTACCCAAGTTGATTTTTTCATTCTGTTACCCCTGTTTTTGGTTCGGGTTGTTGTAATTCATCAGGTAACGCCAGCCCGGACGGCAGCCGTGCCGGCGTGGCCGGGAGTAGGCTTTGATCGGTCAGGCTGCCCAGAAACGCCGCTATCTGGCTGATTTCTTCCGCCGTCAGTTTTGGCTCCCAGATATGCCAGTGCAGCAGCAGGTTTTCTCCCGCTGGCACCGCATGGCCGCGGCCTTTGGTGTAAAACTCTGTCGCTTCTTCCAGTGAGGCGAAACGACCGGAATGCATATAGGGCGCAGTCAGCGCGATATTACGCAGCGTCGGCACTTTAAAGCCGCCACGCAGCTTCTGATGGCCCGGTTCTGCCCCGGCGCCGGCATCAAAGGCCATACCATCGGGCTCAGGTGTGCCTATCACTGCTATCTGCTGATTGGTAAACAGCGGCGGGGTATGGCACTCGGCACAGCGGGCGACAAAAGAGCGGAACACATTCATGCCTTTAATTTCCTGCTTGGTCAGCGCCTGATGATAGCCGTGCGCGTAATGGTCATAACGGCTGTTAAGGGAAATCAGTGAGCTTTGAAATGCACTGAGCGCCGTGGCAACCTGTGTCATATCTATCTGATCCGTGCCTGCAAAAGCCTGCCTGAACAGCGCCGGGTAATATGCATTGGCCTGCAAATCAGCTAATAGCTGCGCCGGCGAGTTCGCCATTTCATGCGGCGCTACGATGGGAATAAGCGCCTGCTGTTCCAGTGAACCGGCACGGGCATCCCAGAACAATTTTTTTAAAAAGCCAACATTCCACAAACTGGGCGCACTGCGCGTACCAATATCGCCATAGGTGCCGGTGCTCAGCGCTTTGCCATCGGTAAAACCGCGTGCGGGCTGATGACAGCTGGCACAGGCTTGTTTGTGATTTGCCGACAACAGCGGGTCGAAAAACAAATAGCGGCCGAGGTCAATTTGCTGTGGGCTGAAACCATCGCGATGTGCCGGCAATGCAGTACGGGTGCCGCCGACGCCTTTGTTTTGCAAAGAATCGTAAGCGTCGTAACGGGTCATCAGTGTGCAGCGGTTATCTGCCGTCAGCTCAAAACTGGGCGGGCAATGCGTACTTAAACTAAAGCCGTCAGCTAACGTCAGGGCGCTAAAAAGCAATGCAGTTACTATCATGGCAGGCCAGCTCCAATGTAGGCAGCCACGGCCTGCATATCGGCCGGTGATAAACCGCGGGCGATCAGAGCCATTTGCCGGCCGGGCCGGTCACTTTTCGCAGTGCCACGCACGCCGCTGTTAAAGTGATTGAGCTGCAATGCCAGATAATCCTTAGTCAACATAGATAACGCCGGTGCATTCAACGCCACGTTGCCCTGGGCTTTGTCACCATGACAGGCGCCACAATTGCCGATATATATACGCCTGCCTTTATCTAGCAATGCGGCATCACTGCCAGGTTCTGCAACACGGCTTGAAGGCTGCTGACTAAAGTATCGCGCCAGCGTGCTGATATCATCGGCGGTTAGTGTCTTTGCAATCGCGGCCATCTGCTGGCCACGGCTGTCATCGGGGTGTTGGCCGCGACTGCCGTTTTGCCATTGCTCAAGCTGCTTACGTAAATAGAATTCGTGCTGACCATTTAGCTCAGGTGCGCCGGTGGCGGTAGCCACAGCCGCATTGTGACAGGCGCCGCAAGTGGCCGCGGCAACAGGCATATCAGCCTGGCCATCGCCACTGAATACAGCACACAACAACGCACAGAGCATCATTTTATATTGCATAGAGCACCCATTTTTTGTCAGCAGAAGGCCTTGCCGTCTTGCCGGTAGAGTGCGTTTTCGCCAGCTCAGGTTCAAACTGAAAAGTGTACAAAATTGTCCAGATCGGTTTATTTCAGCAGCGGCAGGTTTACTATCAGCTGTACTGCAGGGGAGGTTAAATCAGCGCGGAAATAACGCGGTCAGGCCAGCAACCGGCAGATAATTAGAACAACAAAAAGTCAGGGGAAATGGCATGGCAGCACTACAGCGCGACACCACAATATTCAGCAGAACACCGATAGCACTATGTATCGGCCTGGCCCTGACAGGGGCGTTAAATCAGGCCAGTGCTCAACAAGCCGCAACAGAGACAGAACAGAACAAAGCTGCTATTGAAACCATCACGGTAACCGCTCAGAAGCGGGTGCAGAATGTGATGGATGTGCCGCTGGCTATCGACAGCATTACCGCTACTGATCTGGAAGAAACCAGCTCGGTCCTGCTTGGCGATATAGCAGACTACACGCCGGGCTTTAAATTCAGCAAAGAGGCGGTTGCTCAGGCCTCGGCTGAAATACGCGGTATCTCCAGCAGTAACATCAGCACCGGCGGCGACCCATCAGTAGCCATTTTTTATGATGATTTTTATCTGCCGCGCGCGGCGCAAAGCGTGCTGTTTTCCGATATGCAGCGCATCGAGATCTTAAAAGGCCCGCAAGGCACCCTGTTTGGTAAAAATGCGGCTGCAGGCGTAGTGAATATGATCCCCAACGCGCCGGCATTAGATGATGAAGCTTTTGTTAAAGCGACACTGGGCGATTATGCGCTCAGAAGATATGAGCTGATGGGTAACAGAGCGCTGAGTGATAATTTTGCACTACGGCTGAACCTGATGAGCAACCAGCGCGATGCTTATGTCGACAACGTTAACCCGGATTACCAGGGAGAAGAGCTCGGCAGCGTCAACCACCGCTCGGCCAGGCTGGCTGCACTGTGGCAGATAACTGAAGCCACTAAACTACAACTCAGTTACGACTGGGACGATGTCGACCAAGGCTATGCCCCGGGCATTGGCATCAGCCCTTACAGCTACAGCATGAACCCGGCAGACCGCCGCATTGAAAACGATGTGGTTGACGGCCATGAATGGCGTGATATGACCGCGTTTTCACTGAAGCTGTATCATGACTTTAACGAGCAGTGGTCAGGTAAGCTGATAAGCTCAAAACGGCAGTGGCAGGTATCTGGCCGTGACGATGCTGACGGTACCGCTGATAAAACCCGTTATCTGGATACCATCAACTTTGAAGACTCGGATATTTTCTATAACGAATTACAGCTGAATTACCAGCATGGCAATATTAACTATGTTGGTGGCGTAACGTACAGCAAAGAAAAGGTGTATCAGAAAACCAGCCTGAACATTCTGGCGGATACAATCGCCCGGCTCACCACCGATAATCTGAACCAGCAGCTGATTGGCGCCCTGCAACAAAACGGCATCCCGGATGAAATGATAGGCCAGTTAGGCTTACCTGCCGATCATATCTGGCAACCAACCGACTGGGCCAGCATGCTCAGCGTGATGGCAATGGTAGACCCTTCTGTAGCAGGCCTGCTACAGATGCTGGGGGCTGAGCCATTTAGCCCGGAGCTGGTGGCAGCGATTGGCGCTACCGGCGACCTGACATACGATGCGATAGGTTCTGGCCTGGGGGTAGCGGAAATTTTTGGCCCGTCCAACGCGGGCAAAATGTGGAGCGAAGATATTATCAATACCGGTGATTTTACCTCTTATGGTATTTATTCCGACCTGGATATTCAGCTTAACGATAATTGGGGGTTTACTGCCGGCTTACGCTACAGCCGTGATGAGAAAGATTTCAGCTGGGAAATTACTGAGCGCCCCTTTGCTGCGCCGTTGCCGGGTATCACTGAATTTCTGTTTCCGCTGATGCCACAGCTGAATGCCAGCGATAGCTGGAGCAAACTGACCGGTCGCGCCGTGGCGCGCTATAACGTCAATCAAAACAATATGCTGTATTTGTCGTATTCAACCGGCTATAAATCAGGTGGTTATGATTCATTAGATCCAAGATCTGCCATCACCCCCTTTGAGCCGGAAGAGGTCGCCAATATTGAGCTCGGCTACAAAGCTGATTTGTGGCAAAGCCTGCGTGTACAGCTGGTGGCTTACCAGATGGACTTAACCAACCGCCAGCGCTCTGTCAGCAGTAAAGAACCTGATGCCGGTGTGGCCATTCCAATAGTGATAAACGGCGACCAGGACATCCGCGGCGGCGAGCTGGTGCTGGACTGGCAGGCAACGCAAACGCTGAAACTGGGCCTGATTACCGAATACCGTAAAACCGAATCGAAATGGCAGCCGTTTTATAACGCCGATGGCGACCTGGTGACAGATGTTGAGAAAAGCTCTGCAGCCGACTCTTATACCTTAGCCGCCGATTGGGCACCGGAGTACACGCTGGCTAACGGCCAGTTTAAACTGCATGTTGACTATGTGTACGAAGAGAACACCCGCGCAGACGACCCGGATTTACTGGATATCGCTTACAGCATTCCGGGCTATTTTGCTGATCAGAAGAGCCTGAATGCAAGGCTGAGCTGGGCTACAACAGATGCGCAGTGGCAGCTGGCAGTATGGGGTAAAAACCTGACCGATCATGACAGTATTGGCGGTATCGGCGGCTTTGCAGCCGCAGCCCTTGGCACACCGGTAACCAGTATCAGCGCACCGCGCACTGTCGGTGTCGATATCCGTTATCAGTTCTGAGCATAAGCGGCCGGGGCTTAGCACCCCTGGCCGTAGATCGGCAACAACAGCTTGGGGCTTTACTCTGGCGAAGCTGCACGGCACACTCAAGCTAACCTGAACATGGAAACTTCAATACCATGAAGCTGCTTTGTACCCTGGCTTTACTGCTGGCCCTGCCCTCAGCCGCCAATGAGCTGCTGATAAAACCCAGGCTGTGTATTGAACATGCCGGCAAGCCCTGCATACTGCAGCTGACTGCCAGTTGGCAGCATGCACAAGAAGTTTGCCTGTATCAACAACAGCAACCCGATACGCCTTTGCTATGCCGGCAACAGGCTGACAATGTCAGCTTATCACTGCCAATCGCTGAAGATACGCAATTTTTTCTGAAAAACCCGCACAATGGCAAAGTACTGGCAAAGCGGCAGGTCAGGTTATTACGCGTTGATCTTGAGTCAGGCGAGCAACTACTGAATAAAAGCCGTAACGGCTGGTGGTTACTGCAATGAATGGCCATATTTTGCTGATTGAAGACGATCTGGAACTGGCAAAGCTGGTAGAAGATTTTCTGCAGCACGAAGGCTACCAGGTTACCCATTGCGGCAATGCACTAAAGGCCAGAAAGGTGCTGCTGGCGCAGGGATTTGACCTGATCGTTTGTGATGTAATGTTACCCGGCAGTAATGGCTTTGATTTAGTCCGGCAAATTCGCCAGCAATTTAAAGGGCCGATTTTATTTATGACAGCAGTCACTTCGGTCGCAGCCCAGTTAGAGGGGCTGCAACTGGGGGCGCAGGATTATCTGTTAAAGCCGCTGGACCCGCGCATTTTGCTGGCAAAGGTGCGTATCTTTTTATCTGAAGCGCATAGCGCGCAAACCACAGGCGATGTGCTGCAACAGGGTAATCTGCACATTGATAAGCGCAGCGCTACCGTCAGCGTAGCAGGCGAAGAGCTCAGCCTGACCGATGCCGAGTTGCAACTGCTAATCACCCTTACTGAAAACTATGCCGTTGTGGTCAGCCGCGAACGGCTGTTCCGCGAGCAGCTTGGCCGTGAATACGA
>CEVB01010024.1_pt1 | contig 10647 bp, 5 predicted proteins | sample 531381 | NCBI WGS metagenome assembly CEVB01 (sample SAMEA2622763, study PRJEB7988) | marine metagenome | biome: marine biome (ENVO:00000447); feature: surface water layer (ENVO:00002042); material: "saline water (ENVO:00002010), including plankton (ENVO:xxxxxxxx)" | depth 5 m | reverse complement strand
CATTTTGGATTACCTCAGTTTGGAAAACTGAAGTAGTAATATAATTATATAATAGGTAAAGATATGAAGTACAATACTATAAACGAATATATGGGCGGAGGATATATGAGACCTCAGATGTATCAAGAAGGGGGTTTATCAAGAGCCGCTAAAAATATATTAGGACGTTCCTTTATAACAAGAGGTGTTCAAGGTGCTGAAAGAGCCCTTAGGGAAGAGGGTAGAGAAGCCAGAAAAGAAGCACAAAGAAGAGGTCTTCTTGGAATGGTAGGTGGTTTCTTAGGAAAGTACGTTGCTCCAAGTCTATTAGCCGCTTCTGGATTAGGAGGAGTTGGATTACTTGGTTCAGCTATAGCAAAAGGTTTAGGTGCTGGAGCTGGTCGTTACCTTGGAGAGGCACTTGGTGGTGCAACGGTTAAAGACTCTGACGTTAAGAGTCCAACTGGGTTTTTATCTAGTAGTTTTAAAGATATAAAAGATTATAGAGAAGGGTTAGGTGAGGGAGCTTTTGGAAGAGCTTTAGGAACTGGAGCTGGTACATTCATAACATCTGGCGGAGGAGATTACTTGAAAGCTGTAGGAAAATCTAAATTAGGGTTACCAACTTCAGATAAATTTGTTATGACTAGAGAGGATGGAGAGCTAGTTAAGAAAATGATTCCATCTGTAGACACAGAAGCTATATTAGGAAAAGCTAAGACTCCAGAATTAATGCAAGCATTTAAAGAAGCTGATTTAACCCGTAGAGACATTGAGGCTAAGGCAATGGAAGCAAGGAGGTTGTCTGATAAGGAAGATTATCAAATGTTGAAGGATGAATATGCTAGCAATCCTTTTAAAGTATTTGGCGATAGTAATTCAGGACAGGATATTCAAAGAGTAACATCTCCATCTCTAATAGGTTTACCTAGAGCAGAGATGGTTGATACTGAGGCTATTATAGGAGCACCATCTCAAAATGAATTAATGCAAGCTTTTCAAAGTGCAGACCCAATGCGTGAAAACGTTATGAGTAAGACCAGAGAAAGGGCTTTACTAGCGGCTCAACCCGGTGCTATATCTGGAGGTGATGACTTAGCTCTTAAAAGAGCTGAATTAGGTGATATTGCAAATATTGAAAGAGTAGAATCCCCATCTTTAATAGGTGAAGAGTACGCATTGGAAAGAGATTCTTCAAATCTTCAAAAACAAATGTTAGAACTAGAAAGAAGGCTTGGGGCTTATATAGCAACAGAAGAAGGTAGATTGAGTGAGACTATACCAATGCAAGGAATTAGGAGAGACTCTTTGTTAGATTTTAACCCTAATATATCTCCTGTGAGATACAGTCGCCCTATGGTTGGTTATGATTACTACAATAGAAGTGCTGGCTTGCCAAGTGTTAGCGTTGGTGACTTAACAGTACTTGGAGGTTCACCAAGATATGGAATGAATAAAGGTGGATTATTTAACCCAATGTCTAATGCTAGGAGGATACTATAATGGCTCAATTAGATAATATACCAGCAATGCTACAGTCAGGGGAGTATGTAGTTCGTAAAGAAGCGGTAGACAAATTAGGAAAAGATACTATGGATATGATAAATAACGCAGATAGATTAGGGTATATGGGAGGAGGTCTTGTTCCTCAGGGAGAGCACGGTCACTCAGCTATAGATGAACTACTAGCCTTGAATACCTTAGCAAACCAAAGAAGTGTTGATATGACTAGACAGACCTCTATGATGAAAAAAGGTGGTATGGCTAAGAAAAAAATGTATGGATATGAAAATGGTGGTAGTATACCATCAAATCTCGCTAGTTATATTTCTCAAATGCAGGCAATTCCAGATATGGGCATTAGAAGAAATGAACCACTATCTTACCTTGACTCCGCATTAGAAAGATTACTAGAACGACAAGAGTCGATACCTGATATTTATAAACAAATAGGTATTGATGAGTTAAATGAATTAGAAAAAAAACTAGGTTATTCTGGTGAGGTGGAAGGAAGCAAAAGGAGAAGAAGATTTAAAAGTGTAAAAGGATATCCTGATTATCTTTCAACTATATCTGCTCTTGAAGGAGACTTATCCGCTTTGAAGTATTTGAGAGACAAAATTTTACGTCAAGATATAAAAAAACAATTTGCCGCTAGGCAAATGGACTTAGGTGGTGGAGAGCGTACTGGTCTTCAAGAAGTAACTGTTGGGCGAGCACCTGAACTTATTAGTAATTTAGGTAATGTAATGAATTTTATCTATGACCCTAAAACGGGAGAGTCTAAAAGAAGTAGAAATATCCCTATTGAAAGACCAGTTAGTTTTGATTTTGATGTTGATTATATATCAAGTCTTATAAAAGAAATAGAAGAGCGAGAAAAAAGCGGAGAAGGCACTATTTACGGTGAGTATTTTCAACAAGGCGGAATGGCTAAGAAAAAGAAAAATGCATATAGGGATGGCGGTTTAGGCGTACAAGATAAACTAGCTATGGCTATGGATGAGTTTAAAGATATAGAAAAGATGTTATCTTACGCTACCCCTAGTGAATACCTAATGCCTAAGTCACAAAGAGATATGTTAGACCTTCTACAGGAGTCTGGTCAAGTTGACGTTGAAAAAGCATTAGAAGCTTTAGACTTGATACAAAGAAGATATCAAGAAGGTAGCGTAGGTTTTCATATGCCTAGATATCAAAATGGTGGAGTAGCTAGCTATCAAGATGGAGGGTATAGTCCTTCAGACTCGATACAACAATATTACGAAACATTTGGTTATGAACCTACAGATGAAAAAAATAAAAAACAATTTGAAAAACTATATGCATATGACCCATCTGAAGCGTTAGGAGATATCGGTGAATTAAGAACTGATATATCTAGACAACTTGGAACAGCTACTACAGATACAGCTAGTTACGGAAGGGGTTTCGGAGCATTTGGTGGAAGACAGAGGTCTATGGGAGATATAAGAAGAAGAGCTGAGGAAACTTATGGAACTGGGGCAACTGATATAATAGAGACATCTAGGGCAGAATCTGAGGCTGATGCACTTCAGTTCTTAGCAGGGTTACAGCAATCAGATGCAGATATGAGGCAGTTCACTGTTGACCCTGAAGATAACCCAGTTTCTGAATTACCAACTACAAATCAAGGGCCTGTCTTTTATAATGGAAGTACATGGATTTGGAGCGAAGAAGAAGGTCAATATGTCCAATCTTAGATTATCATTGTCAATAAGGAGTTAGTATGGCAAACGGAAGTAGAATAGTATTACAAGAACCAGAAAGCGGATTAGATATATTTCTAAGAGAAATTGCTAGATACGCTAGCCCCCAGTACCAGTTATCTCTTAGAGAACAAGAGCGTGCTGATGCTAGATTAGAACTATCTAAGAGACAGATGGATGAGAATGAAGAAAGGTATCAAGATTTTCTAAGGCAACAAAAGTTTAGAAATGATAGGGCAATAGCAAGTGAGAACATAGCAAAGGAAAGATTTGAAATTGAAAAATCTGATTCTGATTTTGCAATGGCTAAGCAATATATAAATGAATCTATATCTGGTATGAATGCACAAGAAATAGCTGGTATAAATATAGACTCTTATTTGATAGATGTTGCAGACCCAAGAGCTAAGTCAAGAGCTAGGCAGTATATAAATAATATACAAAAAGCGGGAAGAAGACAGTTACAAACAATTACATCTAGAATGAATTTATACAATCAAGGAAAAGATTCTGGTAGCCAAATAAGCAAGGCAGAGGCACTAGATTTATTTGGAAACGATAAAACATATAATGAGTTTTTAGTTAACAGTTACCTAAAGCAAGGCACATTGACTGATGAAGAAAAATATTTAATAAATTCAAACACCTCTAGGTTAACAGCTCTTAGGAAAAATGAAGCAGACTTAATGGAAAAAAAAGCCAGTGGCTTAGATGTTTCTGATGAAGAATTAGCAAATGTAATATTTAATATAAAAACTTTACAAGGTGAAATAGACTCTATACTTAGACCATCTACTACGCAAAGAGTTGATTCCAACAGAGACCCATATAGTGCCACAGGAGGATTAACTACCCCCGTAAGTGACGAGCTTGGACTTAGCCCTTTAATACCTGAGGACACATTTGCTAGTGATGATATGTACAACGTATTGTTCTCAGACCAAGAAGGTATATTTGACAGTGCTGTAAATATGGCTAATAGAAATGCATCTGGAGAAAATATCAAAGACGTAACTTTATTACAAGATGAATCTATAGACAGATATGACCCTACTGACGAAAGCTTAGAAGAAGACTCTGCTATCCCACCAGCTTTTGTAGAGACTGCTTCAGACAGTGCAGAAGATTCAGGTGCTTTAGGTACATTGATTAGTGGATTAAGTTCTGTTCAAGCAGAAGACACTAAGAAACCAAAAAGAAAAACTCGCTCTAGGTTTCTTCCTCTTATTGACTTTACAGCAAGACTGAGTAGGCTAGATTCATTCCAAGAACAGTTAGATAAAACTCCTTCTGAGAATAAGAAAAAACAAGAATCATTAAATAAAAAAATAAATAAAGTAAAAAATTCTATTATAAAAGACTTTTCTAAGATATATGATGCTTCTGAAGGTGCTTTATCTATAGACCCTAGATATACAGAAAGAACTAGTGCAGGTACTTCAATGAGTCGTAACGAACTTGCTAGGTTAATAAGTATATATAATGAAGGTGTAGGTAAATCCAGTGAAAAAAGTCAACCTAGTGAGTTTACAAACACCATGCGTAGAGGACTTGACAATATGCTTCAAGGTGCGGCGACAACTCTAGATTTACTTCAATACAGACCTCCTTATAGGTAAATTAAAATATGCCACAATTTAATCCCAACATGACAGTAGAACAGCTCGTTAATGACTTCAGAGCTGTTGACCCTAGTTATGATACAATGAGCGATGAATTGGCTTATAAGGTTATAACTAGAAAGTTTCCTCAGTATAAATTAAACTCTCAAGACTTTGATTATAAGCCTAATGATGAGAGTGGTATAGTAGACCAGTTGGGAACCATATGGAAAGATGGGTACAATAGGTCTTTACAAGGTATGGCTGAAGCCATAGCCACTGGCAAAGAACAAGTATATGACTTAGGTAATTATCATCCGGGTATAATCGCAGACATAGCGGCTGGAGTAGCATCATTTTTTACGCCAGTAGATTTTGCAACTACTGTAGTAGGTGGTGGTGTCGGTGGGGTTGCAACTAAGGCAGTTGCTAGAAAACTTATCTATAAAAAACTATTAAAAAATAGAGTATCTAGAGACGTTGCTAATAAAGCGGCACTTAAAGCTAGTGCATTCTCACAAACTATGGCTTCTAAAACTGGTGCAGGGGCTGGTGCATTAGGCTTATATTCAGGTGCTGGTGAAGCATTGAATGAGTACTTATCAGATGGTACTATAACCCCGGGCAAGGTAGTTAAAGCTGGTGCTAAAGGTGCAGTATTAGGTGGAATGACAGGAGGTACAAACGCATTCTTAACAGATAAAGGAATAAATGTATTAGGTAGAACGTTTGCAGAAGTCGGTCAATTTGGTACCGTTGCTCCATTACTAGAGGGAAGAACACCTACCCCTGAAGATTGGATTCACGCAGGAGGTATGGTACTAGGCATAAAAGGTGTTAATATGGCGGCTACCAAGGGCTTTGACAAGCTAAGAAAGTTTAAAAGGTATGTTGTTGAGCCAGAAATATCTAAGCAACCTGTGCCAGAGGGATTTGATTTAACAACAGAAGCTAGAGAAACAGGAAGAAGAAGTTATGCTAGTGAATTATATGATAATATTTATACAGACAGAAAAGGTACTAGAAAAGCTAAGATATTAAGTTTTGACAAAGACAATGTTCAGCTAAAGTTTTTAGATACTAATGAAGTTTCTTTAGTCAGTAGGGATATGTTTTCAACCTACTATAGAAAGGGAGAAAATGTAAATCTATCCCCAAAAGAACTAAGAAGTAGAAGAGAAAATGAGATTAGGCAATTAGAAAAAGAACTAGGTCATTCTAATGAAGTAAAAGAAACCAATAGAGGTTTACAAAGAGCTGATAAAGATGGAGAAAAACTACCAAAAAGATTAAAAGAGCAAACCAATGAAGAGCTTGTAAACTTAAGAGATAAGTTAACTGTTGAAAGCTATACTAAAAAAGCATTAGAAGATATGCAAAAGAATGGAATAGATATGCAGAAGACTAGGTTTAGCTTGTTTTTAGATGATATGCTACCTGCTCCAGCCAATAAACTTCTAGATGTTTTTAGACCAGCGAGAAATCAAGGTAGTGTAAGCCCTGTAAGAAGAACATATGTTGCTAAGGTTGATAAGTTTGTAGTAGACCAGAGAAGAACTCTATCAGAGACATATGACCTTATGTCTCAGTTTGGTTTAAGCGCTGAGAAACCAACTAAAACACAAGTTAGAAATTTAGCTAGAGCTATGAAGATGAGCGAGTCTGAGGTTTCTAAGAGATACTGGGAACTTCTATCTGACGCTGTCGAGCAAGGGATAAATACACCAGAGACTATAGGTTATAAACAGATATCTGACTTTTTATTTAACAGGGCTCGTGAGTCTGGAGTTAATGTTGGATACATAGAAAACTACATACCAAGAATATTAAAGAAGGGGTTAGCAGAGAAAGTGTTCGCTGATATATATAAGATATCAGAGATGATATCAAAAGAATCAGTTAAAAAAGGTGAGGAAATGTTAGTCAAGGATTTAAAGAGTGACTACATAGATTTAATAATACAAGCAATGAATAATCCAGAGGCTTTTGCTAAGAACAGAGGTGGGGAAGCTAGGTTTCTAAATAGGATTATAAAGAAAGCTATACCATCTCTATCTAAAGAAACTAGAGAAGCTTATGAATCAATACTAGATGGAGTTAGAAAGAGTGAAGGCGTTGAAGAACTTAGTCCCTTTAAGGCTATGGCACTTATGGGTAGACTTACTTATGGTGAGGTATTTAAAAGAGATGGTAATTTAGAAAAAGCTAGGACATATGAGTTACCACCTAAATTTTACGAAAGAGATATCAGACAATTATTAGGTATTTACTCATCAAATGTTTCTAGGCGTTCAGCAGAGGTTAAAAACTTTGGCAGAAAGGGTGAAATTTATGAAGAGTTGCTCAATGGTGCTAATGTAGACGACCTTCCTATTATGATGGAGTTACATAATCACGTTATGGGTTCAATAGGATACAATAGAAGATATAATCTTAACCCCGGAATCAAAGACTTTATGCAGAAGGTTATGGAGTGGGAGACATCTACTAAGATTGCACTAGGTACAGCAACAGCTATGAACTTGTCACAGTTTGCAATATCCTCTGCCTTATCTGCAGGTTACTGGAGATTCACCAAGGGTGCATACAAGTATATGACTGACAAAGATTTTAGAAAGGAAGTAGATGCATCTGGTGGTAACTTATATAAGTATATAAACGAGATGATGGGCATATCACAACAGAGTGATATATCTAAAAGAGTAGTAGGTAGGTTAACTGATATATCTCAGTTCAACAGAATAAACTCTATTAATAATATATTAGCGGCGGCAACAGCTAGGGTTTTAATAGATGATTTAGTAGCTATATCAATAGGTAAAAGAGGTATAGGCTTAGGTAGGATGGGCTCAAAGAAATGGGCTAATAATACTCTTAGGAAGATGGAAATAGACCCATCCCAAATAAAAGAAGGTAAGCTACCTAGGTCTACAGTTATTAATGCTATAGGTAAATTTGCAGTTAAGTCTCAGTTACAGAAAGATATATTATCAGACCCATTAATATTAAACAGACCATCCGCTAAACCACTTCTACAGTTTAAATCATTTGGACTTAGGCAGTATAACTTTATAATGGATACATTAAAGTTTGACCTATCTCAAGGTAATTATATGCCACTACTTAGGTTAGCCGCAGGTGGTATGGCTACTGGTGCTATAGCTATAAAAGCAAAAGAACTTATGAAACAATTAGCATCTGGTGAAAAAGCATATGACCCAGCTACATTCTTCGAAGCAGATGCCAAGGAAATAGCAGAGAACGTAGCCGCTATAGGAGCGTTTGGTTTCTTAGGAGACTTTCTAATGGCTGGTTTAGAAGAGGGTAGAAGTGTCACTAATGCATTAACATTTTTTGTATCACCACCTTTTATGTCAGACGTCTCTGAGTTGTTTAAGTTTATGGGTGCATTAGAAAGGGATTATAAAAACTACCAAGGAGATTTTATAAGAAGAGTTCCATCTAGAGCATTAAGAATGACTGGTAGTCCACTACTAAAAGACTTTGCAAAAAGACTGGAAACAAAAGGGTTAAAGCAAAGTAGGATAGAGTTCCTTAGGGGTAGAAGAAAATCTGCTATATTAGAAAGTATAATAAAATCTGAAACACCAGAGGCGTACCAACAAGCTCTAGAGGATATGCGTAACTGGAACAGCACTTACCCTATGTATCCTATACTAGTAACAGATATAGACTACAAGGCTGTGATAAAAAGAAAGATGCGGAAACATAAGAAGAGAGCTGATATATAATGCCTAACACTATAAATGAATATTTCAAACCTTCGTCTACTGGTGTGCATAATAATATAGATAATCTAATATTAGAAGCTGATTTAGATAAGCTAGCACAAACTGGCTCTATGCGTGTAGATAGAACACCAGAATACATAGGTGGTGTAGACCCTATAGTAGAAAATGTAGCTTTATCTCCTATCTTAACATTAAAAGGTCTTGGCAGTGTGGGTAAAAAGATTTTAGAAAAGACTGGTCTTCGTAATCCAATATCTCATTATACATCTGGAGAGAATATGGCTAGTATATTAAATCGAAAGAAGATTGTAGGTACTGGAGAATTTCCCGGGAGAAGGGTACCCGGACAAAGTGCATCTGCAGTTTCCCTCACTAGAGACCCTATGTTTCCAAGTAGAGGGCAGGGAAGCATAGGTACAGATACTAGATTTATATTTGATAGAGATGAGTTAATAAAAAAAGGTTTTCTTATGAAGCCTATAGCTGTTGGGGGTTATAGAAAAGTTAGTAGTAGTTTTCCAAGAGGGGTGTCCCCAGAATCTTATCGTAAAATATATGGAAAATACCCCAAACAAATGAATCCTCGCTTTGAATTTGAAGAAAGAGTAAGAGGCAGTATACCTACTGAAAATGTTAAACTTATAGATATACTTCGATTGCCGTTAGGGTATTCAGGCTACTCTTACTCTTTGTTAAATCTTCTAGGTCAGTTATCTCGTACTAATATACCTATTATAAAAAGTCCTGAAACAACTAGAAGATTAAAATCAATTACAGAAAGTATTGAGATAGACGACATCATATCTCGTGGGAATAGGGAATTTGGAATAAATACTACTATAGACGATATATATAGACTGATAGATAAACCAACATATAAATTCGACCCTTTCAAAGAAGTTAGATAACTTTAAAAAGGCTTAGGTGTACCATTCACATCATCACCTCTTTCTTTGGCTATCTCTACTGCCTCAGCTTCTGTGTTAGTAACCAAGCAACTATTCCCATAATAGCCAACCTCGCAAGAGTTAGTACTACCATATCTATTCTTAGCTACAATCAATTCTAAGAAGCAATCACTATTACCATCATCTCCATATCTTGATACCCAAGGATAGTGTGAGAATACTACTATCTCTGCATCTTGTTCTAAATTACCAGACTCAGCTAGGTCAGATAATCTAGGTACCCTATCATTCCTATGTTCCATATTCCTATTCATCTGTGATACTAGTATTACAGACATATCTTGTGCCTTTGCTAACCACTTATAGCTACGACTAACATCACCTATCTTAAGACGTAGGTCTCTTCTGTCGTGAGTGGGATGTTCTATTAGACCTATGTGGTCATCAATAACAACATCTGGATTGATTGATTTAATCTCACGGAATGTATTCTCCATATCTCTAACATCATCAAACATAAATAACTTACCATTGTAAATGTCTGATATTGTTGAAGATACGTCGCTAAGTTCTATCTGGTCTATCCCTATATTGTTTCTAAGATTTCTATATTGTAAATGTCTAGACTCCATAGCTATAAACTTCTTCATCATCTCAGTGTTAGGCATCTCTCTATTAAACATAACAACCTTTAATCCTCGATGTACTAAGTTCCTTGCTATGTTAGCAGATACAGTTGTCTTTGCATTACCGGGTCTACCTGCTATAATCGTGACCTCTCCTCTTGTCATCCCAGTTATAACTCTATCCAATGTACCTATACCAGTAGGTATTTGAGTTGTTGAATTTAATATAGAGTCTCTAGTATCTTCTAGTACAGAGTCTATATCAAATGTTCTATTAGGTTGTAACTTTATTATATTCCCTATTGTAGTATGTGCTTCTTCTAATAGGTTACTAGTTTCTAAAGAGGTGTTATTTAGGTTCTTAGATATACCTAACATTTGATTGTGTAACACTCTCCTAAGGTAGTATGCGTGCAACCTCTTAGCATATTCTACCGCACTTGATGCAGACACAACATTATCCAAGAATCCTACTATCTCATACTTAGGGTTGTGCCCTTCGTTATCATTTCCAACTTCTTCACATACAGTTATTAGGTCTATATCCTTGC
>CEVB01005337.1_pt1 | contig 10685 bp, 9 predicted proteins | sample 531381 | NCBI WGS metagenome assembly CEVB01 (sample SAMEA2622763, study PRJEB7988) | marine metagenome | biome: marine biome (ENVO:00000447); feature: surface water layer (ENVO:00002042); material: "saline water (ENVO:00002010), including plankton (ENVO:xxxxxxxx)" | depth 5 m | reverse complement strand
TTAATGTTTTTTACGCTTGTCGCTGTAAGCATTAATGGGCATCCCGGGGGTTATAAAAATCAACGAACTGACAGTTTGTTAAAATTTTTGCCCTAACGGAACGCCCAGCCTATTACGAAACTGTTTAATAAACTTATCTTATTTGCCAGGCGCCCACAGCTGTTGATGGCTGATGCCAAGAGTCAAACGTGTTACGACCACAAAATACTTAAAATAATCAGCCCCATAATCGCAGCAACGAATAACACGTTATACAAAGAGCTGGTTAACCAGAATTTCAGTGCGGTTTTCAGCCAGCCTTGCTGATAGTAAAACTTCTGACATAAAAACAGATAAACCGGGATCCAGATAAGCGTCACCGACGCCAAAAACCCGCAAACGTCAGCCAGCCACGGCCAGCTGGCAACAGCAGATAAAGCGTTAAGCCCCAGATACAGCGCAGACATTTGTAAGATAAAGCTGTGGCTATGCAGCGCGACGATTAAATGCTCCATGTAGTAACGGTCGGAGCGGATGTACAGCAACTTCAGTAGCAGCGCAAACAACGGCAGCAGCAAAAACATCATTTGCGGTGCCAGGCTGAAAAACTTATTAACTGCCAGCTTGGGGTTACTGGTCAGCGCTTCCAGTTTTTTATCAAATTCAGCTTGAGCAGTGTCGGATAAAAATATAATTGAGCTGTCGAGCGGTTTTTGCTCCTGCTGTTGCTGCTTTTCCTGCTCGATATCGCGCCGGATATCAGCCATCACGTCCGACAGGGTGCCTTTAGTCTGGCTGGCGGCATTTTCCAGTTGCTCTGTAGCCGGGTTAACCGTTACCGGCACCTCCGGCACCAGCTGGGCGAAAATCAAAAATGCAATGATAGAGGTAAACAGATAGAGCCTGAGCGGCGGCACGTACGGCACGCGGTGGCCGGCCACATAACGGCGGCTTAAATAACCGGGACGAAACCATAGCGGGATCAGCGTTTGCCAGACCCGGGTGTCCCAATTACTGAATTCGCCGAAAAACTCGGTTATCACACCACTGACATTACGGATATAACTCTTCTTTTCCTGGCCACACTGATGACAAAACGCACCATGTAAGACGGTGTGGCAGTTATCACACGTTTTTTGCTCTGTTACATCCATATCAAGCACCCGCGTTATTTATTGGTTATACGACACTGCGCTGTGTTCCACCGATTCTACGTTAAGCAGTTGTTTTGGCAAGCGTTGTCCGCTAAGCCTGCGCGGACAGTTAAAGTGTCCGCGGACACTGCCAAATACACCCAAAAACAAATAATAACCATACAAAACAACAACTTAAATATTGGCATTAATACTGCTATAACACTGCAGCTTAGCAACACATAAAGGACACCAATAACAATGATCCAGGGTACCGAAACACAGGACAACATTATTCAGCGTCAGCCCAAAACGCTGCTTCGCCGCGTTCTCCCTGCCGCCGCTATTGCCGGCACCGTAATAGTGCTGGCAGCGGCTTTTTTTCACTCTATTGGCGAAACCGCCAGTTTAGTACTGCCGCGTTCACAAATGCAGTTTGCCACAGTACAGCGCGGTGATTTAGTGCGTGATATCGCCGTACAAGGCCGGATTGTTGCTGCCAATGCACCAACACTGTACAGCCAGGAAACCGGCCAGGTGCAGTTATTTAAGCAACCGGGTGAAGCCGTTACCTTAGGCGACCTGCTTGCCACCATCAGTAGCCCGGCGCTACAGAATGACTTACAGCAACAGCAGGCAGTACTTGAGGGTATGCGCTCTGAAGCTGAACGTGCAGCGCTTGCAGCGCGTGAGCAACAGCTGGATATGGAACAGGTAATGAATAACGCCCAGGTTAATTTACTGGCGGCACGGCGCGAGCTTGAGCGCGCACAGCAGTCGATTGAACTTGGTGTGATCCGCAAACTGGATTTTGATATCGCCACCGACAACCTGACCAAAGCCGAGCTGGAATTTGATCACGCCAAACGCAAAGTGGAACTGGCCAAAGACAAGCTGAGCTTTGAGCAAAGCTCACGCACGCAGGATATCCACCGCCAGCAGTTGGTGGTTAATGAGCTGGAACGTAAAGTGACTGCCCTTAATATCACAGCGCCGGTGACCGGCCAGCTGGGTAACTGGCTGGTTGAACAGCAAAGCCATGTGCTGCCGGGACAAGCCCTGTTAACGGTAATCGACTTAAGCCGTTATGAAGCAGAGCTTGCTGTGCCGGAAAGCTATGCCCGCGACTTACTGCCCGGCCAACAGGTAGAAGTGAGCATCGGCAGCCAGCGATTAAACGGCGCTATCAGTTATATCGCCCCTGAAGTGCGCAATAACCAGGTCAGTGCCCGGGTACGTTTTGACGATGTTGACAGCACTGCCCTGCGTCAGAGCCAGCGTTTAACAGCCCGCGTCATACTGGAGCACAAAACCGATGTACTGAAAATTGCCCGTGGTGAATTTATCAGCTCAGGTGGTGGTCGTCAGGCCTATCAGGTGCTGGACAATCAGGCGGTACGCAAAAACATCGAACTTGGCGCGTTATCGGTGCAATGGGTAGAAATACTTGAAGGTGCCAGCGAAGGTGAGCAATGGGTTATTTCAAATTTAGCCGACTTTAAAGACCAGAACCGGGTCAATCTGAATTAAAAATTAAGGATAACAATATGATAAAGCTAACGAATTTAAGTAAAATTTTCCGCACTGAGCTGATTGAAACCCATGCCCTGCGTGATATCAGTTTACAGATTAACGAAGGCGAATTCGCTGCGCTGACTGGCCCTTCCGGTTCTGGCAAATCTACGCTGCTGAACATTCTCGGCACGCTGGAGCAGTTTGACGACGGTGATTACCAGTTGGATGGTAAGTCAGTAAAGGGGTTATCCGATGCTGCGCTGTCGAAATTGCGCAATGAAAAAATAGGCTTTATTTTTCAGAGCTTTAACCTGATTAAAGATTTCAGTATTTACGATAATATCGAGCTGCCGCTGCGCTACCGCGGCTTAAAGCCAGCGCAGCGCAAACAGCGTATTGAGCAAGCGTTGGAGCTGGTAGGCCTGCACGCCCGGCGCAGCTATCTGCCGAGTCAGTTATCCGGTGGTCAGCAGCAGCGGGTGGCCATTGCCCGCGCTATCGCCGGCCAGCCCCGCATTCTGCTGGCGGATGAACCGACCGGTAATCTGGACTCTTTGATGGCGCGCCAGGTTATGGAGCTTCTGGAGCAAATCAATCAGCAGGGCTGCACCATTTTAATGGTCACGCACGACCCGGATCAGGCGCGCCGCGCCGGCAGACATATTCAAATCATCGACGGTCAGCTCAGCGATGCAGTGCTGTATGACCCGCTGGCAGCACAAAGCGCTTAAGGAGCTGGCAATGGAACAGTTTATTTATTATCTGAAAGTCAGCCTGATCAGCATCCGCCGTGCACCGCTGCCGTATGCGCTGACCATTTTTATTCTAAGTGTTGGCCTGGGGGTGTTTTTTGCCAACGCCACGTTTTACTACCAGCTAAACAGCGATCCGCTGCCTGAAAAAAGCGATAAGTTGTTTTTCCCGATGCTGAATCTGGTGCCGTATGAATGCAGCACTGACTGCAGAACCCCTAGGGTACTGAGCTACAGCAATGTTGAAAAGCTAAGCCAGACGGATACACCAAGCCAAGCCGCTGCCATGTACAGCGCCGATGGCTATTTGCGCCAGCGTGCCGATCAAACGCCGCTGCCAGTCAGTATCCGCATTACGCAGCGCGACTTTTTTGCCATGTTTGATGTACCCGTACTGCACGGCAGCATCTGGCCGGATAACAGTGCGCGGCCGGAAGTGATTTTAACCAAAGCCACAGCTGAAAAGCTATTTGGTAAAAGCGACGTAGTTGGCGAGAAATTGCTGCTGGATGACCGTAACGTTACCGTCAGTGCCGTATTGGATGACTGGCAAATGCTGCCACGGCTGTACGATGCCAATAACCGTAATCACTTAAGCGAGGCAGATGATATCTACCTGCCGCTGGAAACCGGTTACGACATGAATTATCTGTCAAACAGCCAATCACAAACGTTCGACGACACCGACTATCGCCAGTTAAGCACTCAGGGCCGCACTGGTGCGCTGCATCAGCTACAGTACTGGGTAAAGCTTGACACCCCGGCGCAGCAGCAGGCATACCGCCAGTTTATGACCAATCTGGTGCAGGATGAAAAAGCTGCCGGCCGTCATCCATCGCCACCCAATAATCAACTGGTCGCGATGCGGGATATCGTCAGCTATTTTGGTGGTGACAGCAGCGATATCAAAGCCTTTGCATTGGTAACCTTACTGTTTTTACTGGTATGCCTGTTTAATGCCAGCCACCTGTCTTTAAACCGCTATCTGAGTAACCAGTATGAATTCAGTTTGCGCCGTGCGCTGGGCGCCAGCCGTAGCCAGTTACAACTGCAAATGCTGGCAGATGTGCTGATCATGGCGCTGTTTACCATCAGTGGCGCCCTGCTTACCGGTTATGGCGGTATTAAACTGATGAACAATCTGCTACCAGCCAACAGACTGTTTTCCGACTGGGATTTAACGCTGCTGTTAGGCCTGCTGACGGTGGCTGTTATCTGTAGCTACCTGGTAACGCTGTACCCTTCACTACGCGCCTCTTTTGGCTCACTCAATCAGCAGCTTAAGGAATAATAACAATGTCTTTTTATCTACTTTTCAAAGTATTGTTCAGCCGCAAAGTAGTAACCGGTTTGCTGCTGTTACAACTGGCAATGACACTGGCCCTGTTACTCAACAGCATTTTGCTGGCTAAGCAAACGCATCAGCAGCTGAACCAGCCTACCGGGTTGGATGTGGACAACACCCTGCTGGTACAACTCAAACCAACCATGGCATCACTTCGGGTGTACCCGGCGCTGGAAGAACTGCTAAACCGCCAGCTTGATGCAGTACAGGCAATGCCTGGTGTCATTGCAGCGGCCTACACCAACCAGTCGGCCATTTTGCAGGGTGGTAACAACGGTAATGTTTATATCGATGGCGAGGAAGACCGCACCAACCAACCCTCGGTACCAATGTACTTTGTATCGAAAGACTTTTTCAACGTGCTAAACAGCGACGTGCTGCAGGGCGAGCTGCCACAGCATTCGGTGTCACTGGATAACCCGGTACAACCGGATGTGGTGATCACCAAAAGCCTGGCCGATAAACTGTTTGCCGGTAAACCGGCAGTGGGCCAGCAGCTGAACCGTGGCCGGGTGGCAGCGGTGATCTCTGATTTTTATGGTCAACGACACGGCACGCACGTTATGTTTAACAATATACAGGTCGCGCCGCCATTCAGTGTCGACTGGGGCTACGGCATACTGCTACGGGTGCAACCGGGGCAGGCGGAAAATGTGCGCCAACAAGTGGACAAAGTACTGCGTAACGTCGAACCCAATATTGAAATACTGCATGTTCGTACTTTAGCAGAGCAGTATCAGCGGCTATACCGCAACGAATATGGCCTGGCAACATTGTTGGCATTATTAAGTGCGCTGATGCTGCTGGTTACAATGGTATCAAGTTACAGCAGTACACATTTTCATGCGCTTAAAAGGCAGCAGGAAATTGGTGTGAAACGTGCGTTAGGAGCCAGCAAAAAAGTGATTTTTCTTGAGCTGTTGAGCGAGAACTGGCTGTGTACTGCTATAGGCGCTTTGTTCGGGATCGGCTGTGCACTGCTGTTAAATAAAGCCTTGTCGCAGGTGATTACGATACCGCCACTGGATCTGCATCTGCCGCTGCTCGCCAGCCTGATCCTGCTGGTATGCGTGACAGTGGCAACATGGTATCCTGCGGCCATTGCCACCCGGATATCACCGGCCACAGCGACTAAAGCCTTATAAACTATGCTGAAAATACTGGTCATTGATGACAATCAGCCTATCTGCCAGGCCCTGCAGACCCTGTTTACGCTGCAGGGGTATCAGGTAGAGTGTGCCGGTACGCCAGAGCAAGCCTGGCAAATACTGGCTCAAAACAACACAGATCTCATTCTGCAGGATATGAATTTCAGTGCCGGCCAGATGCACGGTGACCAGGGTAAAGCCTTGTTTTACCAACTGCGCCAGCAGTACTCGGCCATTCCTGTTGTACTGATGACCGCCTGGACCCAGCTGGAAATGGTGGTCGAGCTGGTAAAAGCCGGCGCGACTGACTACATTGCCAAACCCTGGGATGATCAGCGGCTGCTGTTAACCGTAGCTAATGCACTGAAGTTAAAACAGTTAACTGAACAGCAGCGGCGCAATGAACAGCAACGCCTTGCCGCTTTTGCCGGCAAAGATCTGTGTAATCTGGTGTTTGCCAGCAGCCAGATGCAGCAGTTACTGCAAATGGCGCTGCAGCTAGCACCGTCCAGTGCCAGCGTGTTAATCACCGGCCCCAACGGCGCTGGAAAAGAAGGCATCGCCAATGTGCTGCATGCCAACTCTGAACGCAAACATAAGCCTTTTATTAAGGTTAACATGGGCGCCCTGCCCGCCGATTTAATGGAAGCAGAGCTGTTTGGTGCTGAAGCCGGTGCTTACAGTGGCGCCAGCAAAACCCGTATCGGCCGCTTCGAGGCGGCAGATGGCGGCACCGTTTTCCTTGATGAAATTGGTAACCTGCCTTTAGCCGGCCAGGCTAAGCTGCTACGGGTATTACAAACCGGCGAATACGAGCGGCTGGGTTCCAGTGTCACGCGAAAAGCCGATATCCGGCTTATAAGCGCCACCAACGCTGACTTAACCCATGCCATCGCGCAAGGGCAATTCCGGCAAGACTTATACTACCGTATCAATGTCGTGCAGTTAGCGCTGCCGGCCCTGTGCGAACGTCCGGATGATATTCTGCCGCTGGCGCAGTTCTTTCTGTCCGGCAAAAAAAGTTTAAGCCACGAGGCGTCGCAAATGCTGCAGCAATATAACTGGCCGGGTAATGTACGGGAGCTGCAAAACGTCTGCCAACGCGCTTTACTGCTAAGTAACGGCGCGGAAATACAAAGTGCCGAGCTTGGGTTGCCGGATAACAGCTGCAGCGCTAAACGCTCGCTCGATGATATTGACCGCACTCAGTTAGAGCAGGCCTTACTGCAAGCCGGAGGCGTGGTATCACGCGCCGCCAAACAGCTTGGCATCAGCCGTCAGGCACTGTACCGGCGTATGGAGCACTATGGCATTGAAACGCCCTGATCATGTTTTGCGTTTAACCAGACTGAGTAGTCAAAGCCGGCTTAATCTGCTGTGTGCTGCTCTGACCTTGTTGACCCTGATATTACAACAGCAGTACCTGGGAACGGATATGCTGCTAAGTGCTGGCATCTGTGCGTTTTTTCTCGCGCTGGCAATACTGCAGCAGCGTGCTTTAGCGCCGCTGCACCGGGAAATTCAGGCGCTTATCCTGCATGCGCAAAATTTGCAGGATGGTAGTTTTAACACCAGCGCAAACCAGCTGCGGGTGCACCAGCTTAAGCCATTAGCCGATAGCCTTAACCAGATGTCGGCGCAGCTGCGCAGTGAGCGGGCTACACTGTACCAGCGCGAATTGTTATTGGATACAGTACTACAAAGCAGCCCGACCGCGCTGCTACTGACTGACGCCGCCGATACGGTACTGATGAGTAATCCTGCAGCACGGCGTTTATTGCATCAGGGCAAAGCCTTCGATGGCAGTAAGCTGTTCAGCGTGGCGACAGACAAACCCGAACTGCATAAGGCACTGACAGGCCGTCAGCAAGGGCTGATCAGGCTGGATAATGCCGAGCAAAGCGTCTGGCATTTATCGGTCAGCCAGTTTCAGCTTAACCAAAAACTACACTGGCTGTATTTATTAAAACCGCTAACCCGCGAAATTCAGCGCGAAGAGTTAAATGCCTGGAAAAAACTGCTGCGTGTTATCGGTCATGAGTTAAATAACACGCTGGCGCCTTTGTCATCGCTGGCGTTTTCCGGTAAAGCCATGGCCGACAAACAGCATCTGGCCGCGCTAAGTCAGCTGTTTGACACCATCAGTGAGCGCTGCCTGCATTTAAACCAGTTTGTACAAGCCTACATTCAGTTTGCAAAGTTGCCGGCGCCTAAACTGGCACCGGTGAACTGGCCGCGCTTAATCAACCAGTTGCAGGACCAATACGATTTTGAGCTGCTCGGACAACTGCCAGTGCTGCAGTGGCAGGCAGATAGCCAACAGTTGGCGCAGCTGTTGTTGAACATACTGAAAAACGCTCATGAATCTGGCTCAGCACCAGAGCAAATCAGTTTGCGTTTGCTTGAGCAAAATACGGCGTTAACGCTTTGTATTCAGGATGGTGGCGGCGGTATCCCGGACGATGTACTGCAACATGTGCTGGTACCGTTTTATACCAGCAAAACCACCGGTTCCGGTATTGGCCTGACACTATGCCGCGATATTATTGAAGCGCACGGCGGCACGATCAGTTTACGCAACAATGCCGGCGGGCTGTTGGTTAGCCTGACGCTGCCGCGCCATGACCGCTTTTAGCCGAGCCTGCAGCGCGCAGCAGGAAGGCTGAGCGTCATTCCCAGGATACCGGGCACTGTTTTTTTTGTGCTTTTTGCAGCATCTCCAGCAAAGGTATAGCGCGGGTATTGAGGCTGATGTATTTTTTGCTATCAGAGCTGGCTTGCTCTTCTTGTTGTTGCGCTTTGGCTTTTTCTTGCTCTGCTATCTCTGCCAGGCCTTGCTGCAACTTTTGCAGCGCTGCTGGCACATCTTCGGCATACAGTGCTGAGGGCACTTTTTCGTCACGGCCCATCAGTTTAAGCAGCTTTAAAGCGGCATCTTTGAAATAAATCAAATCGCCACTGGCTTTGGATTTAAAGGTTACAATCATACTGTCTCCATTTGTTGGCATAGGCTTAAGCCTGTTTTACTGCTAGGCTGCACAATAACTTAAGCATAACGCTAAATGCATCTGTCATGGCCAAATATATACTTTCAATTGATCAGGGTACCACCTCCAGCCGCGCTATTCTCTACAATAAAGCGCTACAGGTTATCGCCTGCCATCAGCAAGAACTGCCGCTTAACTACCCCAAACCGGGCTGGGTAGAGCAAGACCCTGAACAAATCTGGCAGACGGTATACCACTGTATCATCGCCGTTTTGCATCAAGCCGGTATCAACGCATCAGACGTTGCCGGTATTGGCATCACCAACCAGCGCGAAACCACTTTGCTGTGGCACAGAGCAACCGGTAAAGTGCTGTACCCTGCCATAGTCTGGCAGGACAGACGCAGCAGCAAACAGTGCCAGCAGCTAAAAGACCAGGGCTTGGATACATTACTACAGAAAAAAACCGGTTTGCTGGCTGACCCCTATTTCTCTGCGACTAAGCTAGCCTGGCTACTACAGCATGTCGCAGGCGCGAAGCAGCAAGCAGAAAACGGAGAGCTGTGTTTTGGGACTGTGGATAGTTACCTGCTGTGGCAGCTAACCGGCGGCAAAGTACATGCCACAGATGCCAGCAACGCCAGCCGCACGTTACTGTTCAATATTCACAGCCAATGCTGGGATGATGAGCTGCTTAAGCTATTTGATATTCCCGCAACGTTATTGCCAGAGGTAAAAGATAATGCTGGCCTGTTCGGCCTGACCGACAGCAAACTGTTTGGCGCCGCTATCCCGGTGCTGAGTATGATAGGTGATCAGCAAGCCGCGCTGCTTGGTCAGGCCTGTGTTAGTGCCGGTATGAGCAAAAGCACTTATGGCACCGGTTGCTTTGCCGTGGTAAATACCGGCGATAACATCATTAGCAGCCAGCATAAGTTATTAACGACTGTTGCCTGGCGGCTAAACGGCAACTGCACCTATGCGCTGGAAGGCAGCATTTTTATGGCCGGTGCCACTGTGCAATGGCTGCGTGATAAGCTGGGGGTTATTCAACAAGCCAGTGAGACAGAAACCCTGGCAGAGCAAAGCCATTATCAGCAAACTGAGCTGCTGATCCCCGCTTTCACTGGCCTTGGTACACCCTACTGGCAACCGGAGATCAAAGCCGCTTTGTTTGGCATGACCCGGGATACCGGCCGCGCTGAGCTTGCTGCGGCAGCACTTTGTAGCGTGGCGTATCAAAGCCGCGATCTTCTTACGGCCATCGCTCAGGATGGTATAACAGTGGACAGCCTGCGTGTTGATGGTGGTATGACAGCAAACCGCTGGTATTTACAGGCGCTGTCTGATTTGACTCAAACCGAGATTACCCGCTGCCACACCACAGACGCTACGGCATTGGGTGCGGCCTTTTTAGCGGCGCTGCAATTGGGGTACTTCAGCTGTTTGAATAATATTGAGCAGATTTGGCAGGCTGGCTGGCAATTTCAGCCTCAGCTGCCAGCCATTACAGCTGACGGTCTGTACCGGCGCTGGCAGCGCGCTGTAGTGGCACTGACCACGCTTGATCTGTCAGTCTGAAGCACGCTGTAGTAAGCTAAACCGCAGTGAGCTTTTCAAGGATAAAGTAAAGGAGTACTGCAGCATGCGCAGCATACTGATTGCCGTGATTGATAATCCGGGCCCGCAAACTGATACTGAGCTGTATCAACAGTTGCTTAGTCTGGCTGACTGGCAAGTCGCAAAAGATTGCCGGATCCAGGTTGAACATCTGCCCTGCGTGTTCAAACAAAGCCTGACGGCACTGGAACAGCTTATCACTAACTA
>CEVB01077384.1_pt1 | contig 10700 bp, 15 predicted proteins | sample 531381 | NCBI WGS metagenome assembly CEVB01 (sample SAMEA2622763, study PRJEB7988) | marine metagenome | biome: marine biome (ENVO:00000447); feature: surface water layer (ENVO:00002042); material: "saline water (ENVO:00002010), including plankton (ENVO:xxxxxxxx)" | depth 5 m | reverse complement strand
ATGATCTGGCTCAGGCATGTCTGCTGATGACTCAGTATCTGTTCAACCTGGGCAAGCATGATAGTGCTGTCCAGAGTGAGACAATCGGTGCCTACTCATACAGTCTGAACCAGCAGGTGATTAATGAGGACACCACCCTCCAACGCATGCTGGCACCATACGTGGATCGGAAATGAGCGTAGACAGTCTCATCCAGAAGCATGGCGTGAGTGTGCAGGCTCAGCAGATCGGTACAACACAGGATCTGACTGGTGCCATCATCACTGGGTACACCAACAGTGGCAGTGCATTTAAAGGATTCGTGCAGCCACAGGCAGCATCTGACGCAGTGCGTGGAGGATCTGATGAGGAGCTGGTGACACACAAAGTCTATCTGTCAGCCAGTGAGTCTGTGGACACCAACTTTGATCGTCTGGTGGTGACTGATGGGAGCCTGACACTCAAGCTGGATGTGGTGGGTCACATACGTCCAGGCTTGTTCCGATCTGGCACACTGGGTGTGATCGTGGTGGACTGCACTCAGGACAGAGGACTGGATGCCTGATGAGTGTGGACTACTCACCAAAAGCTGTGAGCATGATGGTGGCGCAGGCAGTCAAGCGTGCACTGGACTCTACAACTGCAGAGATCGCAGGTGACGTGGAGGAAAATGCCCTACGGAAAAAGACCAACCCTGGTCCTAGATATCTGAATCCATCAGAGCCTGGAAATCCTCCAGCAGTCCGTACAGGCAACCTGGCACGCAACATGGGACACAGTGGTGTGGCTGAGATCCAGGTGGTGGGATCTAGGGTCACTGGGGGTGTGTTCAACTCTGCACCCTATGCAGCACTGCTGGAGTTTGGCACACGGAAGATGGCACCACGTCCATTCATGCTGCCAACCATCAGCCACAATGCAGACCGATACAAGCAGATCATGCTGGAGGAGATCAGATATGAGGTGGGCAGATGAGCAGTGAGCAGCTCTACCGTGCATTCTGGTCTCACCTCAGCCAAGATCCCAGTGGGTTCAGGACTCAGGTAGGTGGAAGGATCTACCATGGCCAAGCACCATCCAGTCCGACCTACCCTTTGGCCATCTACAACACAGCTCTGCCTGGAGTACGGACCACATTCTCAGCAGGTGTCCAGTCAGACTATGTGTTCAGGGTAGACGTGTACGCACGAAGGACAGCAGGCACAAACAAGGCTCTGGCCATCAGTGAGTCACTGATAGATCTGCTGCACAAGTCCACATTCAGCGTGACCGATAATGGGACAGCAAGCTGCACCCTGACCAGTGGTGGTCAGGTGCTGATCGAAGATGATTTCTACAGAGTCACTCATGAGTTTCTGGTCCAGTGTGGGCCATAGATAGGAGAGCCAGATGGCACGTATCACAGGCAAAGGCGGGAACGCATCACTCGGATCCACCTACACAATGAATTTCAGAGAGTGGTCTGCCACTTTCAACGCCACAGAAATTGACGTAACCACATTTCAGGACACAGGCAAGCGTGTGCTGGGTGGCATTTTCTCTGGCAACTTTTCAGCGTCTGGCACGCTGGACAACGCAGGTGGTGGACCACACCCAGGTGATGGAGGAGACGTGGATCTTTCGTCCATCGTGTCCAGCATCGTGTTGACTGCAGACACAAACTGCACCTACACCTTTGACGCACTTATCACATCATGTGATGTGGCTGTGGCTGTGGATGGTGACGCTACTGCTACTGTCAACGGTGTGTTTGACAATCGGGTGGCCATGGCTTGGGTTGACTGATGAGGCCAAACAGGCAGTGGACCGATTGGGTCAGCCGTGTGGAGTTCCGTGGACGCAAGACTGGCAGAACGCTGGTCAAGTACGGAGCCTGCAGTGGTGAGGTGGATCTGGAGAAAGCAGAGACGCTGGCTCTAGGCACCTACCATCTGGTCCATGACCTAGACCGTCTGATCAGCATCAGCACCAAGCGTAGATCTGAGTGGCATGAGCAGGACAGCAACACAGAGGTGAAGCCTGCTGGTAGCATCGTCCTGCCATGAACACCACCACCACCATCACCATCAACGGATCTGAGTTTGAGGTCCAGAAGCTATCAGTACGCATGCTCCACACAGTGGGGGATCGGATCTACACACGTCTCAGATCCCAGCTCAGGGAGGATGCTGAGGCTGCTGGTCTGACCAAGGATGAGATCCTAGAGAAGATCAGGGAGCTAAGGACTGAGTGGGCAAATGGCGTGGAGGTGCTGAGGCAGGCATACACCTATCAGGGTGCCATGCAGTTTGTAGGCCATGCCATGACAGAGGCTGGGCATGATCTGGATGTGCTGGATGATGACGTGAGCCTGGCTGAGATCGTGGTGGCATCTGCTCTAGTGTGTGGTCTACCCAACCCACTGGACAGCTCAGATGATGATGCTGAGGTAGATCCAGATGCTGAGGAGATAGAGCCAGAAAAGTAGCCAACCCTGCCATGAGCAGGGATTGGATCTATGAGCTAGGACTGATCGCGCACCACTGTCCTGGTCTATCTGAGCCGATGAATCTACCACTAGATATCTGGAATGGGATCATCCAGAGACTGCCAAAGATCATAGGAGTAGATAAACATGGCTGATATCAGTGCTGGCAAGCTGCTGTTTGATATCTCAGCAGATCTCCAGAAACTAGATGGCAAGCTGAAGGAAGCTCAGTCCAAGCTCCAGGGTGTAGACAAACCAGTGGAGGTGCAGATAGAGCTAGACACCTCCCAAGCTGACGCTCAGATCAGTGCACTGGAGTCTGTGGTAGAGAGTGCGTTTGATGATGTGGTTCGTCTGCAGGAGGCTGCAGAGGATGGCATAGATGTCAGTGTAGAGCTGGGTGACGCAGAGAAGAAGCTGGCTCGCCTAGAGAAAAAGCTAGAGCAGAAAAGGCAGATCAAAGTGGATCTGCAGACCAGAGCTGCCAGTGAGAGGCTGAAAAAGCTGGACAGCAGCCTGGAGCAGACAGAGCAGAACGTGGAGGACATCGGCCAGGAGGTAGATGTCAAAGTAGACGCTGATCAGGCAGTCCAAGCTGCTGGTGATCTGAAGGATAGGTTCGCTACTGCTGGGGGATCTGTGGAGATGTTCCAATCCAAGATCTCCAAGGTGCTGGGGGTGCTGGCTGGTCTGATCGCAGTGGTGCAGATCGTGGGTGGGCTGGGTAAAGCATTCAGAGATCTGAACAGGGATGCTGCTGGAGTAGGCAGTGAGGCAGAGCTGGCTGTTAGCTCTTTCAGGAGGTTTTCTGAGGCCATCCCAGTCTTTGGTGCCATGGGTGTTGCCATCGAAGATATAGCCATGGGTCTGGGCATCGTAGATGATGAGGTGCTCAAAGTAGAGAGGAGACTGGCACGTGCTGAGGAGGCAGCAAAACGATTCCAGCAGGCACTGACAGGTGAGCGTGCAGTGGAGGATTTCAAGCGTCAGCTCCTGGAGCTGCAGGGTGCATCAGAGCTGGACATCTTTGAGGCTGGTCTGGATCCACTGGCCAACTCTCTGGATGACCAGATCACCACAATCAGAGACACCATCAGAGAGGCAGAGGATGAGCTGAGTCGATTGTCTGCTGCTGGTGCTGGCTTTGGTGACGGAGATCCAGAGCTTGAGCGTGCGTTTGATGAGCAGGCCAAAGTGGTTCGGGGTCTCAAGGATGATCTGAGAGAGCTGGAAACGCTGAGGCCACAGCTCATAGATGCCAGGGAAACAAAGCTGGTGAGTGAGTCTATAGAGGCTTCGCAGGCAGCCAGAGCAAAGGTGGCACAAGACAGAGCTGCTGCAGACCAGGCTGCTGCTGACAAGGCCAAGGCTGACTTTGAGGCTGAGCAGAAACGTCAGGAGGAGGAGGCCAAACGTCTGCTGGACAACGCCAAGGCTCTGGAGGCAGAGCGGGAGAAAGGCAGAAGGAAGCAGAAGGAGGCAGAGAAAAACTCCATACAGGCTGCACAGGATCTGCTGGCACTGCGTGGACGTGACACCAAGACACTGGAGAAACGTAGAGACATCCTAGAGAAAGAGCTGGAGACAGCAAAGGCTGCACGCAAAGCAACCAGAGAGAGACTAGGTGAAACTGAAGCGATATCTACAGCCATCGGATCGTTTACCATCGGTAGACGCTTCGGTGCATCTGCTGGAACACAGACCAGTGCAGAGCAGAAAAGTCTGCAGGAGCTGAAGGGTGTGAATAGGCTACTGGCAGAAACGAATGAAATACTTAGAGCGATCAGATCAGATCCAGTAGGTGTGGGAGCACTGATATGACAGAGATACAAGAGACCAAAGACTCCACTGGCTATCAGGTCAACTTTACTGGTGATGCACTCCAGCTCACCCGTGTCTTTGACGTGGTGTTCCGTCAGAGTGATGCAGACTCTGGACGTGCTAGGGATGACGTGGCTATCAGTCTAATCACGCAGAGGATTGGTCCACTAGGACATCCACACCCTTTCATGCCTACAGCATTTGCTGAGACTTTTAACTGCAGACGTGTGGATGGCACTACTAGGGTCTTCAAAGTCACCATCACATACAAGGGAAACCAGTTTGACGGTCCACCTGATGATCCTGCCACTGGACAGACATTTAGCCTGAGCAGCACAGTGGTGGCCAAAGATGTGTATCGGGTGGGAGGCACTGTGCCAAAGGGTGGCAACCCATCTAGCGGTGCTGCAGACATTGGTGGGACAGCCATAGACATCTTGGGGACTCCTACATCTATCGCAGTGGTCAGATCTACTGTCACTGTGAATATGACAGGCACGGTCGATCTAGGAGCACCAGGGAACTACATCGCTGGGATTCAGGGACTCATTGGCACACGCAACAACGGTACGTTTCTAGGTGCTGCACCAGGCAACCTGCTCTACAAAGGAGCATCGGTAAACAAGATCAGTGGCAGTGGTGCACAGACTCTGGTGAGCGTACAGCACACGTTTGACTATGACGATGAGGCACACTTGGTTCAGGTGGCTGAGTCCACAGATCTGAGACCTAGTGGTGTGCAGCTCGGTAAGGATGTAGGTGTGAGTGCCTACAAACTCAACGCATTCAAAGTGGCGTTTGTCCAGCCATTTCCTTCTACATCAAACTTCAGTAAGCTAGGGATCAACATCAGTGGCTGATCTAGGAACGATCACACAGGGTCTAGGCAAACTCACACCTGCTGTCTGGCAGACGCTAGGTGAGACTGTGCGTGATGTGCGTGTGCTAAGGAGCCAGGCACAAGCAGATGCGCAAAGATACGTCAATCCAGAAATGTTTTTTGCCAAGATCACTGGGTATCAACTGGTGCAGTCTGAGAGTGGAGAGACGGAAGAGGGACAGATAGAAAACCCAAAACGTGTCTATGTGTATGACTGGGAGGAGGTCAAGTTTCAGATCAACCTCAACCCAGACACAGAGCTGAGTCCACCACAGAGGCTGGTGGTGGTCAGCACATGGGATGGTGCACGTACATCTACCAGTGCAGGCAAGGCACTAAATTTGTCAGAGATAGGTCAGCCAACGACTCGTTCAGAATCGTTTCTCGGTGTGATGCTTTCTCAGAACGATTACCCACAGGTGGCCACAGTGCCAAGCATCAACGGATCCAACACCAACCAAGCAGGTGAGATAGAGCCTACAGGCACAGGCAGTGGTCCAGTGGTGCCTATGTACTTGGTGGAGTGTCAGAATCCAGAGGTGAAAGAGGTGGATGATGAGGGTGTGCCTACTGATGACGTTGAGCAGGATGGCAACCAAGGAAACTCTGCTGTGGCTGCTGTTTTCTATTCCGCATTCAACATGGATGGTGCGTGCCAGTGAGTCTGCTGCTGACTAGGAAGATGGACTGCTGCTGCGTAGAGGCAAAAAACGTGGTACTGGAATGCTTCCCAGTAATGTGTGAGAAACCTGGTGGAGATGGATGGCGCAGGCTGTTTGGATACTCAGCAGGACAGAGGAGAGAGGATCTGCGTTTCTTCACACGCATACCAGAGAGCGTGGGTCTGGAGCTGCTCAGCCATGACTTTCCAAATCGTGAGTTCATCTGGTGGGATCATGAGCTGTCTGGACCACAGCATGCAGGTGGTGGCCAGCTCTGGGCACTGAGAAAAGATCCAAACATCCCATCACTGTCTAGGCACAAGGATTTTCTGTTTGGGAACGATGCACAGTCACTGCCACTAGATCCACGTGATTTCATCAGTGCTGCTACACCCAAAGGACTCAGGCCACCTGAAAATGGTTTTGGTATTGAGGGTGATGGTGGAGAAGAGGGTGTGTGGCTAGAGGTGAAGATGTTCACCCGCTATGACAGACGTAGATCAATAGGCACTGATGGGTTCTCTGATCAGCCTGGACGCATCACCAACACACAGTATGACAGATTCCTAGTAGACACCCTGACACCTGGTGATCTGGAGCCAGAGTTCACACTGATGGACATGAATGAGATAGAGGTCACACAGACTGATGATGGTCCTGTCTTTGAGGTTGGTCCTGCGGGATGGGTGGCTGATGAGACTGCTGGTGTACCTAGAGAATTCAACACACTGTTTACCAGAGCCAACCATCTCTTTCATCACATCTGGAACCTAGCCTTCACCAACTTCACCACGTTTGGTCAACTAGATGAGTTTGGCATACCACGCTACAACCAGCCAGGAGACTTTCTGTCTGGACTGGATCCTGATACACCCATCAACATCTACTTTTGGCAGAGATGGATTGCACATGCAGATCCCACAGGGTCTGGTCTATATGAGCTGGACTTCGCTGTGACGTTTGATCTATGGACACCCACCAAGCATTACAACATGCATCGCTTCACCTTTCCCAACATGCCAGCATGTGGTACATCTCTAGCTGACGCAGTGGCACAGCTAGATGATGGCACAGCAAATTGCAACCGATCAGATACATACACTGAGCAGTTTGATACCTACCCCACAGAGCTGCACATCGCACAGCAGTATTTCTTCTCACCAGAGGGTGGTCAGTTTGCTCTGATACCGTCTGCTCCATATCAGTGGCCACGTCCAGTATCTGATGAGGCCACCATGCCAACGTTTCCACTGGATCTGAGAAACCGTGTGGGTGGTGCTGAATCTGAGATGTGTGATGATCCAGATACATTCTGCACGGATGAGTGGGGGATGCAGAGAGGTGGTGCTGTCTCATCCAAGCTACTGTTTGAGTTCAGCGTACAGGAGCTGATGGTGCTGGGATCTCCAGAGACTACGAACGATGGTCTACAGTTTTTGCCATCCAATCCATCTACCATCCTCAACTTTTACAGTGGATCAATCGATCATTTCGACGATGAGACAGGGGACAAATCTGGTGCCACAGATAGAGTCTTTGCCTGGCCAACCGTGGCAGTAGGCAGAAAGCAGATACAGCTCAACACCACATCGGTCTCTGACTTTGCAGATGCCTGCACCTTCTCACCTGCTACAAATCCGTTTGGTCCACAGACAGGACTGCCATCTGAGGACAATCAATCAATCAAGTTTTCTATCTGTGATCTGCTCTCTAGGGAGCTGGATGTTGACTGCTATACAGATCGTGGACCAGACAAGGGTCCAGTGGTGCAGATGGATGGTCAGGTATTCACAGACCATGCAGACTACTTCCACGTTGGTCTTGATATGAGTGAGCTATACAGCACCTGCTCATCCAAGGGACTGACACCAAACTTTCGTGGCTCTGAGCAGGTGGCACAGAGGATCAAACTGAATGGTCCATGGCCAGTGGCACATGGCACTGCTTTTATTAGCCGATATGGCGCAGGGCCGTGTGGCACAGGTGAGGTCACAGGATGCAACCCAGATAGTTTCTGTGCGTGCCAGCCTGATGAGATATGTGGAGAAGAGGCAGGCTTCAGCCAGAATATTGGTATCAACCCTGAGGGGTGTTCCGGTCCATCAGGCTATCTGTCAACACGTGGGATCTTCACGCTAGGCAATGAGCCAGACACAGTGTTTGGCACGGTGACATCATGATTAGATGCGTATATCGGCGTGGGACAAGGTGCCTGATCAGCAGGTTTGAGAAGGCTACAAATGGCAGGTGCCTGAGCTGCCAGAGGATGGCCACTGATCGCATCACTGGTCTGGGTGATCTGGTGGCACTGACTATCAACCTGACTCCAGCATGGCGTTTGAAGACACTGATCAGCAGAGGCAAGCGTGGGTGTGGCTGCCAGGCAAGACAGAAAAGGCTAAACGAAGCTTTGCCGATAAAGAAGCCAACCACAGTGACCAGCAGATCTGATGGCCAGATCTACAAAGATGGCAAATCGTGTGGATGTAAGTAGAGGACAGATCAGATGGCTACCAGAATCTGGACAGGATCAGCAGACAACACCACCTTTATGACTGCAGGAAACTGGGCACCATCAGGTGCACCAGCCAACGATGACACGCTGATCATCAATGCATCATCAGACAGTATCACTGGAGCTGTGACAGGACTCACTGGCATCACCCTCAAGGTGGCTGAGGGATTTACTGGTGACATTGGATCCAGTACCACGTACCTAGATCTGGATGGACCACTGCTGGAGTTTGCGTCTGGTGGCAACGCTGCGTACATCACTGGCACCTGGACAGATGTGAGAGTGTCTGGTGGATCACGCAGCTCTGACTTTCTGCAGCTCAAAGGCAACGCATCCACAGCCATCACAAATCTCAACTGCAACCGTCTCCAGGGAACGGTGACTCTAAACAGCTCAGCAGACTGCACCACCATCACTCAGACTGGCACCCCAGTGGGTGAGATAGATATCAAGAGTGGTGTGGGTAGCCTGACCACCATCACATCATCAGAGGGTGTAATCAAGCTGGCATCCACTGTCAGCGGTGCTGTGAATGTGTTTGGAGGCAGAGTCACAGTCAGTGGCACAGCGTCCGTGGGCACGCTAGAGATAGATGGTGGTGGAGTGGCTGAATACAACAGCAGTGGCACCATCACCACACTCACTGTCTTTGATGGTGTCTTTTCTGCACGTGATAACGGATCAGCCTCCTACACAGTGACGAATGCCACAGTCCACAGTGCAGGCAGACTGGATGTAGACAGTGCTCTAAACAATGGGATCTACACCAACCCCATCAGCATGCTGGGTGGGACTGCCAGATTCCCCGTTGGCAGCACCATCACCCTGGCATGAGGCACTCCCTACAAAGTGCCACCTGAGTGCCACCAGCAGCTCACCCCAGACCACCTGCTCCAGTGCCAGACCGATGAGTGCATGGCTCATCATGCGTGAGGATGTAGGTGTCTGCCTGATACAAGCATCTGAAGCCTGCCTGACGCTTTCACAGAGATGGAGGCATGCTGCCTCATTGTCTAGGCTGCTGGCTCTGACGCAGGCTCTGAGAGCCGTCACACGCATGTGACGTGTGAGGGTGTCATAGACCACCCATGTGGCTGCATTCGGAAACCCGTAGAAGCGTGCCATGTGGGTGGTCTACCACAAAATCCACAAAAACCTCAGATTTTGTGTGCAGTGCCATAGACAGGCAGGCCGAAGCATGTACCATCACAAAGCCACATGGCATCACATGGTGTGAGCATGATGGTGGATCTAGGAGGATCCCACAATGACTGACTACAAGATCACGCAACTCAAGACATGGCAAGGCCATGATGGACAGATCGCCTACAGCCTGCAGCTCCAGAAGGGGAGCAGGGTGCTGGCCACGGTGACTGACGATGGCTGGGGTGCTGGTGCTGTCTGGCAGTCCATGGTGGATACAGATGGATCCATTTATCTGTGTCTCAAACTCCGTGATGCCATCTACGACGCAGTGCGTGAGCACTACAACGCAACCAACGATGGAGGGTGGGAGAAGTTTGAGGAGGGATCAGACAAGTGGTTCTGGATCGCTGCAGACTGCTGGCTGGAGTCTCTGATCAATGACGTGGAGCAGCAGAAGTGGATCCAGACCAAGACCAGATCACAAATATTCTTTACGCTCACCAGCACACCCAAAGATGAGTACCGCACATGTCCACGCAGAGCAGTGATGATGCGTGATGATGATGGTGTCCCCACTCACTGGCATACAGAAAATGTCAAACTGTCTGATCCAAGACAGCCACAGGTGGAGCGTGATCTGGTGGAGTATCTGGAGCGGAAGTACGGTGATGATCTCACTGGCATCTATGGTCTCCGTCACTGCTCATGGAGCAAGGCTGACGCTGTGGGGAGCACCAAGTGATGAGTGCTCCACATACAAAGCGTGATGAGATCATCCACCAGATCATCAACGTGGTCAGAGATGCCACACCCACTCAGCGTCTTCATGGCGCACTTGGTGGTGTGTCCTGCAGGAGACCCAGCCTGCTCTTTGCAGGAAACTATCTGACTCAGGAGCGCATCTCTCAGATGCAGCAGGCAATGTATCTGGTGGAGCAACTGGATCAGATGATGGATCAGGAGGTGTCCTGATGGGTGGCTACAGATCTCCGAGCCGTGGACTGGAGTGGATGATGGTGCGTGCCTTTACTGAGGGTGACACACCAGATGAGACCATCAAGATGCTGCGTGAGGAGGGTGAGCCATGGAGACACATCCTGCTGTCCATCGACAAGTGCAGCAGGATGAGATCATCACCCACTCATGTCATGGGATATCAGGCATGGAGATGGTGGGTGGATCGCATGCGTACCCGTGCCACCATGCTGCAGGCTAATGAGAAGAGGACGC
>CEVB01005929.1_pt1 | contig 10714 bp, 10 predicted proteins | sample 531381 | NCBI WGS metagenome assembly CEVB01 (sample SAMEA2622763, study PRJEB7988) | marine metagenome | biome: marine biome (ENVO:00000447); feature: surface water layer (ENVO:00002042); material: "saline water (ENVO:00002010), including plankton (ENVO:xxxxxxxx)" | depth 5 m | reverse complement strand
ATCAGGTTTATGAACTGGGGTAGGACAAACGATAACCCTGTGATTCACTGGTACGAAGCCACTAACTTTTTTAATTATACTCAGGCTACGTCGGAAGGAGTTCACCCTCTTTACATGATCGACCTGTGCAACAAAACAAAGAAACACATGTGGATCTGCGTTCCTCACATGGCTAACGATTTATACGTTCAGTATCTTGCACTTCTATGTCGCATAGCCTTAGACCCGTCACTTACAATTTATTTGGAATACAGTAACGAAGTTTGGAATGGTATCTTTGATCAGTGTCAATACGCTCAAAACGAAGGGACAGCTTTAGGATTGCATCCTCAACCATGGCATGCCGGGTGGCGCTACTACTCCCAAAGATCAGTTGAAGTGTTTAGCTTATTCTCTAACATATACAGCCCCTTAAATCAAAGAAGACTTGTTCGCGTATTGGCAGGTCAAAGTGTTAACCCCTGGATTAACAGGCAGATCATGGACTGGCAAAATGCCTACGAAAATACAGATGCTTTTGCAGTGGCTCCTTACTTTGGTGGAGTATTAGGTAACTCTAGTAATTATCCGCAGGCTTCTACTTTCTCCGTTTCCCACATCCTGTCACTGTGTCAGTTGGATCTTGACGACAATCACAATGTGTATACTAGGCAAAATAGAATTGATACCACACAAAGAGGCTTACAACTATTAGCTTATGAAGGTGGTCAACACTTAGTCGGAGTGGGATCCGCACAAAACAATCAGGCTCTTACAAACTTATTTGTGCAAGCTAACAGAGACGCGGGTATGCGTCAGTTATACTACAATGATTTAGATCGTTGGTTTGGCGAGGGTGGAGATCTATTTATGCTTTACAGAGCAACAGGTAATTATGGTAGGTATGGATCATTTGGATTGCTTGAGTGGCAAACACAACCTAGAGCCACAGCGCCTAAATGGATGGGTGTGATGGACTATCTTGGTCGTTAGACTTTATATTCCACACCATTACCAAAACTAGAACCGACTTCGACATCCACACCTAGGGGAACTTTCAAATGGATGTTGAAATTGTCTTTCAGGTAATGATAATTCTCAAGCTCGTCACTAACAATTTCAACGACCTTTCTAGTTTCTCCCTTGGGAGCTATGAGTTCAATTGAGTCGTGAACAGTGGCTACAACCTTAGCCTTCATACCTTTGAGCTTTTCAATAACACCAAGCATACCACACAGTAGAATGTCACTAGCAGCGGATTGAATTGTAAAGTTTAGACCTTGTCGGAACGCCTCGCGGCGAACGCTCTTGAATGGTGAGCGGACATTAGGGAGGTGCCGATAACGACCGAAGATAGTTTTAGCGTAACCAAACTGTTTAATGTATTCGTCGATAGTGTTCATATAGCGACCCACACCTGGGAAAGCCGCAAGCCAACTATTGATGATCTCCTCAGCGCGATCTTCGGGAATGTTACGCTTTGAAGCGAGAGTATATGCAGTTCCCCCATACACTGTTAAGAAGCTCACTTCCTTTGCGATTTGCCGTTCAAGTTTGCTCACATCCTTGGGGTCTTTGTTGAACGTCAATCCCGCAGAATAGCTGTGTAGGTCAACGCCAGATTTAAAAGCGTGAATCATATTCTCCTCATTAGCAACATGGGCAAGAACTCGTAGCTCCATCGCCTTCATGTCGATTGTGATGAAGTCATGACCTTCTGGGGCCACCACGTAATCACGAATGTTTACATCAAGCGATTCGCGAGGTAGGGTGTGGAAGGACACACCAATCTTATCAGTCTTCTTCCTACCGACGTTGGCACCTGAGTTTGAGATGCGTCCCGTAACGGTGCCATCGATGTTATACTTCACATACATTCGACTGTTACCAGTATTCTGTAGTGCAGTGCGAGCACCTTCAATATACACAGAGTGCAGCTTAGTTAGCTTCTTGTACTCTGAAAAGCGATCAAAGAACTTCTTAGCAGCCTTCAACTGGTCATTGGACATGTTGTTCAGAACTGCCTTGGCGATGCTTACTTCCTCGTTATTCAACCTTCAAACCTCTTGCTATAAACTCTTCTTCGACCATGGCCTTCACTTTGGTTAGCGTTTCTTCATTGGTAGAAGGAGCACCCTTCTTAGTGAACTCGAAAGGATACAGTCCGAGACCAAAGTCATCAACCTGTATCCACTCGCCTTCATCATTCTTCTCAAATGAGTAGATAATCTTTACAAGTTGATTAGTGGAGTTGAGATTAGCATCCTCATCCAGCCCAGCAGCTTCGCGCAAGGCTATGTCTGCCAACTTAAGTTTATCTTGGAGTTGTCGATCTAATTCATTGAGCTTATCCTCATCGATTAGTAGACCCTCAAACTCCATATCACGAAAGGCAACAGTTAGAGGAGCAATAAGTTTCTCATAGAGATGCTCCAATTTCTTTTGACGAACCTCCTCTAGTAGCTTCACATAAACCTTCGCAGTGGCATAGGTGTCTTTTGCATTACCCTCAACACACTGAATGAGGGATATGTTTTTCCAATCAAACTTTTTACCTTCAACTGTGAGCATTAAAACTTCTCTTCGGGAAAGTAGTAATATACGAGATCAGCCAGAGATTTAGGGACATCTTCTTTGTAGAGGTGTTGCAGAAGCTTGGTATCGTAGACATTATACACTTCTTCAACGCCATACCGCTTCAAGAACTTAAGATCAAAACCTGCATTCTGCAAGATCTTTCTATTGTTTTTGTTGGCCATGGACTGACATATGAATCTCATGAACTCTCCCTTAACTTTGTAGCCTAGCTTTGCTTCTTTGTGATCAATAGGCAGAACCAAAGTTCTTCCAAGCTCTCCTGTATCTCTATTAACCAGAGTCATGGAGACGGTATGTATGGTATCCTCTAAGAAATTTAGACCCGTGGTCTCAATATCGATCGCCAGATCCATATCAGTATCGACAAACTCACTTCTGACCTCGTTCAAATCGCCGATGCTCATCGCAAGTGTATGATCCACTTGAGCGTCTGAGGCCTTCCCTAAAAGCTCATTATTTAATGCGTTCTCTAGGTCGGTCCTAAAGAGATAGGCGTTCTTAGGCTCTGCTACGACCTGGAAAGGGTGAATAATAGGTACTACCTGGAACGAAGTTCCAGACTCAGTGATCAATGTATCAACTTTGCCACGTATCTTGCTTTCTTCCCTAGCCTTACCGTACAAAAGAGTTGTTGCGACTTTGCCACAAGCGAAAACTAGTCTTGGATTGTAGTGATCAATAGTGTCGTGTAAATGGGTCTTACATGATTTTTTGATACCAGTGCTAAGATTCTCGGAAGTAATGTTAGGGCATTTCACAGCGGTTGTATAACCAACTTCCCAACCCTGCGAGAAACGTGCAAGCTCACGTTGAATGACGTTATATTCCTGAGGTCTGAAGGCGGTGAACTCACCCTCAAACATCTTGGCAGAGTCTGATATAAATAGGATGTCTACCGGAGTATCCTTATACTCGTAATCTAAGATTGTATGAGTCGGCAGACTCATCTTCAATGCCGGACATCCTGAGCACTTGCTGTTTACACCTTGAAAGCTTAGTTGTGGCATGTGACTATCATAGAGGGTGAGCTACTACATAGACAACAAGAAATTTGAGACATTAATTCAAGATTTCAAATCTGGCAATAAGGAGCATGAGGATGAACTATTTGAAATGTTCGACACTTTAATTAGTAGACTTATGATTTCTTTCAAATTTAATGTAGACTATGAAGAAGCAAAACAGGAGTGCTTCCTACTAATACTCAAAGTTCTAAAAAACTTCAATAGGGAATCTGGTCAGGCATTCAATTATTTTACAACTGTAATACTGAACAACCTAAGATTGTTATACTCTAAAAATAAAAAGTATAACGAAAAGCTTGAATCCTACCGCAACTATAAGTGTGGGTTGCCGAAAAATCCAAGCTCTATTTAGATTCCAAGCTCTGCCCCAACCGAGCCATTATAAGAAACAACTCTAGGGAAAGACTTGTGAATGACTACCAGCATTGGTAGTTGATCATACCTGGAAAGGCATGCTGTTGAAATCGTCTCTCTGTGAGACTTTATTGCAGTCTTAATTACATCAAGCACATTAGGCACATTAAAGATATCAATAACATTGAGATCAGTAGTGCCGTCTATGGGGATCTTGTCATTAAAGTAGTTACATACCTTATCCCAACTATTAACAATAAGATAGTAAGAGTTTTTCTTACTATCAATACCTGAAGTTACAACTGACTCTAAATGTTTAGAGTTGTAGATTTTTGTATACTTAAAATTATTCTTCGGTTTGCTCATCTTGTTGGTTACCATCTTCACTGACAAGATCTTTACCCTCTGAGGTCATAGGCTCACTATCCTTTGGGCTATCATCTACTGATTCTTCCCTGGAAGCCTTATGGGAATCAATTAATTCTTTAATTTGATCAGTCATGGCATTGCAACCAGCATAAAATATTTGCTTATAGAAAATTTCTTCTTCAAGCTCAGGTGGCTTTAGTTTGCAAAAGTTCTTAAATCCTTCGGCTTCTTCTTTAGAAAACTTAATCTGAATTTTCATTCTTCCTCTACTACGTTCTATTAATTTAAATTTCGTACCCTCTAACGATAGTGATACTTTGTCCATGAAGCTATTATAGCCTAAAGGATAAAATATGAAAGATGATTTTGATGTGTCACCGTTAAGAAAGAAAAAGAAAGTGAACTCAAGAGCTAAGGGCAATAGATTTGAAAACAAAATTGCCAAGACTCTAAATGATAGGTTCAACACTAAGGAGTTTTGTAGAACACCTGGGTCAGGTGCGTTTGCTACAACTCACACATTACCTGAATATTTAAAGGTACATGGAGATTTAATTACCCCAGAAAAGTTTAAGTTCATTATTGAATGTAAGAAAGGTTATAATAATGAACAAATAAGTGATTTATTAAATCCTAAATCAACAATTTCAAAAATGATAGCTCAAGCTCATAGAGACTCAAAGAAATCTTCCAGAAAGTTTTTACTTTTTATTGGTCAAAATCGAAAGGAGCCTGTGGCTATAACAAACGACCTTAGCATATCTGTCAATGGCTCTAGTTTTCAAGGAGTGTCTGGGGACATCAAGGTAGCGATGTTTAGATTATGTGATTTATTAGAAATAGACACCACTAACTTTTTTCTCAATGACAGCTAGGGCTTCGTGAAGTTTGCTCAAGGACTTGAGAATGGCAGTAGAGGCATTTAAGGATTTACTCTCTCTAGTATCATACATATCATTAGTTGCCTCACCAACTGTTAGAGTTGTTTCATTGTTAATAAAAGATCTAGGACCTGTTTTATTTCTAGTGGCTTTAGCGGTAGTATTTATAGTTACGTCAGCATCTCCACTTGAAAACTTTACTATGCCCTTAGAAAATTGTGAGTTCTCGAAGTCCACGCCCCAACCTTTTCTACCTCTAGCGATATCCCTAAGAACTTCATTCCTAGATAAAACGTGGGTTCTTGCCTCCGCCCAACCAAAAGCTGTCTCATTAAGCTTAGAATCGTCTGAACCACCAGCATGGTATGTTTTTGATAGTAAAGATCTTAACGCTGCCTGTTTAGTATCTGCATTCTTGAGATCTTTTTCTAACTGTCTATGGGTTACTAAAGTTGCAACTTCCTTTTTGAGCCTACCAAACAAAGCCTCCGCTGTGTAATTTTTGTACTGAGGCTCCTTTCTTAAGCGATTAACAATTTTATTTATCTCTTTCTTGTCTCCAGTTGTCAACTCATCGTATGTTGAATTTTTTATCAAATAATCATTTATTTGATCAGCCAAGAGATCTCCAGAGTTAACTTTTATACCCTTACCTGTACTCAGGAGAACATCCGAAGTTAATGGTATGTCGTTAAGAGTATCATGTACCTCAGAAAGTTTTTTATGATATTCTCTCATCTCATCCCAGGCTTCTTTTTTCTTTGCATCAGGTACACCCATGTCATCAAGCATAGTTTTTATTAATTGAGCGTGAGGTCCTTCATCAAATTCCTCATCCATCATTTCTAAGTAAGTATTTTCACTACCCTTACCCCAGGTAACCCTTTTTAAGGATTTGTAAGCCTTCATACTTGTAATGGCTACCGCCACTTCACTATTCTTGTTTGGTGTTAATCCTAATGCTATGGCTACCTTAGCATCTCTCTCTGTCATGGCACCACTATCAATCAACTGCTGAAGAGTCATCATCGAATAGTTATTAGGATTAAGTCCTGATTTCTCTAAAGCTTTTCTGGCTTCATCAGCAGTTTTGTAATACTCTCTAATATCTTGCCTCTTACCGAATTTTGTTTCCTGCCCTGCCTCCGTAATATATGTTGGATTCCTGTCCTTAAGAATGGTAAATGAAAACTCAAGCATTTTTTTGTATAGAGAAATACCATCATCATCTGTGTCAGTTAAGAGATCTTTTAAATCGTTAACTAATGCAGAATCTTCCGGCGACAATCCCGCTGTTTGTTGAACAATGAAAGCTGTTCTGGCAGCGGCGCTTAATCCTTTCATCTTCTTTTGAAGCTTATCAGCCACATAAGCAAGTTCAGAAATCACTTCTGAGGGAATTTTCTTACCCTCAGCTTTTAATCTTGATGCTTGGAAAGTTATACTAGCAAGCTTTTGAAACATTTCAAATCCAGTGCCTAAAGTATTATTATCCGAGTTGCCCCCTGTTTCCTGGCTCAATATTGATATTTCAGGTATACCTTCCTCAAATCCACATCCTTTAAATGCTTCCTCAATAACATTCTTTAATGTGCCTTTGTCATCAGTGAATACTAGAGCTTCGTTAATAGATGCGTCGGCATGAGGAGAAAAAACCAACTCACCCCTACTTGTCTTTGCAATATTTTTAGTAAAAGATTGTTCACCTTCAGGACAGCTAGATGTGGCTAAGGATTTCATCATATTCTCTAGCGTCTCAGAAATTCCAACTATCTGACCGTCAATTAATTCTCCGTCTTCAAACACAAAGCCATTAAATTCTTGATTAAAAACTAAAAACTTATTACTCTCTGCTATTCTTTTTTCTAAGGATTCAATTCGTTTTCCAAAAAAAGAAGATTTAATCAATTTAAACTTCTCTGGAGAACCTAATCCAATGTTTGTCATAGCACTTTTAAGGAATCTAGCCATTCTTTGAAATGCACCTGCTGCATCTTGTCTAGCCTCCTCAGTTTGAAAATTGCCTTCGGATACAGCTTCTCCAGGTATTGCACCCTCACCGACAGTTTCCTTGTATTCTCGATCTAAACGCTCATCTTCAGTTTCTTCTTTTTCTTCTTTTTCACGCTCTGGTTCTGGACCTAACAAGAATGTAATCGCTCTTTTGAATTGCTGAGGATCACTAGGACTTATTTGAGCCCCAGGTTGCCACTTAACTAACCCTCTGTTATGAACCGATAGATTGCCCGTTTCAGGCGTGTACTTTAGATTTATATTTTGGGGTTGACCACGAACAAAGCCCGGTATCGTAAGAGCATTACTTGTCTTACCTATGCCAGAGTTTCTAATTTTTTCAGATGCAGCCGCAATTCTACTAGGATCAGGAGGATCGTTTTTGCCTTCAAGTAGACTTAAAGGTCGATCGTGAACCTTGCTAAAGCTCTGTAAAAGTTCTTTGAAAAAATCCATAACTTATAATAGACAAATAGCCCTCTCTCTTATTTAGAGAGAAGGCTATTCAAAATTGCGATAGAGGTTAGAGGATCTTGTCGTAATCCAAGAAGTCGTAGCGGAAAGTTACCGATACTGTAGAAAAATCATTTGATGCATAATTTTTCTCTGAATACTGAACACCTGTTGGGTATACGCCATACATCTCTATAAATGCATGGGGTTCATTAGTATTATCAAGTTCAAGAATAGTCATCTTAGAAGCCTTGAAAGACCTGTTACCCACACCGCCTGGAGCAGCAAACTTTGTAAGGTCACCCGTAATAGGATCGTAGATGGTTTTAAACCAGTTCCATAATGCAGGCGTGGTCTTAGTTAGTAGTTGATTGTCAAAAGTAACTGTTACAGCTTCATAGGTGTTTTTACCTGGATAGTAAAGCTTGTCATTTAGACGATCAACAACAATGTCGTCAACGGTTCCCCCTACAGGGCTGACTTGTTTAGCAGCAGCAGTAAGAACTTGTTGAGTTTGGGAGAACTCTAAGGGAACTCCGAAAAACTTAACTTCAAACTGGTAAGACCTGACAGCATCTAGATTTGTAGAAAGCTTGGGGAGACTTTCCCCAGGTCTAAAGTTTGTTCTATAAGCGGTTTTTAAATAACTTTCTGCCATGATTATATTTAGTTAACAGTTGCCGATTGACTAGTAAGGTTGACTTCAAAGACAATCGATTCAGCAGCCTTGGTAGGCTTGATAGTTATGGAGACCCAAAGCTCATTCCTATCAACTCTTGCGGGAGTATTCGTAGTGGAGTCACACTTGACAGCAGCCTCAATAAGGGCTCTCCTAGCCACCAAATCATCCAGGAAAGGATTAATAGCATCCTCAACAAGTTCCCATGTAAACTGATCATTGGGTTCAAACTGGAAGGGCTTTCCAAGTTCTTGCAGGACCTTTCTAAGGAATATCATCAATCTTCTGACATTAACCCTGTCTAAGGCTGTCGGTGCTCGTTGAGTGGTTCTTTGCCCGAATATAGTAATACCAGTTGTTGGATCGTTTAATATTGGGTTTATAGAACTGTCATACAGGGCATCTCTATCACCTTGATTCAAGTTTAATTCAATGTTAGTGGGTTTGGTTAAGCGACCTCTGTTAAATCCAGCAGGGGCGAACCAAGGGTCGCTAACGGCGTCTGTAAATGCACATTGCCTAGCAGCAAAGATTGTCGGATCATAGAACTGCTCTGCGCCAGCAAAAGTATTAAAGACCTGAACGTGAGGCCAGTAAACCGCTGCGTAAGACGAATTGATGGCAGAGTCTCTAGAGTCCTGTGAAGATCCATTAATCCAGTCAATGGCATCTTGCACCTCTTGAAGACCCTGAGGTGGGGCAACTAAGGCCAGGAAATTCTTAGAGGTCTCAGCTAAAGTTATGAAAGCGTTTTGAACATCTTGATCATCCACACCGGGGATAATACCTATCGAGATATTAAGCCCATCATCATCTAGGGCGTAAATTCCTGTTTTCTTAGAGGCAGAACCTATTAAGTCCTTGGCGTCCGTAGCTCCACTCCTACCATCGGCTAAAGCGTAAGTGCCCTCTACAATCTTAAGGAATCTTGGAGTTGCATCTACCTTACCTGTGTCCACCCCAACGAAATCAGCAGAAGTGGCTCTGTCGCCAAACTGATTAGGAGCGTCATACTGGTCGTTGCCCTCGCAAACATCAGCATAGATGTATTCGGATTGATTGTTTTTAATGTCAGCATTTAAGACAAACTCTAAGTAATTTAGGGATGAAGGGCTTAACTCCACAGCATTAAAAGATTCTACTTGGCCTCCATCATTGTTTACTACAACCTGATCCCTAGTAGATTTATTGTTTATTTCAACAGAAACTCCGTTAGTTGTTCCATCCCTCTTTCCTACTAAATTATAACCTGCTCCTGGGTAGACCGAGTAGAACTTAGAATTCACATTACTGGCCGTAAACCCGTGAACTGTGAGGGTGCTGGCTCCACCCGTACTACTCACATCACCGTCTATGTCAATAGCTTTAAAAGTAAACCCTTCGCCGGAGATAGTCATAGATGCTCCAGAACCTGCGAACTTGGATGCAAGCATCACATCTGCGCCATCCTCATGGAAAAACACATTCTGTGAATTTACCAGATCTGGATTAAAAGCATTTCTTAAAATTTGAGAAGAAGTTGTAAAATCAGTGCTCGATGCTATGTCAACAGTCGCTGTTACTGTGGTGGCACCAGCGTTATCAGTGATAGAGAAGAATATAGAAGAAGCAGCAGCCGGGTTGTAGCTTTCAACACTAACCGCTGGGCATGTTCCAAGAGGAGCAGCGGCGGAAGCATATGCGCTAGCGTCAGATGCGTTTATCCCACGAACAAAAACTAACTGATTAGTGGCTTCTAAAACTTCCAGAGCACCCTCTACAGCTTGCCCTTGCACGGTTGTGCTAGGCTTTCCAAAGATTCTTAATAAGTTTTCTTGACTAGTTATTAGAGTGGGCTCATTAACCGGACCCTTATCAGAGAATCCAACGATACCTATAACGCTCGAATTGATGTTCGGAGTGTAGATAGAAACATCATTCTCTAGAACTACAACTGACGGACTAGTGGGAATTGCCATGGTTATTTAATTTTATTTTTTAATTTTCTTGTCAAAGTTCTAACAACTGGTTTAGGTTGATCAGGAACATACTTAATTCTTAGCATTCTTTTAGTAGCTAAGTTATCGCATATCTTACTTTGCCAGCTATCAGGAACTTCAACTGTTTTCCGAGGCGATAAGAAAACAGTTTTAAGACCCTTAGACGTTCTAAAGTGAAGGTTAAGTCCTTGCATACTTGTGTTTTGAATGAGTTTCATATAAAAGGTCCTACTATATTTACTACTTAGAGATTATAAAACTATTTAATTTACTGGCCTTGAAGGGAAAGATTTGTGATGGTAAGTGTATTACCTGTTGCAATATCAGTATCAGTGCCTATATCCCACCAAGCATAAATTTCTTTACCGCTAGTAAAATCAAAAG
>CEVB01052633.1_pt1 | contig 10745 bp, 16 predicted proteins | sample 531381 | NCBI WGS metagenome assembly CEVB01 (sample SAMEA2622763, study PRJEB7988) | marine metagenome | biome: marine biome (ENVO:00000447); feature: surface water layer (ENVO:00002042); material: "saline water (ENVO:00002010), including plankton (ENVO:xxxxxxxx)" | depth 5 m | reverse complement strand
TAACACCTGAAGCACTTAAAACTTTGGCAGATTTCAAAAGTAAGCAGTTGGGTTATAATACTGTATACAAAGAAGAACTGACAAAATAATGTATATACTTTTTACTGGTGCACCAGGATCAAAATGGAGCAGTGTAGCCGCAAACATTTATAGGTCATCTGACATTGATCAATCTGATGGCACCAGTGAAAGGGCATACAAAAAAGATGTAGTAAGACACATAGGATCATACTTTGATCCAGGTATGGAGTTTAGAAATACCAGAGACAACTGGGATCTGCCTTTCTCAGGTAAGGGTAAAAGAATTATCAAATCACATACATTTGCACACGAACTTGATGAACTTTCCACGTTGGGTTATCCGATTGTGATGGTATATCGTAATGACATCGAATGTCTTAAATGGTGGATAGATGCTGGTGGATTCAGTATTACATACCCCGATTACAGTTATTTCAAAGATCAAGAAACAATGTGGACGCATATACAATCTGAGAACAAAGACATAATGCAGTTTATCAAAGACAATCAAGACAGGGTCACTTGTCTGGCAGACAACGTGGACCTTTGTAGAGCACTCAATATCAGTTTTCCCCACACCAAAGGCAGGATACATAACTACGAACAAAACGACATCAAAGTTTACTTGTACAAACAATGAACAAAAAAATCTTTGCAAAATTATTAGGATACAGTCAAAACAATCTCTCAAAAATTACACAACCTTGGATCAAAGAAACATTTGGTGTTGAAGTAAAACGGTGTGACACTTTAGAACAATATTCAGAAGCAATAGACGATGCCTGCCTACACAAATACTTTTCCAAGTATTGGCAGAACGACATGAAGAAATGGAAGTATTCTGGACTTGCATTAATAGACGAAGTAAACAATCTTAAACCAAGGGCGGTGCTTGATGTAGGCTGTGGATACAATGAATTCAGAGGCAAGATAAACAATCTAGTGGGTATCGATCCTTACAACAAAAATGCAGATTTAGAAGTTGGCACTTTAGAGTACAAAACTGACAAACTTTTTGATGTGATACTTTGTCTAGGTTCGGTGAATTTTGGTAGCAAAGAAAAAATAATCGCTGAGGTTGGCAGGTGTGTGCAGTTACTTGCAAAAAATGGTATTATGTTCTTTCGGGTCAATCCTGGATTATCACATGACAAGCCAGAAGCAGACTGGATTGAGTTTTTTACATGGAACGTGCCATTTATAATAGAACTATCCGAGATGTACAACTTAAAAATACTAGATATACGTGATGATACCAATCAACGTAAGTATTTTGTGTATAAAAAGCAACAGACCCAATAGACTTTTGTTATTATTATGTTATAATAAGAAGTAAATACCTTTGATGCAAAAACACACAAAAAGTCTATTAGAAGAACTGAGCTCTATGCCTCTAAAAAGAGACAAGGAAGAGGTCGTTGAAAGTAGAGCATCTCACATATTAGAGAGTGCGATTCGACTAATGACATACATTAGAGAAAACTTTGATCAGGACACAGCGTTCAAGTTGGAAAAAAAGTTCAATTCCGCACTTAAGAATATGGACGCTTCCAAGTTCACCAAAGGGGTGGCACGGATCAAGGAGAACAAAGATATCAAAAACAATGTGTTAAAGATCAAGGACGGCGAATATCAGGAGGAGTAGTGCCTGGTAAAATTAAAATATCAACACACTCCCCATTTCAACCCTTAGAAGCAGTGTTAGTCGGGCAAGGTGTCAGTGACAACTTTTTTGACTGGGTATCAGATTCACGGGTGCGTGATCCTTTGAATAAAATCGTGCGTGAAACTAGAGAGGACTTGGACAATATCAAACGAATCTGTCAGCAATTTGGAGCGGAAGTTTATCAAACTGATCCGCTGGAATACAACACATCTTTATTGAAAAATGCAGAAGCATTGCCTGTGCCACCTATTCAACCAAGAGATGTGCATCTTACACTGGCCGACAAAGTGTACTGTACATCCACTGAGCCGGCATGGCGATACATTTATGACATTGTTGATGATTCGAGCATAATAAATTTGTTTGATCTCGCATACACATCAGGAAATCAATACGCAGGCGGCGAAATGATAAACGGTGCCAACTGTTACAGGCTTGGTGACACAATTATAATACCACACATGGTTGATCCTGGTATGAGGAAGTTCGGAACAGAGTTCTTTGAAAGCAGAGGTTACAATGTGATAATGACAAATGATGAAGGGCATTCGGATGGTTGCATGTCGGTTCTTAAACCAGGGGTTCTTGTATCGATAATGGACGTAATGAATTATAAAAAAACTTTTCCCAATTGGGAAGTGCTTACAATCAAAGAACAAGGATGGGCCAAAGTGCAGGGTTGGTTGGACTTTAAAAATAACAGTAAAGGCCGATGGTGGGTTGAAGGCGAGGAGACGAACGAGTACCTAACCCACTTTGTGGACAAGTGGCTTAACAATTGGGTTGGTCTTGTTGAAGAAACTGTGTTTGATGTGAACATGTTCAGTCTATCTGAGGATGTTGTATTAGTTAACAATTACAACGCAGAAGTGTTTGCATATTTCAAAAAGCATAAGATAGAACCTGTGATATGCCCAATCAGGCATAGGTATTTTTGGGACGGTGGCCTGCATTGTTTCACACTTGACCTGAGACGTAAAGGTGGTAAGGAGAAATATTTCGCATGAAGTTGTTAGGAGTAGCAGGATCGAATGTTGCATACATTGGTATGGTCATAAACAAATTGCCAATAACTAAGACACTTACCTATCACGGCCAATACTATGATTCGAAGAGAAATAAAACGCCAAGGTTTGGCTATATTCATGATATGGCATCGCAGGATAGGGATATAAAAATTGCATTTGACTTTTGGCAGGAGTTGCCGGTTATTAATTGGCATGTCAAATTTAGATTGCATCCTCAAACAAATTATGATGCCAGAGTCGGTGAACGATGGAATCGCCAGCAGAAGCCATTATGGAATGCATACGATGACTTATGGGAATCTAGGTCTATACTTAGGTGGACTAGCACTTGGTTGAACGATCCCTATATGAAATCTAATGCAGATAACATTGGCAAAATTTTCCATGGGACATGTTTATATGAAGGCTACGAATCTGCCCGTGCTGAATTTAAAAAATTTGACATTGATTACACAAAAGATTCATATGACAGTTGGAGGGAGAGTCAGAATGTGGTGTTAGAATATTGGCAACAAGTCAAAGATGCAGTGAATGTGGAAAAGGCTAGGAAATTAGGGACACAGACCTTAACTGGAGTTGCACTTGGAATGATTGCATCTAAAAACAAAATTACCGAAGACGAAGTGTGGGAAACTTACCTTAAATAAAGTTATGATAATAGAAGACATTTTAAACGAATTCAAACGAACACATTTGGAGCACATAGAAGATATCGTAATTACGGACGGTTATGAAGGTGGTAAAGCGGTAGTTGAATATTTTAGAGGATTACTGTTAACATTAAAAGGCACTAGTTCCGAGGCAATGAGTGTTTCTGTGAAGTGGGATGGAGCACCAGCGGTGGTATGTGGGACCAATCCAGACAATGGAAAATTTTTCGTTGGCACTAAATCTGTATTTGCCCAGAATGCCAAAATAAATTATACCAAGCGGGACATTGCCAACAATCACGGCACGGATGATCTTGGACAAAAATTATTGAAGTGTCTTGTGCATTTGAAAAAATTAAACATTACCGGTGTTGTACAGGGTGATTTGCTTTTCACAGATGAAGACATTACTAGGAGAAACATCGACGGTAAGCCACATTTGACTTTTAATCCTAACACAATTACCTATGCTGTTCCTGAGGGTGGCGACCTTGGCAACAAAATTGACAGGGCAAAAGTAGGTATCATATTTCACACTACCTACACGGGAGACAACATTGCCGACATGAATGCAAAAGGTGGAGCCGATGTTAGTGGCTTTACAGAAAGTCCTGATGTTTTCTTTGACAATGCCACCTATAAAGATGTATCTGGCAGTGCGAAGTTTACAGACGAAGAGACCAAAAAATTTGTTGGCGGCATTGAAAGACTTGAACAATTGCTCGGCAATGTGCCTAACAATCTATCTAGTGTGCTTGGACAAAACCAGGATTTCATTCCTACCTTTCAGATGTACATAAACGCAATGGTCAAGCAAGGCCAACTACCATCAGATGTGAACAAGTTCTTACAGGGCTATAGAAAATTTTACGATGATCGAATTCAAAAACAGATGTCAGCTCTGAAGGCACAGAAAGCCTTACAACTGAGGCAGGATAAAATTAAACAGATGCCTGTCTTCCTTAGTAAAGCCAAAAAACCATTGCAGGCCATGTTGACTTTTTATAAAGCGGTGCAGACAATGAAAGCATTTGTTCTAAAGAAAATGAATCAAGCAATGGCCATTGGATCATTCTCACAGACCGATAGTGGCTTGAAGGTCACCGAGCCGGAAGGATTTGTTGCGGTTGATAAGTCTGGCAATGCAGTAAAACTTGTTGATAGGTTAGGATTCTCAAGAAGGAATCTTACCGCTGTCAGCAAATTCAAGAAATAGGTTAACGGTTTTATTGATTTCCTTGCCCAGTGCAACTGGATTAAACATCAAGTCGTAATTGTGTTGTCTCAAGGCCTTGGTCTGTAAATAGATATCATGCCATTTTTTATTTCCGGCGTTGACCTTGCTAACATTGTTATCACATAAACGGCTTTTTAAATCCTGTAGAAGTGATGCAATCTTTTGTATTCTTTTATCTCTATCACGTTCTATATCATATGTCTCGTCTATGAATGACGCAAAAGTTTTGAATCCCATCTCTCTTAACTTCTGTAGGTACAGATAGTTACCATGCACCACAAATATGTGTTGTGCCATTATTGGTTTCCAAATTTTTTCAGTCATAAAGATATCATTGTTATTATCATTTGTTTCAGACACTATTGAACACACTGTATCAATATACGGCAGTTCCGTTATGTCTTGATCTTTTCCAAATCTAGGATAATCTTCGGGGTCGATGCCTGGTAGCTCATATTCTTTCGGTAGGCGTCTTTTTGTGGGTCCTTCAATGAATGTGTGTATGCTGTTTTCTAAAACGTTGTGCTCTATCAATTCGTTATAAAGTTTTACCCTGTGTGGCCTTGGTTGCTTGTTTAGATAAAGGAAGTCATGTTTCTTATGCCAATAACTTCCGTCATGGTCATGAGTAAAATTGAATTTGTTTGATTTATGTTTTTCATACATGTAGAACCAAAACCAACTGGTATCAGCAGTCCATTTCACATGTGCGATATCTATCTTTGGATATATGTCCGAATTTTCAATGTTTTCTTTTGACTCCCACGGAGTGGCTTTGATGAATACAAAGCCTTGGCTATGGAGAAGTTTTACCCTATGCTTCAGTGTGTCGTCGTACTCAGGATTGAATGCCAACCCGGCATTGGCAGTGCGGCAGTCTATCACGGCAAATTTCCTATCATAAGTGTCCAAATCATAATTGTGCAGTGAGAAGTATTCTCCTGTCATATCAAAAGACTGATTTGGTAAAGTATGATGATTTATAAAATTTTCGAGATCCAAATGATAGCCCGATTTCATTATGTCTGTAAGAATAAAGTTACGTTGCATATTCTCAATAAATACTAATATGTTGACACCATTTCTAAAGTATGTATCAGAAGGTAAAGTGATTAGGCGGCATAGTGACTTGCAGAGATTCAGTTTTCCCGAAGTTACCGAGAGGATCTATTTAAGTTTTTTAGCCCTTGCAGTGTTGAGCCAAAACAGCGACACAAAGTCTTTTGCCAAACAGTATGCCGATGACACAATGGCCAAGGGCACATTTGATCAAGTGAGAATGATAAACAATGATCTGGCAAACATGTTGGCGATTGTCTCTGGTGATCCTGAGATTACAAAAAAACTTAAGAACAAGAATCAAGCACAAGCCATGCGACAGAGACAACCTGTGCCTGTGATGGCATTGCGAAGATACATGCACACATGGGAGGATCATTACAAATATCTAACCATGCTTGAAAGAGCCTTGAACATTGTGGATGCCAATTACAAAAATGTGAGACGTGCAGTGGCTAACTTTTCAAGCCTAAATTCAAGAGCAAGGACCCAGGTATTGGGCAGACTTAATCAAATGCTGAGATCGAAACTACCATACACCGATATTCAAAAGAAATTCAAGGAATTGCAAAAATGAGCAAATTTGTTTGTGAGAAGTGCCTTTGTGAACCACACTGTAGAAAATCGTGTGATGAATGCAACGATTGTCCTGACTGCGACTGCAAAGAGTGCCAAAAAAGCACCAGATCGTTATAATACAGCATAATTTACCAAACTATACTATAAATACACTTAACATGATGTCTGAGCGACATCATAGTCATTTTATCAGATAACAAGGAGGATTAAAAATGGCATATGACGGTACACTCGTTGCCGGTGGTGAGGGCAACACAACTTTCAATGCATCTGGTGAATTTTTGGGAAGAGATTTAGAATTCTTGAACCAAACATTTCCTAGTTCTGTAGCGGCAAAAACTGCTAAAGACAGCACAATAGATGTAGTTGAAAAAACGATCCAGACCTTTGCTAACATTGTTGGTGCAGGTCCGTTAGTGAATTCAGGTGCAGAAAAAAACTACATCATTGAACACGCTGACGCATTCGTTGGATCACCAGCAAGTTCTGGTGGTTCCTTTACATTAACAACATCAACAGCAAATGCTACAGGTGGAACACTGCAAACAGCGGTACAAGCCTTAGGCACAGTTGACTCTATCAATATGGGTTCAGAGACATCATTTGTAACTAACCTTGCGATGAGAAAAGCAACGCTGGAATAATACATAGGAGATATTTAAAATGGCTTATGACGGAACATTACCAGCGGGCGGAAGAGGAAACTTTCAATCACAGTCAGTGGCAGAGTTAGAGGGTGTAGAAATCGCTTTCTTATCAGTTGACTTTGCGGCAAACGTGAGTTCAGAGACTACTCATCCAGATGCTTCGGCAAACACAGCGGCATTGCACCTTGCAAAAGAGGCAATCCAGAACCAAGGTGTTAACATTCTAGGTGAAGGATCCATTAAGGCATCTAACACTGCGAAAGTGTTTATGGTCAGAGCAGACGCTCTTGACACAATCAGTGGCACAACAACTGCGGCGGCTATCCAAACTGCCATCCAAGGTTTGAATGCACTGACACCAGACAAAGTAACGGCTAACATCGCATCAGCAGTAGTGGCGACAAAAGATCTGTCTGACACTTCTGAAGGTGTAAGTTAATAGTTAATTAGAGGAGAAACAACAAATGCCAATTACAAGAAATAGATCAACAGACATGATCAGAAGACAGGCTTACAACGGTAAAGGTCTTACTTTTATCGAAGTTATCTTTGCTCAGTCTAACACAGACTCTGCAACAGCACCAGAGAGCAACGATTCTGTATTTGATCAAGTAACAAAAGTTGTTAACAAGAACGGTACGCTTTTAGCATCATCTTACAGACTAGGTGCAAAAGCAACTGCCAACGACGCGGCTGAGGCGAGTGAGATTACAGCAAACAACTCAATCGACTCATTCCAATACATTGTTGAAGGAACGCCAGGACAATTTAACGCGGCGGATTCAGCAGGTGATGTGAACATGGACGTTGACGCGACAGTAATCGCTGATGCAGAAGCAGACATCGAAGCCGACATCAGAGCAGTGTTAGACAGTGACTCACAAACAACACACAACACGTGAAGGTAAGAACATTATTACCTGAAGGTTCAGTGAACGGTACTGCTGACACAATCATTGGAATGTTTGACCAAAGAGGTGATGCGTAATAATCATTCTTAGTCACACAGACTAAATTACCAAAGGGCGGATCTTTAATTAGGTTCGCCCTTTTTTTTATGATTAAATATCACAAATGCCAACAGCGATTGAACAGACACTTGCGATAATAAATTCTCCGGACAGCAAACTGAGAGACCTAACACCCATCATCTATAGGCTTAAGGATAATCAATCTGAGAATATAAAACGTTTCAGGTATCTAGATCAAACTTGCTGTGCCTCAGGTACCATGAGGAACTGGCTAATGACTGAATATGGTGATAAGTGGCACATGCAAACTGATCAACAAGATGAGTCTATGCTGTTTGCGTTAGTTCGTAACCCGCATGAGCGTTGGTGGTCAGGCATTAGATCATGGATGAACAACCTGCCATGGTACTCTTGGTGGGAGAATGAACAACTGATGGAAAAGTTCTTCCCACACTTCAACAGGTTCACCACCAGTCAGTGGCAGATACTAGATCAAGTAAAGGTTGATCATTACATCAAAGTCGATACAAATCTCGATGAAAGATTTTCTAAGTTCTGTAGAAAGCATGGCCTATTGCAGTTTGGAAGGTTGAAGAAATACAAGAACCACAGGCATGTTGATGAAAAAGTCAAAGCAATGGAAGACAAAGGAAGGCTACAATTCGAAAGATTTTTAAGATCTAACAAAAAATATAACAATATACTAGAAGAATTTTTAGCACCTGATTACAAATATTGGGACAAGGTCAGTGGACAGGAATAATGCACGAGTACCATATCCATACCTTGATCGATATCACCGATAACGGTAACCTCAAACAGCAGTTTCCATTTAAGACAAAGTCAGGAGATATTGTCCATGACAAGCACTCACTCGCCATTGCCCGTAATCAGAACAGTAACTTCAACACTATGTTACAGTTGCTTCAGATGAGGGGAAACATTGTTTGGGAATCTTCGCCAATGCGTCTTGAATTACAAACCTTGGGTAACCATAAATTTGGCACTTTCTATGAAGGAAAACAAACCACTTGGCATTTTCAATTTTTCACAGAACAATCTGGTGTATACGGTGATGACATTGAACCCACTGCTTTCCTTAAGGACGATTTTCATCATGTACCCATTGTGAGTTTTTGTAAAGAAACCGCTACCTTTCCGTTGTCCACTTTTGATACACAGGAATACAAGACCATAAACACGTACTTTTCATACGCCGGCCCTAGCGATAAATAATAATACATTTTAGGCACACTTTACAAACTTACAGAGGCTCATCTAAGGCAATGCACCAGGCACAATTCCAGGCAATAAGTCAAGAGATCGGAGAGATCAAAAAGGAATTAAGAGAATATATTAGATTAATGAGTACAACAGATTTAGAAAAACAAAATTTAGAAGCACACGTTGACCTGTGTAGTGAGAGATATAAAGGTTTGCATGATAGGTTAAGTGCTATTGAGATCCGTCTAGGTAAAATGAATGAGGACATGATTGCCGGACAAAAAAGTTCATCAAAAACAATAATTGCAACAGCAGGCACAGTCGTCGCAGGTTTGCTATCAACAGTGGTAGTGATCTTGATGAAGATGCCAGGCTAATTTTTCCCAGTACATGTTTATACAGATAGCACCCAGAGCCAAAGTCTACGTGACAGATTTGGACGTAGAATTTATTAAACAAAATTATACAAAGCCTTTCAAAGGTAGTAGCCTTTCTAAAGAGAACGCGACAAGGGCCAAGATGTTGGCTGACAAATCTGTGTTCGTTAGGAAAAAACTTGACGATGACGTGCAATATGCTTTAAATAGGAAGATAAAGTTTATTGTTAATGAAAGCAAATAATAAGTCAGAACTGGTAAAACAAATCGAGGCCTACGGGCTTAAAGGCAAACTCGCGGATCTGGCACACAAGGAACAGGCACGCAGGCCCTTCCGCCATTTACCCAAACAGTTCTCCAAAGGAATACTGATAGGCAACATCGCCATAGTCCCCAAGAAGCACACAGGCACAAGATATGTGTATGTGATTGCCGACATGATGGAGGCAAAGGTCTTGCATGAAGATATAAATTTAAAACAAACTGCTATATTGGTCGCACATTATCTTGCAGACGGCAAGAGCCTACCAAATAACATATTAGAATTAGATACGAAACATGCTTCACAGTTGTTTGATATCCAAAGTGCCAAACGCATGATAAAGGAGGCCCAGAAAGAGAATGATACACAAACAGAAGATGTGTATTGGGACAGGTTAGACGTCGCTAACCGCCTAGCGGACGAGTGCAAAGGACGAATACAGCAAATCTTTAATGACACGTTCGGAGCCTAAATAATAAATAAACACAGTATGAAGAGTTTAGACCTTACAAAACCAGTTACAACAGAATCATTGCTAAAAGAATTTGAATCTAGATTCAATATGACCATGGATCTCACACCTTTAAGTGAGGAAGAGTTACAAGACTACGCAAATCATGTGAGAACAAAGATACACGAAATCACACAAAACACACATTTTGGCCAAGAATTAAAAAATGACAACTATCAGAAAAATCAAATGATGCTTGACATTATCAACCAAGCAATACAAGAAAGAAAACTTGCTGAATATGGCGGCAACATGGGCAATTCTATAATTGGCAAAGCGACTGGCGAGATCAAAGACAAACTATCAAAAGGACAAGCAGTGAGTCCAGCGGATAGAAAAGCGGCGGCTCAAGCAATGAAGACTGAAAACCCTGCAATGGTACTAGGTAAGGTGGCGGCCAAGGCGGCCGGATCAGCGGCTGGCACGGCAGTGGCAAACAGAGCAATGAATAAATTAGGTATGAAAGAAGGAGTTGAAGAACAATCAGAATTAATATTAGCGGCCAAGGACATG